>JAEIGA010012656.1_pt1 | contig 12814 bp, 17 predicted proteins | sample 9270691 | NCBI WGS metagenome assembly JAEIGA01 (sample SAMN17057246, study PRJNA624740) | gut metagenome | biome: biome; isolation source: fecal sample | host: Bos grunniens | place: China: Xizang | collected 2019 | reverse complement strand
ATGATATCTTCATAATATATCTTCTTCTCTGCTGTATTCTATAGCTCTGTTTATATAATCCAGGAACGGCTTAGCGCTCTTGAAGACTTTCAGGACCTCTTCAATATCCAGATCTGTATCGTCATATGTTCCCGAAAGGCAGAAGTTCTTAAGCTTCACGTATTCGATATACGGTCCATCCGCATTGAATCCAAGCGGAACACGCTTGAGCTTCTGATCCTGGTCAAGTGACAGCGAAGGATGAAGACCCTTGATTATCCTGTCAAAATCCCCTCCTCCAAGTTCGATATCCTCTCTTACAATCTTCAACACCTTCGGTTCCATATAATAATTACCCACTGCTAAAAAGCTCCTGCACGGGTAGTCTTCACCATTGCCGGTTCCTATGTGAAAATAGTATCCACTGAATCCTGACTTCTTTCCTCCCCTGCAGATGAATGCACCGAAATGAGTCTTGTAAGGCAAACCGTCCTTTGAGAAACGCATATCCTTATGGATGCGATACGTGCTCTCCTTGATTCCCACACCCTTCACGGACGGATCAAACGCAAGTATTCCTTCTATGAGCTTCTCTACGATAGCATTGAAATGGGAACGAGCCTGAAGGTACTCACTCTTATGAGCATCGAACCAGGACTTGTTGTTATTTGCCTCCAGATTACGGAGGTATGAAAGGATAGTATCCATGGACTAAATCATCAACATTATACGGCCCTCTGCATAGCAGAAAACTGAACGGTGTTGGCAAATGACTGCATACACCTGCTTGGAAGTCACAGGCTGACCGTCCTTGCGCAGGTGAAGACGCTGACGGTTTATCATGTCAGCAATCTGTTCTGTGCGCATTCCACGGTTTGAGGTGGCAAGGCAATAGACTATGGCTTCCTCGATCTTCATTATTTAAAACTGTTTTCAATGTGATCCAACAGAGCTCCCGACACCTTAAATGGAGACTGCATGCTGGATTTCAATCCGTGCTCCCTGAGTACTGAAAGATGAAGATCAGAATCAACGACTCTTTTGATCAACTTAAACCGGCACAGAAGTTTATCCTTGAATGTATCCTGCAATCCAGGCATAAGTGAATACTCTGAATCGTCTATTCCAAACTCGTATGGTATATTTATCTTATCTACAATGAGTTTATATTCTATTCTTTGAACAGGAGATGTCGTATACAGGTAAACAATGTCATTGACCTGCACATTATTATTCTGCACAAATTCAATAAACTGATTTACTCTTAACCAGTCATCCATCCTAAAGCGATTCGGATTCGATATAAATATCCAGTTAGTCATAATTCTTGTCGTTTAAGTCCTTATGGAGAGAATCAAACTCATAAGTAATATCTATTCCATTCAGATAATCAATATACGAAAAGACCATCTGATTTATTGCGATCATAAACACAGCATATATATCAATCCTCTTCTTCTGCAACGGGTTGTGCAGTTCCTTGAGGGTCTTTGCTCCGTGAAAGATATTGCACCGAATTTTATATATAAACGTTACAATTCTTCGGCAAAATTCTTCTTTTAAAGTTTTTGTCGTCAGTATTTCATTCCAGGCATCTCTAAAGCGATCAATAAAGTCTTGAGTCTTAATTGCACCACTGGTACTCACATCTATTGTAATCTTTTCGAGTGATTTTGTAATCTCTTCTTTGCTGTAGGTCTGCCCAATGAAATCAAAAAAGAATTCACTGTAAATTTTCACAAATGCCTTGTCTCTAAAACAAAAATCTATATAACGGTGATACCTATTTGCATCTGAGAATTTTTCATCTTCTGATTTCTTTGGACAGTCTTCATCATCGTAGCATACAATCTTCCCTTTCGCAAGACTTACCTTCCAATCAATTGTGTATAATGTATTGAATGTAAAAAACGTATAAATAAAACGACTAGGCGTAAATTGATGCCACTGATCATCATACTCTCTGATAGCATGCTCCAGTGATGCTGAATCCCTATGCAGCACCTCTAAATCTGCCATATCCTTCTTTAATGCTTTAGCTCCTTCTTTCATACAATATAATCATTGTGGTCTGTACAAATATAGTGATTTAAAAGATAGGTTTAAGCACCTTCTAAATGGGTGTGCCATAGATAAGCACAACCTATGGTTAATTTTGCACCATGGATGAAAATATAAACACGATTCCTTACTATTTACTGTAACAATAATCCTCGGCATGAGTATCATACAATAGATTATCAAGACGAAATGAGCATGAAATATCAGTTTATAGCAGAATTCTATCAGGACAAGCACAGCGAGAAGCCAGTCTATAAGACTCACCTGTGGGGTGTGGAAGATGCTGAATCCTTCATCAAGGAACACGGCTTCACAGAGGTTCCGGACTTTGATCCGGAATATCCCGAGTACATGAAGGAGATGGGCGATATTGATGTCGCAATACTTTTCCAGTTTCATAAGAACCTCGAACTCGCGGAGATCATCATGGCAGGCAAGCCATGCAGGAAGGCTGTCGTCTACGCTTACCCAGCTGACGAAGACTCAGAGATATGGCTGAAGTTTGGAGTCGAGCAGGCTCACTGGGCGCGTTTCAGCGGCAACAGCCGCGACTCGAGAGTACAGATCTCAGAGATGTACTTTGATCCAGTTGTTGACCTTCCTCTAAGGTGCTTCAAGGAGAAGCTGGGAGTGCTTACCCTTTTCGAAGTCATGGAGAAGTTGGAGAAATATTTTCATACCACCCCTCTTGAGGATATTCAGAAGGAGTTCGAAAGCGGTATCGAGAGAGCCATAGATATCGTGGTCAAGGAGTTCAACGGAGACCTCGACCTGGACGGAAACCCTCAGCTGCTGCATATGACCGCTGTCGCTGAGGCCGGCAAGAACAAAGACGAAATCCTGGTAGGCATGCTTCATGACCTTGTGGAAGACACACTCTGGAGTTTTGAAGACCTTCTGAACGAGGGTTTCCCAGTCAGGATAGTGGACACCCTGCGCCTGCTTACCCTCTCCAAGGAGACTCCGTACATGGACTACATCAGGAACATATGCGAGTCCAGCAACAAGGTCGCTCTGGCCGTCAAGGTCAACGACCTCAATCACAACCTCAAGAGAGGAAGGGCCGGCGGACACTGGCAGCATGTAGCCAAGCACGAGAAGGCGCTTGCATACATTCAGGAATTCATGGCAAAGCAGAAGGAAGATGAGTAAGGATAGTATCGAGAAGGGACGAGTTCTTCTGCATATGAGGATGAAGTCCTGCAAGCATCTAGGCAATCCGGATACGGATTTGATGAAGGTCCCGCTTGAGGCGCTGCACAGCCTGGCTCTGCAGCAGATCGGCGAACAAGAGTCCTACATCGAAGAGCTTGAGACTAAGTTGAAGAGTCTTACAGAGCCTGTGACGCTTACTCGTAAGGACCACATCAGGATTGCAGAGGAGACAAGACGACAGACGGTGATAGCGGACATCTGGAACCGCTTCATCGAGTCACAGAAGAAGAACGGAGATCTAAGAAAGAAATACAGCGAACTCTGCGCGAAGTACTGCTGCTGTCTCAATCAGATAGAGCAGCTCAAGCAGAGGCTGGATCAATATGAGAAACAAGATAAACAATAAACTATGAGAGGATTTGAAATAGAAGAGCTTTTCATCTGCCAGTGTGGCGATCCTAGTCACCAGTTCATCATCTCTGCAGACAAGGAGACTACAGAAGGAGCATGCGCCTTTGTCTCCGTGCACCTCAATAGGGAGCATAACGTCTTCAAGAGAATCTGGGCAGCAATCAAGTATGTCTTCGGAGCTAGATGCATCTACGGAGACTTCGATGAGGTCATCATCAACCCCAACGATGCAGACAGACTTCAGAAGGTAGTGGACTTCCTCAAGAAGCATCAGGAATAAAAAAGTGAAGCAGGTATTCTGCTTCACTGACTTCCTTTATACAGGCTGCTAGTCCTCCGAGATGGTGATCCCGGCCTTGCACAGGCAGGCGATATCATGATAGAGGTCCATCTTCCTGGATGTTTTGACCAGGTCCTTGTGATAGATATGCGCGACATAGCACATCTTTGTTGAAGAGTAGACAGGTCTGAAATGGAATCCGCCTTCATATGCCTCTTCCTTGTACCATTCGCCGATGACGTGCTTTCCTACCCTGATCTGACCGTCTTTGGACAGGATGATATTGGTTGCTGTCGGATAGATTATCCTGTCTTTTGCAACAGGCTGGCCAATGGTTCTTCTTGATGGTCTTGGACGTCTTACAGGTCCGCATGGGCGCATACACATAATACTTATTTTTAAATGTTACATTAATTCTGATTCTTCAAAGCTTATTGCAATGGCTCCCCTTCTCCACCATGCTGGAAGAGTGACGTGATATCTTCTGATTCCTTCCTTATAGAGATCTGAGTCACCGGAGACCACCTCCACTTTGGTATCCGGATCTTCAAGGATCATCATCAGGTTTTTGGTGCAGCCCTCATAAGGCTCCCAGCCGTTTCCTAAATCCATCATTGCATCGAAGTCATATCCGGTTGCAATATACTCAGAAAGTTCTGTCTTCAAAGTTTCCATTCGATTGTGATTTTGTTTCTGCAAAGATGATACGGCCGCGCCACATGATGAAATCTTTACAAGCCTTGCAGACTTTATTATAAGTTATATGTACCGCATACCTTTGCAGCTACGATGTGATATCGTGTACCTTACTTGTTGAACTTTTAAACCTATTAGACACCATGAACACTACTAAGAAAACCCAGATCTACAACCTTGTCATCCTCGACAAGAGCGGCTCTATGGAATCAATCCGCACAGAGGCCATCAACGGCTACAACGAGACCCTCGGCAGCATCAAGGCCACCCAGCTCAAGTTTATCGATACCCAGGAGCACTATGTCTCGCTCGCTGCGTTCTGCGACTGCGGCATTGACATGATATACGACATGACGCCCATCAAGGACGCGGAGAAGCTCACCAGGGAGAAGTACGACCCATGCTGCTGCACTCCCCTTTTCGATGCAATAGGAAAGACGGTAAAGGAGCTCAAGCGCAAGACGGCTGAGATCGAGGGCGCGGCATTCCTTGTGACGATCATCACCGACGGATACGAGAACGCTTCCAAGGAATGGGATTCCAAATCAGTTGGCAGGCTCATCGACAGCTGCAAGGAGGAGGGCTGGATGTTTTCGTTCATCGGAGCCGGCGAGGATGTGGTCAAGGTGGCCAGCAAGATATCCATCACCAACACGATGGTATGGGAAAATACATCTAAGGGAACCGAAGTGATGTTCAGCACGGAGAACCAGGCAAGGATGCGCTTCTGCGAAGACCTTGATGACGAGATGTGCTCATGTGACCATATTCTCTCTTTGGAGAAAAAGAAAACTATTTTCAAGAAGCTCGCTAACAACTACTACGACGATGACAAGAAATAACGATAAGCGTGGAGCTGGTTACGGTCAGACCTCTTCAGGAACACCAGGAGCAGGAATGAATGACGTCACCGGGATTGGTCCACTGTTCACTTAGGCCCGCTCCTTTTAAAATCAAACAGCATGAAATACAAAATAGAAGTAGGTGTAGACGGTCCAGGAATTGATCCCTGTGCAGATTGTGTCGAGGTTGAAATAGATTTATCAGAGAAAGAACACCATGAGGTACTGGAGGCGTATGATGCATACATGTGGGACGAAGATATCCTTAAAGATCTGTTTGATGACTATCTTGAGGAACTCAAACAGAGGGTTATTTCCATTGCAATGCCACTCATGACGGAGAGATGGGGTGATAAAGCCAGGGAAGAGAATGGAGCGAGATACTATATCTTCGTGCCAGACGAAATCAGTGAGGAATACTTTGAGACTGATGCATTCAAGTCATTCTGTTCTGCTCAGGACGCGATGGAGGAAAACTGCATAAGGCAGTCAAGATATGAGCTTAAAATATTGGGGGAAGGGGTATCGACCGGCAGATGGCCTCATTTCAAAGGTACAACACACTGGGAACTGTTTGAATGCGCAAGATTTATCGGCCGTATGAAGGCATCATATTGCATGAGTTGCCAGTGCAACAATGTAAGAATGGAGTATAGCAAGAGATACGACCTTCAACATTCTGAAATGGAGATAGAGATGTACGGAAACATGGACTATATCAAAAGCTTAATCGATAAACATCTTCAAGAATGCGGAAGGGAAATCATAGTCAAAAACATGCATTACAAATACTTGGTACTCATCCCATCCAAAGAAGATGAAACTGACATTCAGATTCTTCTTCCGCTACTTGACCAACTTGAAACTGACTGCGTTTCAGCATAAGAATCCAATATGATGCATAAGAAAGTCTGTGAATAGGATAGCGTTCTGGACGTAGATATCAGGGTCAAGTTTCTATTGAGCATTGGTAGCCTTGAATGACTTTCTGGTGTCTTTTCAGTTAGGTCAGGTGTTGACCGCACCCTTTCTGAAAGACACCAACCGGCCACTATGACTTCAGCGGGTTTACTGCTGTTCAGAATGGTCGGTTTATGAATAATAATGGCTCTCACATATGCAGGGGCACTCCAGGCCCATCCTGGAACCGAGCTGCATATATGAGAGCCAAACTGCATCCCAGAAAGCATTATGGACATTTTCTAGACCTTCCGGCGAAAGGAATGGCACTGCTGCCCCTTCCGATGCATCAGATGGACTTCAAGCTGCTGCCATTACTGCATAGTCAGATCCATCTGTTCATCTCCAAAATCGCGGTATAGCATATGCTAGTCACTCCACTGTCATTTCAGAGAATCATAGTCAAACAAGACCCGCCCCAGGCAGCACGACGGACATTGCCTAGACCTTCCGGCAGACGAAATGACACAGCTGCTTCGCCAGACGGGCCAATGAATAAAACTCCAGAAGAGACACTTCTTAACAAGTCCAATCCATGTCAATCTTTTCTGGAGCTGCGGCGCAACACAACGAGCTATGGCCCAATATCAAATCCCCAGCTCTCTACGTCCGAAACGGATGGCGCAACCTGCTTATACGATCCCAAGAATATATTGTGGCAATACATATTCAGTCAGTCGTATGCTGACATGGTTGTTTTTATAAATTTCACTATATTTGCAGTGCGGTGGGTAGACCATTAATGGAGCCTGCCGTTCTTTTATATTATTAGGGACGTGTTACGCTTCGGGCGGCTCGTACCAGATGTTCAGCCCCGCAAGTCGCGGGGCTGTCCTATTTTATAAAAAGCGCCTTACTACGCATCACCTCTCCGCACCGATTGCGGAAGCCTATACGCCGTAAGGCACGGATGGAGAAGATTCCGGCGGGTTGATCACCTGAGTACTCTGCCCAAAGTCCGAAACGACTCCGGACAACATCTCCAGCTATTAGCCATCAGTGTGTTCCAGAAGGCAGGATATACACTGCCACGCAATGGGAAACGCATACTTGATGGCCGCCGTCATCGCAACGCTACTGGAATGAATCCTTTAAACCATTACGCGGGCCGGGTACCGTAACGCCTGTAAAACAGTTAATATCACTGCCATACCCTAATGCAAAGGTATTAATTCATTATAAATATACTCATCTTCTTACAAGGCTTGTAAAGAGCCCATTTTATAGGAGGTTAAAATATACCTTTGCTTTGTCGGATGATACAAGGGTTCCATTCATCTCATAAAGGGGCACATTGGTCTCAAAGTGTTGTGTCCTACTGACCCCAAGGGGAATATCTCAACCTCAGCGGGTATACTGCTGTTTGAGAGGATACGGAAGGCTAAGCTATGCCTTGTACGCTTTAGGGAGTGCGAACGATAATGATTCCGGACTGAAGCGACCGGTTTGAAGATCATTGTCCGCCTTCTGCCAGGCCGATGTAGCATACCATGGTAAACGCAAGTTGTTGATACCGGTTCGAACCCGGTCATCGGCCCTGATGACATCCTGACGAGGTTAAAGGTTTATTGCGGCTGCTGGATCCACTGCATTCACGTCGGATGAATGGTTCGATCCCTCAGGACTGACGAGCCTGTTTTCCTCCAGGGATGACATCAGTGATATCCTATTGCTAGGTAAGTGCCTTGTAATTTCTGATATCATCCGTAGCATCCATGCCAAGGCGCACGTTACGGACGTACTTACCTGGTGGAATCACAAGGTAGCCTTGGCCGATGCTTAATTAATACGAACTAATCATGAGAAACCCATACGCGACAAAAGGCAGAAAGCTGCACAGTCTGATCGCAACTAAGAGAATATTCAGGTCCTATGTCTTCGAGCCAGGGAAAATCCTGGAAGTGCTCGACAGGATCACCATACCCGAAGGCATGGCGCTGCGTTGCCACCTCATTGATCTGTCACGCCACTGCACCGGTGACAACTCATTCCTTTATGTATGCAGGGATGAAGTCCCTGAAGATGACAACAAATATGGATTCATTGATGATACCTGGAAGAACATCACCGTCGAGCCGAGTGCCATGGGCATGTGGCAGACATATCTTCTGATGACGACTATCCACGTCATGCCGTTCTACTGGCATGGAGGATACGACGAGAGGACATTCGTGTTCAGCAGAAGCGACCTGAGGAGGATACCGGAACTCAGGTGGAAGAGCCTTTCCCACGTAGAAGACTCGAAGCTGCAGCCTGAGGTGAAGTTCACCAGAGGGCTTGACAGCGAATGCATGGGAATGGTATCCAACACCTACTGGACCGAGTGGGGCGGACTCATCAGGGAGACAGTGATCATCAACATGGAAGACGGTAAGATCACCGCGCATTGTCCTGTCTTCAATGAAGTTCTTTTCAGATACGATAGCGGAATCTGCTATTAATATTGAACTTTTGTTTGCTATCTTTGCGGCCCCATGAGCAAGACCTACACCATATCGCCGGATCCGTTTCTCGTCGTAATCAAGGACGAGGAAGGAAACGCATACAGCTGCAACCATATGGATATGATTGAGCTTGATGGTTATAGCGTTCATGTACCTGGAATCTACGACTGGTATCTCTACTTCAACACGTATGCTGAATGGACCAAGCACTGCATGGACAAGAGGTTCAATGCAAAGATGTTCCACCGAAAGGGCAAGGAGTTGGCAAAAGTCCTCCGAGCGCAGATGCACCCGGAGGACCTATTGTTCTATTATCGTTCTTTGGATGATGACAGCGGTGTCGTCATGAAGCGCAGCCGCATCAAGGCTGCAGAGCTGCCGGCATCATACGAGGACAGCCTACAGCTGACACTCCCACTCCACCAGATTCCTGTCTAGGGCTATACCCTTTTCCCCTCCCTGCATGCCGGTGATGTAGTAGTTTCTGGCGACATTATCATGTACCTTGAGCATGAAGGCCTTCTTGATGGCCGCACACTTCTCACATATCGAGTTATTCAGCGGATCGGTAAGGCTGGCTATACTTTCGTCCATCTTCACAGGATCGTCATTGACGCTGACATGTCCATATATATTCCTTAGTTCATCCACATGATCCTGCAGATAAGTGAACTTCACGCCTTCCGGATGGCGCAGGTAGAAAAGGAAAACAGTCTTCGGCAGAGGCCCCATCTTTATCTCCATGTCATAATCCACCAGAAGGATCTTGAACTGACGGGTGATCCTGAGCCTGCTCAACCTCACCGCTTCGTTCAGCCATGACTGCACGATCTCTGCCGGGAATCCTTGAAGCAGCAGGTCCTTCACCATCTTCTCTATCTCGGCAGCAGCCTTGGCCATTTCAGCCGAGAAAGTCTGGTCTGCCTGTGGAGACGCTTCATGCGATGTTTCCCTGAAACTAATCTTTGGTCCCTTCTGCTTGCGACTTTCTTCCGTCAGTGGCTTAGAAGGCCTGATGCTGAACCTTATATCGCCTGCATCTTCCTTTACAGCCTCTGCATCCTGACATGGTTCCTGCTCGATGTCATCGTTAACGATTTCATACAGTTCCCCAGAGAACTCACTCATCATTGACCGTATGGTTCGCAAGCTCTTCTTTGCCTTCCGTTTTGGCTTCTCGACCGGCACTGGTCTATCGATCCGCCTTCTCAGATACCAAACAAGCTTATCCAGATACGTTTCTGCATCATAGACATGGAACTCACCATGCACGAAATGCACAACCATGTAATGGGCCGGATCAGCAATGAATGCAAGTTCCGACCGGATCTGAGTGTTGATACTATCCACCGAGAAGGCTTCAGGCAAAGCAACGCCAGGGAAGTTATATTCAAGAACCTCCTTTGACAGTTTAGCCAGAATATCCTGAACGAACACTACGGGTGCCCCGGTAGCCGTCAGCAAGGACTTTTCCGCCGCACTGAGTTCAGGACCGACATAAACGATATTATCTGTCTTCTTGAGAAAGGTCAGACTCTTAATCTCACTTTGGATATACAGATTCGGTAGCATATGGTAAAGTTTGGATTATGATGCAAAGGTAACAAGTGATTGTGCCATGACGCTGCACATCACCTATAATTCTCGGCTGCCTGACCCAATCTTTCGGACATCTTCCTCACCAAAGACTTTGGAGACAACACTTTTATGGTCTCTCCGAATCCCAGGAGGTCCTTCTGAAGTTCGTAGTTGACTACCACTTCTATCTGAAAAATGGCAGATCCGTCCTCATTTCGCTGCACGACGAATTGACTCTTATGCAGCGGCTTTGTCTCAATATAAGGCACCTGTCTGCGCGCAGCCCAGAAACGAACCTTTGAAGCCTTTGAGTTGATTTCCTTCGTAACACCGATAACATTATCAAAAAAGGTCTCCTGATCGACTATCGTGTTCTCCACATAAGTCTCCCCTGGAGCCGCTCCCATTTCATGAATACGGTCCAAGGCGAGATTATAGAGCATGCCATCTCCTTTCTTCCATCCGTATACAAACCATCTGTTCCTGAATTCCTTCAGGAAGAACGGCGAGAAGATGTACTTCTGCATGTCAAGTGCCTTGAATGACTTGTATATGATCTTAACAGGAGTCTTGGCAATAACGGCCTTATAGAGAGGTTCAATAAACTTAAGTCCCTTGAGACTCTCATTCTTCTCCAACAGAATGACCGGCTTTCTCTTATGCCTCATGGAAGACACATGGTCCTCCAGACGTCCGAGGACATCCTCCATTCCGGCGAATGCTGAGAAGCCTCCGAACTGGCGAAGCATCTCCACTGTCTCCCCCATCAGCTTCATGTCATCCTCTGTGAGAGGTGAGTTAGTGATGCTGTAGTCCGGATCCGAATAGCGATAGTATTTGTTCTCATAGACCTCTATCGGAGCATTGTATCCAAGCTTATCACTTCTCATCATCTGGATATCCATCTGTACTGTCCTCTTGCTGATGCCCTTGTCGATACCTTCATATTCATAGAGGGCCTCACTGCAGGCTTCGATGAGGTCTTCAAGAGTCCACCTTCTCTGTCTGCGACGAAGACAGTTGTCAATGGTCTTATAACGGATCAGTGCATTACGATTTACTGGCATAGGAATGAAATTTTCACAAATTTATCGAAATATTTTATGCTACGCAATACGACTGCGCAGCTATGGTTTTATTTTGCAACTTCAAAATTATCTGAGCTTGCAAGCCTTGCAGATTCTTCAAGATTTATTGTAACCACACGATATTTGCGATGTATCAAGACGAAGGGGCCGGATGTCGGACATTGGTCCGACTTGGAATGGAAACGAAAATTGAAATTTGCCTACATTCCACTGTAACGCAGAAGGCACACCTACGTATAAGGAATCCAGAGGACAACGTAGAAAGATTGATTTTCAAAATATCACATTTCGGCTGTAACCTCACATTCCCATAGATGTATTAGAAGAAAACGGAAAAGAACGATGAATTACAACAGCATGATTAAAGAGAAGGAAACAGTGATGAACCACGAAGGCGCGAAGGCATATAAGATGACTCCGGAGATGGAGCTTTATACAGCTGTTGTAACAAGTGCCTTGTCCGACAAGTTCTACGAGTCGAACGACGAGCGTATGGAGCGCATCGCCGCTCTCATCTGCCAGGTGGACCCACAGTTCGTGGCGAAGCTTGCAGTGTATACTCGCACGCAGATGAACCTCAGGAGCATTCCGTTGTTCCTTATCGTGGGACTTGCAAAGATCCACAACGGTGATTCGCTCGTCAGACGTACCATCGAGCAGTGCGTGCTCCGCGCAGACGAGATTATGGAACTTCTTATGTGCTACCAGCTCCGCAACAGCGAGGGCAAGGGAGTCAAGAAGCTCAGCAAGCTCTCGCGCCAGGTGCAGGAAGGTCTCAAGAGTGCGTTCAACCGCTTTGACGAATACCAGTTCGCCAAGTACAACAGGTCCAACCTCGAGGTGAAGCTCAGGGATGCACTCTTCATCGTACACCCTAAGGCTAGCAGCGAGGCACAGCAGGCGATCTTCGACAAGATCGTCTCTGACACCCTTCAGACCCCTTATACCTGGGAGACACAGCTCTCGGAGCTTGGACAGAAGTCGTTTACCTCACAGGAGGAGAAGCAGGGTGCAGTGAAGGCGTTGTGGGAGGAGCTCATCGACTCTAACAAGGTAGGATATATGGCACTTCTTCGCAACCTTAGGAATATCCTCCAGGCGCAGGTGTCGCCTGCACATATCGAGAAGGTTGCAGCAACCATCTCCGACCCGGTGAAGGTGGAGAACTCGAAGCAGTTGCCGTTCCGCTTCCTTGCGGCATACAAGGAGCTTACAGGCGTCACATCCGTGCACACCAGCACATTGCTCTCTGCACTCGAGAGAGCTGTGAAGGCATCGGTTGCCAATCTTGAGGGATTCGGTCCGGATACCAATGTGCTT
>JAEIGA010012655.1_pt1 | contig 12814 bp, 4 predicted proteins | sample 9270691 | NCBI WGS metagenome assembly JAEIGA01 (sample SAMN17057246, study PRJNA624740) | gut metagenome | biome: biome; isolation source: fecal sample | host: Bos grunniens | place: China: Xizang | collected 2019 | reverse complement strand
TTGCCATTCCGACATATCGTTTGTTCCACATACTGCTCTTACATAAATATCATAAGTGGTAGATGGTTGCAAATTATTAATGGTATATGAGCTATCGTTTACCAACATAATTGTACCGGCGCCATGAACAAATCCGTCAGGGCCATATTCCACTTCCCACTCTGTTGCAGAACCTATTTCGGTCCATTTTATAGTAGCCGACGAAGCTGTTACTATAGAATCTCTCAAATTTTGAACCATATAGCACGATACCTCTTCGCATTGTACCAACAAATCAAAACCTGAATAATGAATGTTATTATTGCCACTAAAATCAGAAGTAAACTGTATTGTAAGCGGACCGGTAGTTGAGGTACAGTTGATGGTTGTAAATGAACCTGCACCTTGGAACAAAACATTTGCATTGGTATCGGCACCATCGTATATTTTCAAATAGTCCGACATTTGTTCAGAATTAAGAGTTCCGGAAACTTTAACAACGTTGCCTAGTATAGAAGGTTGTATCACTACAAAACTATTGACAGTATCAGAATAACTTCCTACTACACCACCATCATCATATATTCTGGCACTACATGCTTGTATTGTATCTCCGGCATGAGCACTCAAATTATAAACTCCCGGATAGGTTTCCAAATAAGTAGCAGACCATTCACCTGCACTACCACATACCGAACGGACATACACATTATATATAGTATCTATCGACAAGTTTGGTATTGTATATGGATGCGAAGTTATGCCTAATATTACTGTGCCTTGTCCTGCATTAGGGTCAAAACCATCTGAACCATAGCATATATCCCACTGCGAAGCTGTACCAGCCTCGGTCCAATCAACCACAATAGCATCCTCTTGGAATCCGGCCAATACAATATCAACTGGCGCAACACACGACGGTATGAGTTCAACTTCAATATCGTCAATATAATATGCCGGAGATATACCTGCAGGAACTCTTATAGTTATATACCCATCTGTGCCGGTATATGAATCCAATTGAAGCTGTATTGCCTGCCATGTATCCGAAATAGTTATTGTAACAGTATCTATAGGAACAAATGTAGAAATATTGGTAGGATTAGTCAATACTCCCACATGTATACTATGAGCAGCAATACTGGTTTTCTTTATGTTAAACGATAATTGCAACGAATCTATCGCTACTGCCATCTTGGGCAATACCAATGCCGACCAATGACTCTCACCACCCTTTAGATACATAGAATTTGATGGTGAATTATAATTATCATTTTTTACCTGAGCATATAATGCAACTGTTGAATTGCTAGACAATCTATTCCAACAATTATTAAATGCACCGGAATAACCAGCTGCCCAAGTATCAAAGTTTTCTGTAAATGGCAACGCCATCTCGCCACAAGGAGTAGTGAACGAAACAACTATAGATGGATCACTCGTATCGGCTTCGCCACATATCCTATAAACATAAACATCGTAAACCGTTTGTCCGGATAAACCATTGACAACACATGATGTATTTGATGTAGTATCTATTATTCCTGTTCCACGAACAAATCCTTGTAGGCCATATTCTACTCCGTACAACGATTCTTCCGAATCATCATCCCACGAAACTACAGCCGAAGTAGCAGTTATGTTGCTTACAACTACACCGCTTACACTTTGGCACGGCACTTGTAGTGAACTTACCATAATGTTATCTATATATCGATATGCATTACCCATTGCTGTATTTGGTATCACTATAGCTATATTACCCTCATTTCCAAGATATTCTTCCAACGACACTTCAAAGTTTTGCCATACATTGTTTGAGTCTACATCTACAGCATCAACCATCTCGAAGGTTGTAATATCTGTTTGATCGGATATTACACCTACTTGTACTTCGTGTACTACACCACTAGTCTTGAGCATGCTAAACGATACTTTCAACGAATTTGTCGAAGCCGTAAAAGTTGGCAATATCAATGCTGAGTACGACGTTGCATTGGCGAACATCTGTATCGAATTGCTATCCGAAAGAAAACGTAAGGAACTAACATTTGGATATGTAAATGACGCAGACACATAGTTGGACAAACGTGACCAACAGTCATTTAGCGACACATTGTTTCCAACAGTCCAAGTATCGAAAGTTTCAGCATATGGCAGTTGCTCTACAGCAGCACATTCTGTTGATACCGAAAGCACTGTGCTTAGGTTTTCTGTTCCACAAAGTGATGTAACACGTATATCATAAGTTGTATTATATTCCAAATTACTTATCGTATATGATGTTTGAGTAATTGCTGATACCTCCAACATCCAATCGCTTTCGGTAGTTTCTTTCACTTCAATATTCCACGAAGATTCATCAAAACCGGGTGCCCAAATAAGATCTATCTCATTGCCATTTATATTTGTAACATACACATCCGGACTAGCACACGTTATCCCAGTTTCACAAGTAGCACCAAACACAATATTATTTCTGTAATTTCTTACATTCATTTCACCTTGATATGTAGCCAACGATGTAGCAGGATTTGGATTATGATCATTAGAAGCATAATATATGGATTTGGAAGTAGCATTGTTTTGAGCATGGAATGTACAACTTTGTCCAAAAGAACCGGTATTATCATCAACTGCCAATATCAAATTACTTGTGCCATTGTAAGTAAATACTGAATCAAAGCTGATGGTATTCCATCCCGGAACAAAAGTAAACTGCCCACTATATACAAGACGAAGACTATCAATTGGAACATTATCACTAGCCGACTCAAATATACTACGTTCGGTATGTCCCATATATATATTAAGTGTTCTTGCTTGAGCCGCTACATTTGCAGTAGCTAATTCCACCGAAATACTATTGATAGTAGCTACACCTCCCATTTCAGAAACATCGTATATTTGTTGGGTATAACTATATGCTCTATTTATAAATGTAGGATAATTACTTGTAAAAGATGTACCGTTTGTTATTTCAACATCACCTCCTTCCAAACAAGGAGTTTCGAAATCCACACTATCACAAAATCCATTATCACCATTATTACAAAGTCCACACACTTTTACTCTATATGTATTATTTTCGTTCAATCCTGCAAATAAGTAATATCTGTCCGTTGTGATTGTCGATTCCATAATAGTGTTGGTTGCAACATCCACTATTTCTACCTCGTAGCTAGAAGGTTCATCACCAAGATTTCTTATATACGACCATTCTACCATAGCCGAACTACCTGTAACATTCACTATATTTACATCTTGTATCGGAGCACATGTAGGTCTATCCACACATGATGCTTGCAATTCGAAACCGGAAGCGACTTCACTCCAATTGGAAGTAAACTTTATAGTAAGCGGACCTGTGGTTGACATTATCGGTGATATTTCCACCGGAGTAGTTCCGTTGCCCGTAATAGTAGCAAGAATAGGTGCCGAAGTTGTACGGCCATCATATATAACAATATTGTCATTCGATTGCGAAACCAATGTTCCCGAAAGTACAACTAAAGAGTTTGTCGATGAAGGAAAAATTGTTAACGATGAATTACAATTATTTGAATAATCGCCCATAACTCCCCCATCGTCATAGATAAGCAAACCACACGCTGTTATAGAATCAGCACCTTCGGCAGACATAGTATATGAGCCAGGACGAACGGTTACAGAACCACGCCATGCACTATAATCGTCGCTACCACAAACTGTACGCACATAAAAATCATAAACAGTATCGGCCGATAAATTATTGATGGTTGTAGATATTGACGACAATACATCTGTCAATCTCACACCATTGGCAGTAGAATAATTATTCATCGAAAATCCAACAGGGCCATATGCCACCTGCCATGCAGAATGTGCAGTAGAATTGTCTGTCCACTGCAATGAAACAGATGTTATAGTATTGGCAGTAGAAACCAATGTTTGTGGTTTTGTACACGATGGACATGACACGGTCAATGTGTCTATCGGACCACTCGGAGTGTTAGTCATATCGCCAGCCTCTGCAATATATAGGCTATTACCATCAGCATCAAACAGTTCAAAAGAACAATCATCATTCCACTGTCCTACCACATTCCATACAAGTCTAATAGAATCCGGACAAACTTGAATTGAAACAGTATCTGTACTACCATTTTGTAAAGTAGCAGTACCACGCAAAGTGGTTCCTTGATACAGCTGAAGATTAGAACCATCCCAACCATCGCCTATAGCATCACCCATAACAATGGTAATAGAGCACATGCTTGCATTATTGTCGCATTGTGCTTTCACTTGCGTTATAAATGGCACAAACAATGCCATAAATAACAATCTCAATAAATTTTTCTTCATTTTTGATTAATCGTAATTATTTTATTATGTTTTTATTTCCCTTACAATAAGAATATTACACACACCATTCCCTAAAACAATCTCATATAAGGAACGGCAAATATACTCACTTTCCTGACAATTAGAGACATAATAATTATTAAAAGAAAGAAACAATCTACAGCACACTATGAATCAGAACACTATAGATTGTTTAACCTTATATACATCCTACAAAGAGATATATAGGCAATTATGATTGTTAACAATTCGGACAAACACTTCCGAACCTCTAATATTCTCTATACTACCGCTTTTGTATCAGTTTATCTATTTCACATATTTTGTCCACTATAGCTTCCGTGTCTATACGACAGTCTTTGTGTAGTTCACGTAGGCTACCATGGGTTATAAAACTATCGGGTATTCCCATACGATATACCTCAACAGGCAGTTTGTTATCAGCAATGTATTCGACTACCGCACTTCCAAATCCACCTTTCAAAACTCCATTTTCTATGGTAATAATGTGCGAATATATTTTTGATACTTCTTGGATAAGACTTTCGTCTAACGGTTTCACAAACCTCATATCATATACTCCCACATTTATTCCCAAATTTTCGGCTATAGTAGCGGCTTGCATTGCGGCGTTGCCTATATGGCCTATGGATAGTATAGCTATATTATGCCCAGTTTTCAAACAGCGACCTTTACCTATCTCTATTTCTTCAAATGGTTTCTTCCAATCCACATGTACACCACCACCTCTAGGATAGCGTATCACAAACGAACCTTTGCCATCAAGCTGAGCAGTGTACATCATATTACGAAGTTCGTGTTCATCTAATGGCGAAGCTATTGTAAGATTAGGTATCGGGCGGAAGTATGCATAATCAAATACCCCATGATGAGTAGCACCATCTTCGCCTACAAGACCTCCCCTATCCAAACAAAAAACTACATTCAGATTTTGTAAAGCCACATCATGTATCACCTGGTCATAAGCACGCTGCATGAACGACGAATAGATATTACAAAACGGCACCATACCTTGAGCTGCCAAACCTGCAGCAAATGTTACGGCATGTTGCTCTGCAATACCCACATCAAACGCACGATTGGGCATTTTTTCCATCATTATATTTAACGAACATCCCGTAGGCATAGCCGGAGTAATACCTAATATCTTTTTGTTTTTATCTGCCAGCTCTACTATGGTATAACCAAATACATCTTGGTATTTCAATGGTTTATTGTCATTATCAACCACAACTTGCTTTCCGGTATTGGCATCAAACAAACCCGGAGCATGATATACGATAGGATTTTTCTCGGCTTCTTTAAGTCCTTTGCCCTTGCGTGTAACTATATGCAAAAGTTTAGGTCCTTGTATCTTACTAAGCTTTCCTAGTATTTTGATAAGGTTTTCCACATCATGGCCATCTATAGGTCCGAAGTAGCGGAAGTTGAGAGCTTCAAATAGGTTGCTTTGTTTTACCAATGCCGACTTTATAGTTACACCCATCTTGCGGAAAAAGTTTTTCTGTTTCCGCCCTTTATTACCTTCGCCATAGAAATCCCATATCTTATTCTTCAATCTATTATATGCCGACGAGGTTGTAATCGTGGTAAGATAATGGCTTAATGCTCCAACGCTCTTGTCTATTGCTATACCATTATCGTTGAGGATAACCAACAAGTTGGCTTTGGATACACCCGCATGGTTCAACCCTTCGAAAGCCATACCTCCGGTCATAGAACCATCGCCTATTACAGCTATATGTTGGCGAGTATTATTGCCTTCTATAGCCGAAGCTATAGCCATACCCAAAGCTGACGATATGGAAGTAGACGAATGGCCGGTGCCAAAAGAATCGTATTCACTTTCGTCCATTTTTGGAAAACCGCTGAGCCCTTTATAAGTTCGTATTGTATGAAAGCGGTCTTTTCTTCCGGTAATAATTTTATGAGAATATGCCTGATGACCCACATCCCATATAAGTTTATCATCGGGAGTATTGAAAACATAATGCAAAGCAACAGTAAGCTCTACCGTACCTAAACTCGAAGCCAAATGCCCGGGATTGTTTGCTAGCACATCAATTATGTAGGCACGAATCTCGTCGCACAAACATTTAAGCTCATCCGAGTTTAGTTTTTTTAAATCTGCAGGCGTATTAACCTTCTCTAAAACATTATATTGTAGTTTTTCCATATCCATACGTAATAACTTGCAAAAATACCAATTATTTTTCAATATATCTATACCATGAGTATTATTTCTATTATTTCAACATCAATGTTACTACTTTTTTGATGATTTGCATACTCCCTTTCGTGTTGTATACCTCTATGTATACAACATAATTACCTATCCTACATCTGTTTCCATTCTCGTCGCTACCATCCCATACAAAAGAACCATTGGTTCCCAACCATGCATTTCGCTCCAATGCCTTTACTAGCCGTCCTTGCTCGTCGAATATGGTGATATTGGAAAGCATATCACTCTCATGTATGCTATATGTGATAGTAAGCAAATCGTTGTAACCATCATTGTCGGGCGAAAATACTTCGGGTTCTATGCCAAAGGCATTGTCCGAAACAATCATATTCATAGCCTGAGAGTTTTTGTAAGTAGGCGTTGCCCATCCTGTCTGCTTAGCTGCCGAATGCCAATTGGCAGCACTATTGGTTGGTTCCTCAAACGAGCGACGCTCCAACGATACTCCTTCCACATCAGTAAGCCACCTATAATGAAGTTCTTCGGTATAGTCGAAACGGTCTATCACAGTACTATCTTCCAACGATACTATAACCACACCTTGCTGATTGGAATAGGCCGGCATTTTCTTCATAACCACCACCTTATCACGATGTTTCGCTGTGTAATATCTATATATAGCATCGGCGTCGATGGTAAGCACCACATAATCTTGCGGCAACATAAAAACCGAATCGGGCAAGGCTACCATGGTCTTCAACTTTTGCAAATCAGCATCCCATGTTGCCAGTCGAATACTGTTCAGCATAATAGTATAATCGGTGTTATTATATAATTCCACAAAATCCTCTCCATCATCATAAGGGTTAAATAACACTTCGTTGATTAGGATATCACCCGGAGCAACATTATCGACAACTACACTTTTGCCATTTTGGGAAAAAACAGCCTCCGACAAAGAATACATAATCAACAACAATACCACTAACGATTTTCTCATTTTCGACCTCCATAAATTTTATATCTGATAACGCAACTTTGCCGGCTTTATTTCCCTACATATATTATATGTATAAGTATAGCCAAGTTTTCACACCCAACAATCAGTGTATTTCGAGTTATGATTTCTTCCAAATCCCGTAGATTATATTTAACAATATTGCTAAAATTGTAATAGTTTAACAGCAGTGTATTTAACTCGAAAAAGCGAATATTTCTTAGCCAAACATCTACAAACAGTAAATATTTGCAGCATTTCAAAACAAAAATTATAGTGTATTGATAATCAATGATAGCAAAAACAAGAATAATGATATATCACCAACGAAACAAGACCCCGGTGTGACAAACACGACACTATACCGACACAAACTGCACACTTAGCTGAGGCAAACCGGTAGTTTAGGCGAACTAAACTACCGAGACTCGCGATAAAAACAGTCGAGATAGGCGAGCATAATCCCACAAACAAGCAATCTATTTCAAATCTTTCTACCCTCTAATTAACATACATAAATATCATTTAACACTCTATCGTAAGTTTCAACCCTCAAAAACTCGCCAACAAAACAACAATATTCCCGCACAGAGTATCTGATTGTTGCCAAGGACATTCTATATAAAACAGAAAATATTTCTAAAGAAAATAACAATAAATAGAAACTATTTTCGATTATTCTCGTATTTAGTAGGAGCCAAAAATATTGCACAAACAATAAACTTGAAGAAACATATATTTGTAATATGAAAGAACGATTTTTCGAACTAAATGACTTTTTTAACAACATGATAAAATCAAAAACTAATATCATTCCCATTATATCGGAGTTTGACGAAGATTTGATACTTACCGACGAAAATATCCCAAACACATTGCCACTACTACCATTGCGTGGCAATGTACTGTTTCCTAAAATAATATTACCTGTAACAGCAGGACGCAAAAAGTCTATAAAGCTACTTAAGGAAGCATATAAATCTGGCGATTATATAACTGTAGTAGCACAAATGAACGATGCCGAAGAGCCCGTTCGCGAAGATCTCTTTGATGTAGGCACCGCCGCCAAAGTAATAAAAACATTGGAACTTCCGGACGGAAACCTTTTGGCCATATTGCAAGGAGGCCCACGTATACTATTGGAAGAAATAACCGAAACCAAACCATACCTTATGGCCAACACAAGTTTACTTCCCGAAAAAGAAGATATAAGTTCCGAGGATATGGATCCCGAAGCTAAAGTATTGCTCGACAATATCAAAGAACTATATGGAAAGACCATAAAGCACCTTCCAAACTTGCCACAAGAAGCTTCGTCCGTTATAAAGACCATAAAAAATCCTATAATATTAATAAACTTCATAGCTTCGCACCTAGAAATAGCTATTGATGAAAAACAAAGTTTATTAGACATAGATTCGCTAAGAGAACGTGCCAAATACGCTATGAATCTTCTTGTAAAAGAAATGCAATTTTTGGAAGTTAAAGAGCAAATCCAAAACAAAGTAAAGTTTGATATGGATAAGCAACAACGCGAATACTTCCTAAGCCAACAACTGAAAACGATACAAGAAGAATTGGGTGGCAATCCAAACGACCAAGACTATGAATCCCTAAACGTACGCGCTGCTCATAAAAAATGGGGCGAAGAGATGATGTATATATTCGATTCAGAACTTGAAAAACTTATGCGTTTAAATCCGCAATCGCCCGACTACTCCACACAATTGAACTATCTAAACACACTACTCGACCTTCCTTGGAACGAATACACCAAAGATAATCTAGACTTGAAACATGCACAGAAAACTTTGGACAAAGACCATTACGGCATCGAGAAAGTAAAAGAACGCATATTGGAATACCTTGCTGTACTCAAATTGAAGGGCGACATGAAATCGCCTATACTATGCTTGGTAGGTCCTCCGGGTGTTGGAAAAACTTCTCTTGGAAAATCCATCGCTTCGGCACTCAACCGCAAATATGTACGTATGGCATTGGGTGGACTGAGAGATGAAGCCGAAATTCGCGGCCACCGCAGAACATACATTGGAGCAATGCCGGGACGAATCATCCAAAATATAAAGAAAGCAAAATCGTCAAATCCGGTATTTATTCTTGATGAAATAGACAAGGTTATGGGCATGAGTGTAAACGGAGACCCTGCTTCGGCACTACTTGAAGTATTGGACCCTGAACAAAACACAGCATTCCACGACAACTATTTGGATGTGGATTACGATCTTTCGAAAGTAATGTTTATAGCCACCGCCAACACAACAAGCACTATCCACCCTGCCCTTTTGGACAGAATGGAAATCATTGATGTGTCTGGCTACATATTGGAAGAGAAAATAGAAATAGCACGCAAACATCTTGTACCTCGCCAATTAAAGGAACATGGATTGAAGAAAAACCAATTCACATTCTCCGAAAGCCTAATATCGCAAGTGATTATGCAATATACACGCGAGTCGGGTGTACGTCAGCTAGAAAAATCTATCGCAAAAATCATACGCCACAATGCGGTAAAGATAGTAAAAGACGAATTGCCCGAAAAGTCGATAAAGAAAGAATCTCTCAAAGAAATTTTGGGATTACCTATGAACCACAACGAAAATCGCAACCGCAACGAGGTAGGTGTGGTTACCGGTTTAGCATGGACAAGCGTAGGTGGCGAGATATTGTTTATCGAATCATGTTTAAGCAAAGGTAAAGGACAATTATCCATGACCGGAAACTTGGGCGATGTAATGAAAGAGTCGGCAAATTTGGCATACGAGTATATCAAAGCCAACTCCGACAACCTTGGTATCGACGAAAATATATTCGAAAACAAAAATGTACACATACACGTACCCGAAGGTGCTACTCCCAAGGATGGCCCATCGGCCGGTATAACTATGTTTACAGCACTGTTATCGGTATTCACACAACGCAAAGTGCGTTCCAACTTTGCAATGACAGGCGAAATAACACTTCGCGGACAAGTATTGCCCGTTGGTGGAATAAAAGAAAAAATATTGGCTGCCAAACGTGCCAATATTACCGACATAATACTTTGCCACGAAAACCAGAAAGATATAAATGAAATCAAAGATACATATTTGGAAGGACTTTCGTTTCATTATATAAAAGAAATGAAAGAAGTAATACCATTGATTTTTGAATAGGAAAATACGATATGAGAAATAATCAATCACATAAGTCGATAATAATATATTGTATCTGTTTTCTTGTGTTTGCTTGCTGTACAATCGAATTACAAGCACAGCGAATAATGAAAGAAGGCGATAAGCTAATGAAAAAAGGCGAGTATCATAAAGCATTGCTCGCCTACAAAAAGTCGGAGGCAAAAATAGGCGAAGAAAAGCCTACCATTCAAGCCCAATATTTATCCAATATAGCTGAATGCTACCTCCGATTAAACTATTACTCATTAGCACTATCTTATTTCGAAAAGGCAGCAGAACACGATTCGGCATACGTGAATTCACTAAACTCATATATCGAAACATTGAAAAACAATGGAAAGTACGATAAAGCTCTTGATTTGTTTTATCAACAACTTCTAATAAACAACCAAAAAAATACCGACTCATCATATTTAAGCAACAGTTTGGTAGCTTATTCGTTTCCATATCAAAATTTGGCAGAAAACAAACTCTTTACAATATTACCCCAAAACAGTATCAATACCATGGGTAAAAAAAGAGGATTGTCTGTAATCAACAACAGATTGTATTACTCTACAACAGGATATAGCATAATACCCGACCAAAAAGATTATCTCGAAAAAACAACAGAGTATACTTTGTTTTCGGCAGATATAATAGATGGCAATATTGCAAACTCTATTATAGAAGCAGAATTAATAAATATGGAATCCAATATTACATACATGTGTATTCATCCAACAACAAACAATTTATTCTTCACTGTATTGACCTCCAACAATGAAGAGTATTTATACGAATCAAAATATATTGACGGCAAATGGGAAAACACAAGTAAAGTAAAGATTGGTAAAAAAACTATACCCGTATCACATCCTATTTTCAGCAATGATGGAAAAACAATGATATTTTCATCAAATACATCCAATAGCGTTGGAGGCTACGACCTATGGTACACCGAACTTACCGAAAAAGGATGGAACGAACCTAAGAATTTAGGCAACAACATAAATACCAAAGACGATGAAATATGCCCATTCCTGTATAAAGGTTCTCTGTTCTTCTCATCAAATGGATACATGGAAAGCTATGGCGGATTTGACATATATTGTTGTGTTAATTGGAAAAACGGTACAGATATAAAAGTAGAAAACATCAAACAACCTTACAATTCATATGCCGATGATTTTGATTTTGTTATAAACAATGAATCGAACAAAGGTTTTTTGATAAGTACTCGCGACTACACATCTACCAATGATAAGATATATTCTTTTTCAGAACCTCCATACTTCACTATAATAAGAGGGTCTGTGGTTGACAACTACAACAATCCACTATCCGATGCCACTATAATAGTATCCGAAAATGGTTCATCGGCGTATGCAGTTAAAACCAATGGAGATGGCAACTACTTAGCGTATCTCAAAAACAATCATAACTATACAATAGAAATAAGTAAATCCAACTATCTGTCTATACAAAAGGACTTTTCCACACAAAGCAACAAAACAATAGGCAACTCCGAAATAACTCTCGAAACAACTCTCGACGGATTTGAACTAAATAAAGCTTATAAGATTGATAACCTATTCTTTCAAACTGCTACTTGCGAACTTCGGCCGGAGAAAGAAATATTGTCTAAAGTAGAAACATTCCTCAAACAAAATTCTCATTTGGACTTATGTTTATACATATTCAGCTATATAAACGATAACGAGAAATTCAACGACTTACTAAACACTGGTCGCATCAAATCCATCACCAATTTTTTCGGCGAAAAAAGTATAAACGAAAACCGTATCAAATTTAGAAAATACAGCAACGAAATACCTACCAATTTCGGAAAAATAGATCTCAAAAAGGACACCTCATATCTGCTATACTTTGTGTTTGTCAACAGAGGTAATGATGTTATAAAAGTCAATACCACTTCAAGATAAATTATTATCTTGACACTACAAATAGATTGTACTTACCAATAACCTCATACTAAGGCAAACATTTTTCTTTTACAAAAGCAATAAACCATTATTATGAAACAAAAGTTTTACTACAGCATAATAATAAAAGAATATTTATTGCGTTTTGATAAATCAAATTTGTTTAGCT
>JAEIGA010012654.1_pt1 | contig 12815 bp, 14 predicted proteins | sample 9270691 | NCBI WGS metagenome assembly JAEIGA01 (sample SAMN17057246, study PRJNA624740) | gut metagenome | biome: biome; isolation source: fecal sample | host: Bos grunniens | place: China: Xizang | collected 2019 | reverse complement strand
CAATAAAGCCTCTTTCTGAGGTTGACATTTTTAGTTTTATGAAGAACCTACGCGGTGGTACATATTTTAATATGGGTATGTATAGTGTAATTCCTGTGGCCAGAGCTCATAAAAAGACTTATCGTATTTACAAGGTTGTTAATATGACAGCTATTGTAAGTGGCGTTAGCTATGAAAATGTTGGCACTACAAAAGATTTTAGAGACCAGACCGGTAAAGGTCCTGGAAAAGCCTTCTATGACCACGCTCCTGGTTACGAGAATAAAGTCGGCCTTGGTAAGAAAGATCCGAACAACAAGTATATTCTTTGGGATGTAAAGGCAAGCTCTGGAAGCTGGGTAGCTTTCTATCTTGTTGATATTTCAACTGGTGATACTAAGGCTATTGCAAGAGACGTCCTTATGGCATCTGACTATATCACTAATACTGAAAAAGAAAAGTTACAGCCTAAGCCTGTTACCGGTTTTGATATGAATACTGGTGCCTTAGTAACTAACGAAACTGTTTGGAGAACCGCTAAGTTTGAGCATGTATTCTGGCTCAGTCAGCAAGGTGCTAGCACTCAAGAATTTGGAACTAAATTTGCTGAAAGTCTTGTTGCTACTGACTTAGAAGAAGGAAAAGCTCCTGCCGACGGTGAGATTTTCAGAGACCTTCATGCTGGTGCCACCACTGATTTAGATGCAATCCTTTCCGGTAGCGTAGCAGAAGACTTTGAAGAAGAGGAAGCTAAGAGATTCCCAAATAAAGTAGTTATTGATAAAGACGGCCCAAAGGTTGTAAGACAGAACGGTAAGCCAGTCAAAGAGTCTTATAGACGTATTATCACTGTAGACCATTCTTTAGTTGATAATGACCTGTTTGTAGACTTCGAATAATCTCAAAAATTAATTAAATTACTAAAAGACGGACTTGAAATAAGTCCGTCTTTTATTGTATTATATTATATAAAAATTTACTATAAGGAGTTTAAATATGTCACTTGCTGATAAGTATTTTAAGGATGAAGTAAATCAAATTCTTACTAGCGGTTTTAATGATGAGCAGTATGAAGTTCGTCCTAAGTGGCCTGACGGAGTGCCGGCTCATACAATTAAGACCTTCTGTGCAGTAAGACGTTATGATCTTTCTAAGGAATTTCCCGTACTTACCCTTCGTACTCAAGCGTTTAAAGGAGTAGTTCGTGAGCTTCTTTGGATGTGGCAAAAGAAGTCTAACGTGGTTAACGAACTTGGTAAGTCTGCGTCTATTTGGAGAGCTTGGGAAGGTGAAGATGGTACTATTGGTAAAACCTATGGTTACCAGCTTGGTAAAGAATCTGATTATGGCTACGGAACCTTTGACCAGGTAGATAATCTTATCTATCTTCTTAAGAACAAACCTATGGACCGTAGAATGATTACAACCATGTGGTGTCCTGGTGACCTTCATGAAATGAACCTGCCTCCTTGTGTTTATGAAACACTTTGGGATGTTAAAGACGGCAAGCTTAACTGTTTAGTTATTCAGCGTTCTGGTGACCTTCTTGCTGCCGCTGCCTCAGGTGGTTGGGATACAATGCAGTATGCAGTTCTTACTCACATGCTTGCACAGGTTTGTGGTTATGAAGTAGGTGAGCTTGTTCATATCGTAAATAATCTACATATTTATGATAGACATATCGAGGCTGTGAAAGAGGTCATGAATAATCCTGAGTACCCTGCACCTAAGTTCTGGATTAATCCCGAAGTAAAAGATTTTTATGCTTTTACAGAAGACGATTTCAGACTTGAAGACTATCAATCAACTAAACTCACCACGTCATTTGAGGTTGCTGAATAATGAAAAATTTTCTAAAACATGTAAAAATTATCCGTACGCACCGAAAGTACGTGCGTAATGCCTGTTTTAAAGCCGGTCTTTTCTGGCAAGGTTTGACTCACGATTTAAGTAAATACTCTATTACAGAAATGCTTATTTGTAAGTATTATTCCGGTAAGAGAAGTCCTCATCAAAATGCACGTGAGGTTCTCGGATATTCTCCGAGTTGGATTCATCATTATCACACCAACAAGCATCATTTTCAGTTTTGGTGGGATGAAGATGAAGAGGGCAAAATTATTCCTATGAAAATGCCCTATAAATATGTAATTGAAAGCTTTTGTGATATGCTTGGTGCCAGCAAAGCTTACAATCCAAATGATTGGGCACCCGATTTATTGTTATGTTACTGGGACCAGAAATGTGTCGGTAAACGCATTATGCACGATAAATCAACTAATCTGGTTGATTTTCTAATCCACAAAATGTATGACCTTGGTGAGGAAGATTTTTGGTCTTGGTATAAAGAGTCTAAAAAGTTTATTCAAGTCCACTACGAGGGATAAGTAAGGAGGGTTACTGTGAAAAGACCTAGTTTAGATGTATACTACCTTGATATTGCTAAGGCTGTTTCACAAAGATCAACATGTCTTAAAAAACACTATGGGGCAGTTATTGTAAAAAACGGTGCTATTTTAAGTACAGGCTATAATGGAACTGTCCGTGGCGAAGAACATTGCAGTTATCATTGCAGTAAAGCGCCAGGCAATGGTGATATGGAAGAATATCTAAATTGTGCAGCAGTGCATGCTGAAATGAATGCAATTATTTCAGCTAGTCGTAATGACATGTTAGGTGCTGACCTTTATTTAGCAGGCTATGATGTAAAAAGCGGTAGCGCGGTGGAGTGTGAAGCCTGGCCTTGCGAAATTTGTCTTAGACTTATTAAAAATGCGGGAATAGACCGTATCATAAATAGTAAAGGTACTATCTATCTTAGGTCTGACGACGGTATCCTAAGACAGTTAATTGAAAGGACTGACGGTTAATGATTAAAGCAATCGTTTGTGTAGACAAAAATTGGGCCATTGGCAAAGATAATGACCTGTTATTTCATCTCAAAAAAGATATGAAATTTTTTAAAGATACTACTATGTATAGTATTGTCGTTATGGGTGAAAACACCATGAAGTCTCTGCCTGGTGGTAAACCACTAAAAGATAGAATTAACATTGTATTGTGCCCGGAAGGCAAAGAATATCCTGGTTTTGTTTGCTTCCATGATTTTGACAAGCTCGTAAAACAGCTTCAGGCGCTAACCTGTGACATTTATGTCATTGGTGGCGGAATGTTATATAATTCAATGCTTCCTTATTATGAAGAAGTTTATGTGACAAAAGTAAAGGCTAACGGTGACGGTACTGTATTCTTCCCTAATCTCGATGATAGTCCTAACTTTGCTATTTCTGAAATGTCTGAAGATATTGAAGACGGCAAATATCTTATAAATTTTTGCACTTACAAGAGGCTTTTCGATGAATGGGAATAAAACAAAATGCGATTTTTGTAGATATTGGAGTGGGAGCGGCTGTATGGCCGTTCCAAACTCTCATTATTGCAAAGAAGCTTTAGATGAATATTATCAATATTTGCGTGGGAATAAGCAGCAGGCGCCTGTAAAATCTTTTAGAAAATGGGATAAACGTTAATCTATAATTTGCTAAATTAAGTAGATTGTTAATTAACGAGGTGCGGTTAAAATGCCAACAGCTCTTGTAGATAATGAAATATTTATCGACTTCGATGAGCTTGGTATCGCATGTGATTCTGAGGGTGTAACTCTTAGTAAAGGTCAACAAGATTTCTTTAAGAATAGTAAATGTAGAGACGAATACGGAGCACTTTTTCTAGCTTATAATGCGTCAAATACAGAATTTGAAGTTTTTGACTTTTCACGTGCTGGATCAGGTGGCGGTTCGATTTTTGGAAAAGGCGCTTATTTTAGTGCTTATCCTGATAATATTTCTGACTATGGTTCTATAATTAGAGAATACTACTTAAATTTAGAAAATCCCTTTATTTTTAAAGCTGAAGACTCCGAAGAAGAGTGTTTGGAAAATGTAAACAATTTTATAAAGGTACTTAAATTCAACAAATATCCAGTCACAGAGGACTTACATGATATACTTATAGAGGATATCTTAGAAAATGCCGGTGGACTTGATACCATGATTGAGTTAACATGCGGTGCGGATAAAATAACTGACTATCTTACTAAATGTGGTTTTGATGGAATTGTAAATCTAGATGTTTGTGATTTTGTTGCATATAGACCAAACCAAATAAAACTAAAACAAAACTTAAATCCGACAACATCGGATTCTATAATAAAATAAAAAATACCTAAGTGATACAATAAAAATACAAAAACAATACCTAATATTTAAATTTAATTTTTATCTAAAGTATTTTTATGTCGCTTAGAAATAAGCGACATTTTTTTATTTATGCGGACAGTTTGGTGGAAAGTTTATTGTATTATATAGTGTATAAAAATTTAAAGGAGTGTTACTATGATTAACTTTCTTGTTGAGCCTGGCTATGATGTAAAGAAGCCAGAACGTGATTTCGGAAACGCTGGAATTGACTTTTTTATTCCAAATGGAACTGAAACTTTCCTAAAAGCATTTAACGAAAAGAATGCCATTGAAAACGCTTATCTGTTTACATATCCTGACGGTAATACTGTAATTCGTATTACTCCCCACGGCCGTGTAAATATTCCGTCCGGTATTAGAAGTCGCATTTGTGTGAATGTTGCGCTTGAGGCACACAACAAATCTGGCATTGCTACAAAACTAGGCCTTGTATTTGGTGCTTCTACTGTTGACGCTTCTTACCAGGGCATTATTCATATCAGTTTGATTAACACCACTGACAAGGAAATTGAACTACCTCTTGGAATGAAAGTTGTACAATTTATTCCTAGAATCATCGATATTTCAGAAATCGCAGTGTATGATAATATGTCGTTTGATGAATTTTACAAAGACTTTGAACACACCAATCGTGGTGAGGGAGCTTTTGGTTCAACAGGCGTATAAAAATCTTAATGGAGGGTCCAATGAGTAAATGTTTTCTGTATGATCGTTGCAATCACAAAGATTGTGACAAAGATTTTTGTTTACGAAAATATAAAATGGACTCACTTTATACTGCAGCCCTAATGACAGAGAGTCAAAAACAGCATACTATTTTAAACGTAGACGCGGACGGTACTGACTTGGAACAATTCAAGCAGCTTGCAGCTATTGAACAAGATGTTGTTAATTTTGTGAATGAAGGTAAAAATCTTTATTTGCATTCAGCAAATTGTGGTAATGGTAAAAGCTCTTGGAGTGTTAGATTAGCTGAGGCATACTTCAATAAAATTTGGGTACGCTCTGAAGCAAAATGCAGAGTTTTGTTTATCAGTGTGCCTAGATTTTTGCTAGCACTTAAAGACAATATTTCAACACCGAGCTCATACGTAGAATATATAAAAAACAATGTGTTTACTGCAGACCTTGTAATTTGGGATGATATTGCAGCTAAAATGGGTTCTGAGTTTGAATTGACTCATTTGTTAAATATTATTGACAATCGCCTTGCTGCTGGCAAGTCTAATATTTATACTTCTAATTTAAATAAGCAGCAGTTATACGCAGCTTTAGGAGATAGACTAACAAGTAGAATTGCAAATATGTCTATCGATATTGAGCTTTTTGGCACGGATAAGAGAGTTTTAAAGTTGGAGGATAGATAATGACATCACAATTTCAGATTATAAATAAAATTCTTCAAAATAAAGATTACTCTTTTATTACCTTAAATAATCTTTCTGTTGATTATTTCTTCAACTATGCGGCTGAATATGAGTTTATCAAGACTCACTATGAGACTTATCAGACGGTACCTGACCGTCTAACCTTCTTAGCAAGCTTCCCTGACTTTGTTATTCAGGATGTAAATGAACCTGATAAATATCTAATTGAACAGCTTTATAATGACTATAATCAGAGTTATCTTGCTTCTCGCTTTAACGGCATGAAGAAGTTTTTAGAGGCTGATGACACAGCCGGTGCGATCAAGTACTTTCAGGACTCATTAGAAAAGCTACACGTTGGTTCAGCACTTTCCTGTACAGACTTGCTTACTGACACATCAAGATATGAACGATACCTTGACATGGTTGCAAATCAGGGTAAATACTTTATTAGTACTGGATTTAGAGAGCTTGATAAAATCTTTACCGGTATTGATAGACGAAATGAAAATATGGTTATAGCAGCTCGTCCTGGTGTAGGTAAATCTTGGGTGCTTCTTGTAATGGCAGCTCATGCGTCTATGCAGGGTCTTACAGTAGGTATCTACTCAGGTGAAATGTCTGTCGATAAAGTTGGTTATCGAATTGATACTATTTTGGGTAAGATTGATAACCGTAAAATTTCACACGGCGACTTGTACTATAAAGATTTTTACAAGCACTACCTTGAGAGCTTGCAACACACCAATTATGGCGCTATTAAGGTTTTAACTCCTAATGATATTGCAGGACCAGCCACTGTAGACGCTCTACAGGCTTTTATTGAAAAAGAGCATTTGGATATTCTTTTTATTGACCAGTATTCTTTGCTTGAAGACAACAGTAGAGCTAAAACAACTACTGAAAAGGTTGCAAATATTTCAAAGTCTATTAAAAATCTACAGGTTATGAAGCAGATTCCTATCATAGCCGTTTCTCAGATGAATAGAACTAAGAATGAAGATAAGTCTCAAGATTCTTCACAGATTGCTTTGTCCGACCGAATTGGTCAGGATGCTACTGTAATTATTATGCTAGAAAAGCAAGACGCAGAAGATCCAAACCATAAGGGTTTCCATAGAATGACCTTTAATATTGTCAAATCACGTGACGGTGGTGATGGTAGAAAACTCAATTATCTTTGGAACCTAAATACTGGTGATTATCGCTATATTTCTAATGACGACGACGGAGTTACTTCAGAAGAAGACTTCGAAGCTATTGAGAATAGCTATAATGTCGATAATTATCCTGTTCCTGTAGAAGAGGAACTACCATTCTAAGAAAGAGGTGTATCAAATGCGAGTTTTGAAAATAGACAATTATATTATTGATACACCTTTATTTGAAGTAGTTACTCAGTTACGAATGGCTTTGACCAATGGGAAACTACGAGAAATTAAGTCTTGGTCAGAAGGTGACGATAATATCGTTGTAACGTGTCCAAACCGTCACCACAAAGGCGGTAGAGAACATTCTGCTGCCATGAATATCTATGTTGGAGATAACTCGAAAATTCCATACGGTTTTTGTAAGTGCTGGGCGTGTGACTTTCAGTGTTCGTTTACTTATTTTGTGGCTGAGTGTTTTGAATGTTCAGAAGAATTTGCAAAAAATTGGTTAATTGATAAGTTTGGTGTTTTATCATCTGCAAAAGTTTTGACTGATGATGATATTGTCATAAAACCAAAACGAGCAGCAGCCAAGCTACCCGCAAACTATTTAGATAACCTGCAAAGTTGGCATCCATATCTTGCAGAGCGTAAATTGTCAAGAGAAGTTTGTGAATTATTTAAAGTAAAATATGACCCTGTGTATAGTCAAATAGTTTTTCCTTGTTTTGATGTGGCAGGTAATATTTTAATGGCACCTAAACGTTCTATTGTATATAAAAATTTCTATCTAGATGACGACCAAGAAAAACCTGTCTACTGTCTAGATTATATAATCAAAAATAATATAACTACAGCAATGATTTGTGAAGGACCTTTTGATGTGCTTACTTGCTATACTTATGGCTATCCAGCAATAGGTACTTTTGGTAATCCTTCGCCTTATCAGATAAACGCCATTAATCGTTCTCCAATAAGAGTTTTATATCTTGCAATGGATAACGACTCGGCAGGACGCCGAATGGCTAATACCATTAGAGCTGGACTAGACCCTAGAATAATTATTAAAGAGGTAAAGTGGCCAGCTGGTAAAAAGGACCCAAATGATTTAACATTTGAAGAATTTAATGCTGTAATGACTGCAGCAAAACAGTCATAACTACTGTATTATATATCGTTGGGAAATACCCTGACGTTTATAAAAAAATAAATAAAAAATAAAAACAAAATACCAAAGGAGATTAATTTATGTCACAGTTTTCTTATGCGCAGTATCAGAATGTAGTTGCTCAGGCTCAGGCCAATGGTGAAGGAACCAAGGTTGGCTACTTCAAACTCAAGGATGATGGCGATATCGCTATCGCTCGTATCAATGTTAGTTCTACAGACGAACTTATGTTTGCTTCAGTACATACCCTTAATGTTGGTGGTAAGTGGCTCAAGGTAAGTTGTCTTAATCCTCTCGGAGCAAACAACGGTAGTTGTGGTCTTTGCTCCGCTCACGCAGCTAACCCTAAGGGTGCAGTAAGTAAAGCAGCTAAAAAGCTCTTTATTCCTATGATGGTATCTTACCGTGACCCCAATGCTGCAACTGGTTATACCACTCCTATTCCTGTAATTTGGGATCGTCCTGCTGCTTTCTCTCGTGAGCTTGCTAATAAACTTATGATTGCAGGAGACCTTCGTAATACTCTCGTGCTTATTACTCGTAACGGCAAAGCCGGTGATATGCAGACTACCTACTCTATGGATATTCTTCCTGCAGATCATCCTGTATTCAAGCCTGATATGATTCCTGCAGATTTTAGTGGTTTTAACAACTTTAATATCGCAAGACATTCTTACTGGGAAAAGTCTGCTGAGGAAATCAATGCTTATCTTACTACCGGACAGTTCCCTGAAAGAACAAATACTCAGGCTGCAAACACTGTTGCAAGCGTAGCTACTACGGCAGCTGCTTATGCTGCTCCTCAGACCGGCGGTTATGTTGCCCCTACAACTACTGCTGCTCCTGTAACCAGCACTCCTACTATTGCAACTCCTGGAGTTAATACAGCCATTCCTTCGGCACCTGTAGCTGACCCTAATGCAAATATGGCTCCTACCACTGCAACTCCCGCAAGAAATTTTAACGGTTTTAGTTTCTAAGTAATAACCGAATAATAATTTTTAAAAGCGCGCTATTCTTGGCGCGCTTTTATTGTATAGTATTATGTATAACTATATGTAGGAGGTTTGTATGAGTAGTTTATTTGATAGTTTTGATTTGTCTATTAAACCACAAGTAAAGCAAACTACTGTGGCACCTAAGCAGCCAAAAACTGTAAAAAATACTAGTTCATTAACCAATCAAGGTTTGTTCTGTGGTGCAGAATTAGAAGAATTTAATATTGAATTGAATAAACCAAAAGTTAATGCTCTGTTAAACAAACTCAATAATACTGAAGAAACAGAAGTAGATGCAACAAAGATTTTAAAATCCAAAAAGGTTTCTTTGGAAGAGAAACTGGCAATTATCAAAACCAAGGTTTTAGAAGTATTAGGAAAACAGCGTAAAAACGTAGTTGTTATTAAGACTAAAGCAGACTTTGAAAATTATGTTTCTGAGTGCATTAAGTTCGGTAGAGTCGCGGTGGATACTGAAACGAATAATTCAACTGACCCAATTACTTGTCAGTTAATGGGTCTCTGTCTATATTATGAAGGCGGCAAACAGGCTTATATTCCTATTAACCATGTAAACCCTGAAACTGGAATACGTCTTGAGTGGCAGTTAACTGAGGCAGATTGTAGAGAACAGCTTCAGCGAATTAAAGATGCTGGAACCTTTGTTGTAATGCACAACGGTAAATTCGACTATGAAGTTATTAAGTGCACTTGTGACATTGAAATTGAGCCTGATTGGGACACTATGATCGGAGCTCACACTATTAATGAAAACGAAAAAATGGGTCTTAAATTTCAGTATATTAACAAGATTGACCCTACACAAGAAAAGTATGACATTGAACATTTGTTCATTGTTCCCTATAAATATGTAGACCCTGAGATTTTTGCTCTATACGCCGCTACTGACTCTATGATGACTGATAAGCTTTATGTGTATCAGGTAGCGATCTTAGAAGCTCCTGGCAACGAGAGACTTTACTGGTTATTTAAAACCATTGAAATGCCTATTGTAAAGGTAGCAGGCGACATTGAGCTTGTAGGTGTTTGTATTGACCAGGATTTTGGTGAGAGACTTAGAACAAAGTTTAATCAAAATCTTGAAGATATCGATGCTAACATTGAAGCAGAGTTAGCGGCTCTAAGACCTACAATTAACAAGTGGCGACTTGACCCAAAAAACAATGAACAGGCAAAAAGATTTGAGCCTAAAAAGTCAAAACTCTCTGTTAAAAAGCTGGAAGAAAAATATCCTTATGTTGATGCGAAGACAGGTAAGCGTTATTGTTTAGGTAAATCTTTGGCAGCCCAGCTTGCTGACCCAATTAATCTAGCTTCACCTAACCAGCTCGCTATTTTATTCTATGACATCTTAAAGTGTCCTACTGTTAGTAAGAAATCTCCAAGAGGCACTGGTAAAGATGAGCTTGAAGCTCTTGCTGACAGAACTGATATCGCACTTTGTAAACTGATTCTCGAACGAAGAGGTATTGTAAAACTGATTTCTACTTATATTGACGTTTTACCTGCTCTTGCTAGACACTGGCCTGACGGTAGAATTAGATATAAACTCAATTCTGTAGGTACAGATACCGGTCGTTTCTCTTCTGGTGGTGAATTTAAGTTTCTTGACGGAGATGACCCAGTAGAAATTTCTGGCTTCAACAGTCAGAATATTCCTTCTCGTGGTGATGGTAAAATCACTCGTCTTCTTTTTGAGGCCAAGAAGGAATTTAATGAGGTTGAAGTAGATGTAGACCGTATTGTGATTTCAGAAATTTCTGAGATTGAAACTACGAGCGGTTGGAAATATGGCAAAGATATTCAGCCTTTAGTTGACTATGTTCAAACAGATGAAGGTCCAGCGTTAATTGAGGTAATCAAATACGATGTCTTAAAGAAAGAATATGAACTGATTGTGAGGAAAGTGGCATGAAAGTAAAAACTAGAACTTTATATAAACTTGTCGGTTCGGACTACTCTGCTCAGGAGCCTCGTATTACCACGTTCCTTAGCGGTGACCCTGCTATGAGACAGGCCTATCTTGAAGGCAAAGACCTTTACTGTGTTATTGCCGCAAATATTTATAATAATAAGTATGAAGATAACCTTGAACACTATCCTGAAGGTACTGTAATTGAGCTTGATGGTAAACAGACTGTTTGTGGTTATAAAACTCATCTTAATAAAGCAGGTAAAGAAAGACGTTCTGTTGCTAAAATGGTTCTTCTTGCACTTACTTACGGTATGGGTCCTGGTACCTTGGCAAAACGTATCAATAAAACAAATCAGGAAGCACAAGAGATTTTTGACAACTTCTTTAAAAGCTTTCCTAAAGTTGAAGAGCTTATTAATAGTTCCAAACAGTTTTTAAAAGACCATGGATATGTTGAAGATTGGGCTGGAAGACGTAGACACTTAACAGACTACTTCCTACCGCCGTATGAAGCTACATACAAAGACGAAGAAACTATCCAAGCTAAAACGTTTAATCCAATTTTAGGCTGTGAAAATCGTCCATTAATGGATGAAACTCTTACTAAGTGGGTTAATAAAGCTCAGGCAAGTAAAGGTAACAAGGCATTTGACCAGTTAGTCAAAGATGCCATGAAGGATGATGGTGTTATCTTGAGTGCTAACACTGGGCGTATTGCTCAAGCAGAACGTCAGTGTTTGAATGCTAGAATTCAGGGAAGTGCTGCTTCACTTACAAAGCTTGCTATGATTCAGATCCACAACAGCCAAGAACTCAAAGAACTTGACGCCAAGCTAGTTATGACTATTCACGATGAAGTTATGCTTGAATGTCCAGCTCTTTACGCTGAGAAGGCTTCTGAAATTCTGCCTAAAATTATGATTGATGCTGCAGCTCCTTACATTGATGTACCTATGAAATGTGACCCTGCTATTGAGTCACGCTGGTATACTTCTGAATATGCCGTAGCTGTTCAGGAAGAGTTTAAAAAGCTCACTAAAGCAGGTCTTGAGAGAGACGAAGCTTTTGAAAAGCTTTATGCAAAACATCCAGAGCTCCCTCAGGAAGCCATTTATAAGACTATCACTGAAGGTATTGACCTGGAATTTTAAGGAGGAGCTGTATGTTAGATAATGAACTTATTAGTCTGGCCGTTCAGTTAATAAAGACAAATAACGGCGAGTTTAACTATATAGACATTGGTAAGGCTTTAACAGAGTCAAACCTACAAAATGACGGTATTGGACTACTACTAGCAATTTCCGTAGTATGTCACAATATTCCGTATTATAAGGATAATCAACGACTTATTCGAAATATTGATGAGTGCCTAAAAGACGCTATTACATTTTATAACTCTAACAAAGCTGAACTTGAAATTGTAAATAATAGTTGTCTGAAAGAATGGCAAGATTTATTGTCAGGTTTTATTTTACCAAAACTTTATTTTGGTGATGATTCTCATTATGTTTTTAAGTCTGGTTCAGGTACTGCTCGACCCGACTTAAAAGACGCTGAAGGAAAAACTTACGAGGTTAAGCGTAATTTCCGTGGAGGCTCGCGTGCGAGTCTTCATAAAGCTGATTATCTAATTGATTGCTTAAATACAACGATTGAAATTCGAAAAATTAGTGACTATGGTTCGGTAGATTTAGATCATTATCCAATAGCTCGTTTCAATGGTTTTTTAGGAGAAAAGCTTGGAAACACTTTAACAAATGTTCCAATAGACATTGCTCAAAAACTTCTAAGTGGTGAGCTTATCACTGAAGTTGAGAGAGTTCTCCAAGAAGAAGGCTTTGTTTGGAATCCTTAAAACTAAGCTGTATAATAGATAGTATAAGAATAAAAGGAGTAGTTATATGATTTTAAAGACAAAAACGTTTCAAGAGGCTGCAAACAAAATTCTTGTTGCAGT
>JAEIGA010012653.1_pt1 | contig 12815 bp, 11 predicted proteins | sample 9270691 | NCBI WGS metagenome assembly JAEIGA01 (sample SAMN17057246, study PRJNA624740) | gut metagenome | biome: biome; isolation source: fecal sample | host: Bos grunniens | place: China: Xizang | collected 2019 | reverse complement strand
CAATTAATAACATGAAACATAAAAAAATTACACTTTGTAATCTCTCTCTTTGCGCCCCCTTCAGGACTTGAACCTGAGACCCCCTGATTAACAGTCAGATGCTCTAACCAACTGAGCTAAGGAGGCGTTTGCAACGTTTTTGTCTCCGTTTTGCGATTGCAAAGGTACATCTTTTTTTTATCCCGACAAGTTTTTTTTTAACTTTTTTTAAAATATTTTTATTTTGTTTGTAATTTACTGATAATCAAACTATCGAAAATTGCGGGAATGCTCTTCCATCTTCAAAATAGCTCTGATATTTCTATTTTTGATATGATTTCTTAGTGGAAAAAGCGATTTTATGACGACAAAAAACCACCATTTGTAAAAAACATGGATTTTACAGTATGCTTTTCTGAACCCAAAATTATGCATTAAAAACTCTTGAATGTTGGAATGTTCTGTCATGGAACGGCTGCCGTCACTCACATATTTCAACTTTTTTTCTTCAAGATAATGCTTGTTCATAGTGAAAATAAGTCCGTAATATGGATATGTTCTGTCTTTTAATGCTTCTGTTTTGCATTTCATATCGTCATATTCGCAACTGTCGTTCTTTATTCTATTAATTGAAATAGCAACTATTTCTTTGTTGTCTTTGCGTTCAACAGCCCAAAATTCTTTGTCAGATTCATTTTCATAGTTTCTTATCATCTCATCAAATTCCTTTTTGTTTATTATATTACATTTGATTTTGTATGATTGTTGGGCTGACGTTATTATCGGGAATGCTATTTCTGAAAATTCTTTAAGATTTATTTTCTTAATGTTATAGAATCTTAATGCTCTTCTGATGTTTCTTCTTGCAGAAAAAGGCAATTCGGAAATATCTTCTATTTTATCTTTTATGACAAACCAGAACGATGTTTCTTCCTTGCAGTCAAAATCATAGATATTACGAACTATCAAGCCGCCTTTTTTGAACAGCTGTTTGCTTTCTTCTTTTGAAAGAAGTGTTTCTTTGTTTTCTTCCAAAAAAATCCACGCACCTTTATAATATCTATATTGATTAATGTTCATCAGTATGATTGTCTGTAAATTATTTTTTTAATTATTCCGAAGAATAAGTTGTTGATAGTTAATATTACTGATGTAATCATGCTTTTATTTTCAGATTTTCTAAACATAAGATAATGCCATTTAATCAATCTGAAATACGATTTATTGCTTAATGATTTTTTATGTCTGCGATATTTAGCCAAATTTTCTTTAAGAAGATGGCAATTGGTTAATTTTGAGATTTTAATCCATATAGCATATTCTTCATTAATTTCTAAATCGGCACTCTGTATCAATCCTATTTTATCGACATCATACATCACTGTTAAGCAACCTGGCCAGCAATAAGCTTTCATCATTTTTTCCGTTATGGTTTTAGGTCCGCTTATTAAAATGCCTTTTTCTTTGGAATTCTCGTCGATTTCACAATAGTTGGTATATGAAAAATGATAGTTGTTTTTTTTCATGAACTCGATTTGTTTCTCGAGTTTCTTCGGATGCCATAAGTCATCGCTGTCGAGAAAAGCAATCCATTTTCCTTTAGCTTTTTGTAAAGCGACATTGCGAGAATAGGCTGAGCCTTTGTTTGTTGAGTTGTAGATATATTTTATCCTCGAATCCTTTTCCTGAAACGATGAAATGATTTCAGCGGTTTTATCTGTGGAACTGTCGTCAACGATAATCATTTCCCAATTTTGGTACGACTGTGCCAATACTGAAAGAATCGTTTCAGCGATATATTTCTCACTATTATATGCTGGTGTTATTATGGAAACCATTTTTAATTAAGAGTTAGGAATGTGGGATTTCCCCTTAGTCATTAGCCTTTAGCCATTAGTCACTTTCTGAATATTGTATTAAGTATAATTCTAATATCTCCCCAGAAAGTTCTGTTATAATAGTATTCTAGATTTATTTTTACTTTATCAGGAAAAATGACAGTGTCGTTATATAGTTTTGGATTCTCTACATGAGCAAGAATTTCTTCTTCATTTATATATTTAAGAGAAGCCGGACCTGTTATGCCAGGACGAAGTTCTAGAATTTTTCTGTCTTCTCCATCCAGCATGTCGGCATAGCCTTTAACATCAGGACGAGGTCCAACCAGACTCATATCTCCTTTTAATACATTGATAAGTTCTACAATCTCATCTATCTTTGTTCTGCGAAGCCATTTGCCAAAAGGAAGGATTCTGTCGTCATTGGCTGTTGTGACGAAATTATCATTTTTTTCGCAATTGTTTTTCATCGTCCTTATTTTATATATGTTGAATATTTTTCCATATTGCCCTACTCTTTCTTGTTTAAAGATAAAATCACCATCAGACATAAGTATTTTATGGATTGTAAATATTATCAACATAAGTGGAGATAATACGATTATTCCCAACAAGGCTGCAATCTTATCGAACGTATATTTTATATAAAGTGAAACTTTGCTCATATTGGTGTCGTCAACAATTTGTTATAAACTGTTGTCAGTTCTTTGTCTTTTGTTGACAGAAATTATTGTGGAATAGTATAAAATAGAAAAATACGAAAAACATGATACCCATTTGTCGTTCCAGGACCGATTCGAATAATGAGTTAAAAGCAATGATGAACAATAGCGAGAAAAATGTGATGTCGAAGTTTCTGTTTTTTATCCATAGATAAATAGGACAAGCGAACATCATAAGAAATAGAATCAATCCAGGTAATCCAACAGCTATTATAGTGTCAGAAAATTGATTGTGTGTGTTAAGTTCATATCTCATACAATGTCTGACGATTTTATATTCTGACAAATATTCTATAATTGGAGAATCATCATATTCGTCTGCATCTATTATACTATCAGCATATTTGTATGCGCTTTCAACATATTTGTGCTCGTATTTGCAAATGCTGTCGGCGAAGATATTCTTGTTATTGTCAATATTCAAATCTGACTCATTGAAAGGCTTTATTTTAGAAATCATATCATCTTTGTAATTTTGAAATGATTGCATTGTTTCATCGTTTTTGTCGCCAACGCCAACTCCGAAAATTAGATTATTGCGAACAGCTTCTTTGCTAGCTTTTCTAAGTGTTAGTCGTACATCGCCTTTGCCATCTTTTATATTATTCAATGCTTCTGTGTATCTGTCAATGCTTTGAGGAAATGCAAAATATCCGGCAATTAAAAATATCGCCATTAAGCCACCTGTTATTATGCCCATCTTTTTTCTCTTTAGTATAAATGTTATCCAAATCCATACTAAAAACAAAATCAATGCTGTACAAAGCATTCCTGCTCTTGAAGTCATGTAAAAAGGAATAAATGTTAATATTATGATGGATATAATGTTAAATATTTTTAGTTTTTTGTTTGTGAATAATTCTGCTGAACAGAAAGCAAGCGCTAAACATGAATAAATAGAAAAGAAAGCACGATGTATATAATTTAGTATTGCGTCGTTGTAGTTTGTTTTAAAAAACTCGTGTGGAGATGTAAGTCGTTTTATTTCTTCACCTTCAAATATTACATCATAAGTTGCCCAAATTAAATTTATTAATATCAGCGTGAATATTCCAAAAATAAAGAAATACATTATTGTTCTTATTCTATCTTTGGTTAGGTATGATAAATTGGAACACAAGAAATATAAAGGGAATAAGAAGAATGGTAGTTTTTTGCCGATTTGGAATCTGGCTTCAGCAGAATTATCAGAATACAAGAAACTGATTGCAAATGTTACCCAAAATGCTATGAATATAAAATATGTTAATTTGTTTTTATATTGTAGTTGGTTTATTTTGAATCCTTCTTCGAAAACGCCTCTTAAAATAGTGGTGACAAATAAAGCAATCATTATATAAGTGGCTATCATCCATGATGATGTAATAATGAATGCAAAAGATATTAACAATATGAATTCAGATAATTGAAATGGTTTAAGACCTTTGAATGTATTTAACATATCAATGATTTTAAAAATATATTAACAGATAAATTTATTTGTCTTGAAAAAATTTAATGTTATAGATTAGAAATCATAGTATTTTCTATCTAATGTTGTTCTAATTCCAAAGTTGATAATAAAATCATTAAGTTTATTGCTATTTTCAATGCTATGACTTCTATGTGTAATATCTGCAAATATATTTAAATTATATGATGGGTTGACAAGCCACGAAATGACGATGTTATTCATTAATAATGTGTTCTTTTCTCCGGTCAGAAGATAATGGCCATGTGTTCCGTCAATATGATAATAGTCTCTGTAGTCGTTATAGACATTGTGACCATAATTTAAAAATTCACCGTTTTCTGTTGTGATGTCGTCGCCCCATTGGCCGAAATTCATCTTGTATTGTAAATATAATCTTTTGTGATTGTATTGTGCTCTTGCAACAATTTCGTAAAAGTTAGCTCCCCAAGGATGTGCTAATGATTGGTTCAAATGTGCGTAATTGCTTTCACCGTCATAATGAGAATACATATATGGTCTTACGACGTTCAATTCTCCTTGAAGGAATAAGTTTTTAACGCCAAAGCAGTTGTAGCTTTTAACGCCAAATTGATACGATTGTTTATTAGCCCAATATCCGTTAAAGGCTATGAATTCTTTTACTGTCATTTCGTCAAGAACGAATTGTGCATACATAGTTGTATGTTTGCCTAGGATGTAGCTGGCGGATGCTCCTAGTAATGCGTTATCTGGTGACTCGCCTACGTAATAATCAGTAGTGCGTAAGAAAATTATAGGATTGATATATTGGAAATCGAGACCTCTTCTTATTCCGTTTTCATCTTGGCCTCTGCATACCATAGCATCGAACAATCCTAAGTTGAGACGTTTGGTCACTGCCCAATCGATATAATGTATCACAGCATATTTTCTTGCGAATGTATTGTCGTCTAATATTCTGTTTTTATCGGTCATCTGTGAGTAGTAACATGAATATTGAATATTCCATACGTTGGCTGTGAGTTTCAAGTAAGGATATGCAAATGAGTTGTCAGACAATATCAAGGAACGGTAGCCATCACCGATGAAATTCTTGCCGTAACCTAAAGTGGCTTGTAACCAATTGATGGGACGCATGGCGATATAAGCAGAAGCATTTGCATAATCGAAGCCTGTTTCTTTGAAATGTCGTGCATGACCTTGTCCTGGAATGATGGTGTTTTCTCTTGCGAATTTATCTATGTAATCTGGAAATACAGCTTGGTTTTCTCTGATGTTACTGTAAAAAGCGAAGTTGTCTCCGATTGTACCTTTCACTTCAGCGCCTCGCGTGTTGACCCATGTAGCCTTTCCGTTGTCATTGCCCAAATTGAAATCTATGATAGGGTTGATAGCGATGTAATAATCATTAGATTTGAATCCAATGAAATCGGTGTTGAAAATAGAATTCCATGCATAGTTTTTCCATTTTCTGTTGAATTTTTTAACTATAAATTGAGATTTGTTAAGGCTATCTATGTTTATAATATCTTTAAACTGATGTTCTGACCATGACTTCACTGCTGTATGAAAACGATAAGCCGAATTGTAGGCAGCGGCTTGTATTTCCATTTCATAATCGTCGTTGAGAGGAATGAGTGATTCTTGGGATGATGCTTTCCCAAATGTCAGAAGACAAATAAAAAATGTAAAGATATATCTTTTTAAATTCATTACTTTTACTTTTTGTCGAGGTATGAATAAATAGAATTGTTGCTAATAAATTCAGGAACTATCTTTTTCATCTGAGCTACAATTTTGAAATTGTCGCATGTAGGAATAAGATTTATGAGTGTGTTAATAGACTCATCAACTTCTTCTTGACTGTAGCGGCGTACCTTAGCCCTCATGATTTTAGCATGTTCTGTAGGTATGGTATTTTCTTTTGTAGATAGCAATTCTTCATAAAGTTTTTCTCCTGGGCGCAGACCTGTTATTTCTATCTCAATGCCTTCTTTTCTAGATAGTTTTATCATTTTCTTAGCCAAATCATAAATCTTGACGGGTTCTCCCATATCAAAGACGAAAATATCTTCTTTGTTGCCCATCACGCCAGCTTCTAATACAAGGCTGCAAGCTTCAGGAATTGTCATGAAATAGCGTATGATATTTCTGTCGGTTACAGTCAAAGGGCCGCCGTATGCCAATTGTTTCTTAAATAATGGAATGACAGAGCCATTTGAACCTAATACGTTGCCAAAACGTGTTGTTACAAAAGCTGTCTTATCGGTATTACGACTTTGAGTATATATTTCGGCTATGCGTTTGGTGGCTCCCATTACGTTTGTAGGGTTAACAGCTTTGTCGGTTGATACCATGACAAATTTTTCAACCTCAAATTCTATTGCCAAATCTGCAATGTTTTTGGTGCCTAATACATTTACGAATACAGCTTCGTATGGAAATTCTTCCATAAGAGGAACGTGTTTGTAAGCGGCAGCGTGATATACAATCTGAGGACGATATTTTTCAAAGACCTCTCTCATTTTAATATTATCCTTCACATTGCCAATCACAAATTCCATAGGGATATTTAAAGAACGGTAAGGCTCATTGTTTTTAAGTTCAAATTGAATATCGTACAATGGCGATTCGGCCTGGTCCAATAAAATAAGCTTTCTAGGTTTATAATGAAGAACTTGACGACATATCTCACTTCCGATTGAACCAGCGGCGCCAGTCACCAAAATAATCTTGTCGTGTAAGCCTATTGTAATATTTTCTTTACCAAGAACGATAGGTTCTCTGCCGAGCAAGTCTTCAATCTTAATGTCTTCAATTTGATTTGCGGTAAGCTTGTTGTCTATCCAGTTGTTAAGATGAGGAACGGATTTTACATTAATACCTAAATCGATGATTTCATTGATGATTCTTGTTTTTTCATTATTGCTAAGACTTGGAATTGCCAAGATTATATGTTTGATGTTATTCTTCTTGACGAATTCTTTATCTTGAATTTTAGTAGGGTTAAGAACAGGAATTCCGTTGATGGACTTGCCTATTTTATTAGGTGAGTTGTCGATGAAAGCTATAATGTTGTAACAAGCTGAAGTATCTTGTTCTAGAGCGTTTTTTGTAATGATTCCAGCATCGCCAGCGCCATAGATAATAGTATTTACTACATCATGTTTATGAGTTATGTTTTCATTATAGATACGTCTGATTATCAATCTGGATAATGTCATTATCAAGAAGGTTAACATTGATATGAAAACCACCTCTGTATGTGATACAAACCATTTATGGATTAATTCTAATGGTAAATTTAACCTTATTGCTAATGATTTTGTCATGAAGGCAAGGACGAAAGTACTCATGCTGACGTATGCAAGTTTTTTGATGTCGCTGAAACCGCTGTATCGTACTAGTCCTTGGTAAGAACCGAATATAAATACATTTATTAAGAATATGATGAAAAGAGGTATAAAATGAATGAATTCAATATGGATTATCTTACCTATAACGCTTAAATTGTCGATGTGGTAGATATATTTTATGAAAACATACATCCAGAATGAGGCGAAGAATATGCAGCAGTCGAAGAGTAGCACCAGCCATTTGGAAAATGACTTTGGAGCATATCTGCCTCTGAAAAGAGCAAGAGCGAGTCTTTTAATTAGTTTTCTCATAATCTTAATATTAATGTTTGTTTTATTTTTGCCAATCTTTAATAAGTTGTTCGTCTTCTTTTTTACAGATTAACAATGTGTTGTCACTCTCAGCAATTATATAGTTATCTAAACCTTGAATTACCACCTTACGTTCAGAAGGAGTGTGAACTATGCAGTTTTTACAATCTACAAGGTTGATGTTTTGTCCTACTGTGGCGTTTCTGTTCTCATCCTGATCGAGATGAGTGTAGAGGCTGCCCCAAGTTCCGAGGTCGCTCCAACCGAAGTTGGCTGGATAAACGAACACCTCATCTGATTTTTCCATCACGGCATAGTCGATGGAGATATTAGGACATGTTGGGAAATATTGATTTACGATTTCTTGTTCTTGTTCTGTATAGAAATAAGGTTCAATTTTATCGAAGACAGAAGCTAGGTCTGGAACTAAATTAGAGATTGTATTAACAACCATTTTAACATTCCAGATAAATATTCCAGCGTTCCAAAAATATCCGCCTTCATTGAGGTAAGATTTAGCAGTCTCTAAATTTGGTTTCTCTTTGAATGCCTCTACTTTGTGGATATTAGATGCCACAGGTGTGACGTCTCTACATAAATTAAACTGCTGACCGCTGACCGCTGACCGCTGACTGCTGATAGCTTTTATATATCCGTATCCAGTCTCTGGACGAGTAGGCATCATTCCAAGAGTCAAGATGGCTTCACGATCTTTGGTAAACTCTAAAGAGTTTTTAATGACTTCGCGGAAAGTATTTATGTCTAGTACAATATGATCTGCTGGAGAAAACACAAGATTTGCATCTGGATATTTAGCATAAATCTTACGGCTTACATATTCTATGCAAGGAGCTGTGTTTCTCATGCAAGGTTCTAAGAGAATTTGAGATTCAGGCACTCCTGGAAGTTGTTCTCTGACAATGTTTTTATATTTTTCAGATGTTACAATCCATACGTTTTCTATTGGAATCACTGTATCGAAACGATCCACTGTGAGTTGAATAAGAGATTTACCGATACCCAATACGTCGATAAACTGTTTAGGTCTTTCAGGAGTGCTCATAGGCCAGAAGCGAGAGCCGACTCCACCAGCCATTATTATAAGATGATTTTTGTTCATAAGAGACAATTTTTGCAAAGATAAGGATTTTAGTTTATAGTTTAAAGTTCATAGTTGATAGTAGTTGTAAAGTTTATAGTTTAAAGTTAATAAGTTGATATTAAGATAAACTTTAAAACTAAACAACTTTCAACTTTCGAACTACTATTAACTCTAAACTATTAACTCTAAACTAAAATATCCTTGTCATCAACTGCCATTTTTCATCAGAGCGGGCATCGGCTTTGCATCCTTGAAACTGAGCGACGTAAGCTTCCCATTCTGCTTGACGAGGGAGAGTGGCGAGCCGAGCCATATCGCGTTCCCAGTCGAATTCATCGATGGTGTCACAAATCATGAAAAGCAGATTGTCTTTAATAAAAATCTGCATATCAAGGATTCCCACTTGACGCTGACCTTCAATAATCTCAGGCCATACATGAGAATGGACTTCAACGTATTTCTGAATTAATTCAGGGTCGTTGGTTATAGTCTGTGTTTGGCAATAGCGTTTCATGTTTTTAATTTTAAAGTTAATGGTTTAAAGTTAATAGCTTATAGTAGTTTTAAAGTTAATAGTTTAAAGTTCATAGTTGATAGTAGTTGTATAGTTTATAGTTTTAAAGTTGATAAGATTCTACTTAGATAAACTTTAAAACTAAACAACTTTCAACTTTCGAACTACTATTAACTCTAAACTATTAACTATGAACTAAACTTAAAATCCCGATCTTCTTATTTTCAATTTAATAGCCTCTGGATGTTTCTCGCAGAATTTTTCTGTGTCTTTGACAACGCATGCTAGATATCCTCCGCCTCCTGCGCCAGGCATTTTCCATGCGAGAACGTCATCCATTGCGGAATATTTATCTATATATTCTTGAACACAACCTTGAATCATTGCAGGGAACATTGCCACTTGAGCGTTGAAAGAATCTTTATATGCTTTAGCGAATAATTCTAGATCGGTATTCATAATTGCATGCCAGCATTCATCTGCAGCTTTGGCAAGTGTTTCAACTTTCGTTTTTGTTATATTCATCCCATCCACTACAGAGCATCCTTTTTGGCGCGGTTCCATTGGTATCATGCAGAGATGATTTTCTAACCACGACAAAACTACTTCATCTTCACAAGTCTCAATCTTATCAGGCCAGAAGTGATTGTCATAATAATGGCGACATAAGCCAGGAACGCATATACCTATAGCATCTTGAGCACCACTGATGATGCCATCTTCTCTTTCTGGATGATTCTCGAAACAGAATACCAAGCGAGCCAATGTCTCTGGATCCATATTAGGAAGATGGTAAGGCCATATACGTTTTATGACATTACGAGTTGAGGTGCTTAAACCGCATCTGTCGCGAATCTCGAATGAAGGCTCGAGACTTATTGTGAGAGCCCAACCAGGTGCATGATAACTGACGTATGGCTGATCAATCCATGTGCCTGCAATATCTAATCTTGTTGGTATGAGGCAAGGACTTTTTTTTAGTTCTGTGCTGCTGCGAGCTTCCAATCCTTCATGAGGGTCTCTTTCTAAGACTATATATTCTATGCCTCTCTCTTCGCAGACCTTACGCTTTGAATCAGAACCGCCGTCGCTGTTAACAACGAGAATATCAGGTTTTACGATATCTAAAGTAGGAATAAAATCCAATATTCCTCTACCGGCGTTGATATATGCATCTTTCACATATTTGATGCTCTTTACCATAAAAAGACGTTCCTGTTCTGAATAGACAGTCTTATGATTTTTATAATGTAAGATTGTTTGGTCAGAACCGATTCCGACATATAATTCGCCATATTGAGCTGCCTGACGGAAAAACTCGACATGACCACTATGAAGAAGGTCATAGCAACCTGAAACGAAGACTTTTTTCATATAAAGTTTATGGTTTAAAGTGTATAGTTTATAGTAGTTTTAAAGTTTATAGTTTTAAAGTTGATAAGATTCTACTTAGATAAACTTTAAAACTAAATAACTTTCAACTTTAGAACTACTATTAACTCTAAATTATTAACTATGAACTTATTTAAATGAATTTCTTAACCCAGATAATAATCGTGCTATTTCTTCAACCAATTTATCTACATTGTATCTTTCTTGCATAGATATATATCCTAAATCTTCTGCAATTTCAAACTGACTGGATAACTCCATCAAGGAAGCAAATGATATTTCGATAAAATGAATTTTCTCTTTAACAGAAAAACGATTGACTCCTTCTGCAATATTCGATGTTATTGAAATACTAGCTCTACGAAGTTGATCGCACATCGCATGTTTTTCTATCGATGGAAATTTATTTAACAATCTATAAGTGTGACGGACTAATTCTTTTGATTTCTGGTAAACAATTAATTTTCTATATCCAAAAAGTTCCATAAAGTTTGGTTTTATAAAGTTTATAGTTTAAGGTTCATGGTTGATAGTAGTTGTAAAGTTTATAGTTTAAAGTTCATAGTTAATAGTAGTTTTAAAGTTGATAAGATTCTACTTAGATAAACTTTAAAACTAAACAACTTTCAACTTTCGAACTACTATTAACTCTAAACTATTAACTATGAACTAAACTCTCCACTATACACTTCACTATATATTTAACGTCATCCTCAGTAACGCATGGTCCTGATGGAAGACACAATCCTTTTTTAAAGAGTTCCTCGCTGACACCGTTGACATAAGCTGGAGCATCTTTATAAACAGGTTGTTTATGCATAGGTTTCCAGAGAGGACGAGCTTCTATGCCTGCTTTATCCAAGGCGATGCGTAAGGCTTCCACATTATTGTTTGGCTGGCAATCTGTTGTTAATGTAGTTGTAGCATGAGTGACGCTTCCTGCACCTCCTACGGCTCCATTTAATGTAGCGGCGTATGCATTTTCCTCTCCTCTTACTTTTACCCAAGACTCAATGGTGATGGTGTTGAGCCAGTAGTTGCTGTCGTAATCTGAAGAAGGATTCTCTTGTAACTTAATTCCTTCAACATCCTGAAGCAATTCTTTATAAAGTTTACATAAATTTTGATGATGTTTTATATGTTCATCGGCCACTGTCATCTGACCGCGACCTATGCCAGCGCAGATATTAGACATACGATAATTGTAGCCAATTTTCTCATGTTGGTAGTAAGGATAATTCTCGCGAGCTTGTGTTGCGTAAAACATGATTTCCTGTTTGTCGGCATCGTTGTTACAGATGAGCGCGCCGCCACCTGATGTTGTTATCATCTTGTTTCCGTTGAAGGAAAGGACGCCGAACTTGCCGAAGGTGCCCAAAACTTGGCCTTTATATTTAGAGCCGAAGCCTTCTGCAGCGTCTTCTATGACAGGAATCTCGTAGCGGTTTGCTACTTCCATTATCTCCTCTATTTTATATGGCATACCATAGAGTGCGACTGGAATTATGGCTTTTGGTTTTTTGCCATTCTTGGCGATGCGGTCTTTGATAGCTACCTCAAGAAGCTGAGGGTCCATGTTCCATGTTTCAGTTTCTGAGTCAACGAAGACAGGAGTCGCTCCTAGGTAAGTGATAGGATTTGACGAAGCGCAGAAGGTGAAGCTCTGTACGATGACTTCATCTCCGTGACCAACGCCGCAAGCGAGCAGAGCTAAATGGATAGCTGCCGTTCCTGCTGAAAGTGCCACGACTTTTTTATTTTCACCTACGAAAGCCTCGAGGTCGGCTTCAAATCCGTTTACGTTAGGACCGAGAGGCACCACCCAATTGGTGTCGAAAGCCTCTTGTATGAATTTCTGTTCGTTGCCGCTCATGTGAGCGAGGCAGAGATATATGCGATTTTGCGACATAATTATTTTTTTGTGGCTCTGAGCCGTGAGCTCTGAGCTGTTTTATTTTTAAATCAAATTCTTTTTAATATTTCTTCTGGAGTGAATCCAAGTTTGATAAGCATCCCAAACGCATCCGGTAGAAAAAAGCTGTTCTGTAGTTGGTTGTTCCTTCTGAATAAGGAAGTCTATTTTTTGTTCGTGGTTTTGTACTTTTTGTTGAAGAAGAAACATCTCTTCACGCTGACTTTCAATCTGCTTCGAAAGATGATATTCTACT
>JAEIGA010012652.1_pt1 | contig 12815 bp, 12 predicted proteins | sample 9270691 | NCBI WGS metagenome assembly JAEIGA01 (sample SAMN17057246, study PRJNA624740) | gut metagenome | biome: biome; isolation source: fecal sample | host: Bos grunniens | place: China: Xizang | collected 2019 | reverse complement strand
TACGCCGTCACCGAGAAGAATCAGCACCATTGTGCCGATGAACTCGAAGATGTATTTCATGTACATTTCCATAGTGTTTTTATTTATCGGTTAGTGTTCTTCTGATAGCATCAGCCCAGCCTTTCTTCAGGGCTTCTACATCCTCTGCTGCAGCTGAAGGTGTGAATTCGGTGTCCACACCCCACTGACTCTTGATGTGGTCGAGGCTTTCCCAATATCCTACAGCAAGTCCGGCAAGGTATGCCGCTCCGAGTGCTGTCGTTTCTGTTACTGTCGGTCTGATTACAGAGGTTCCGAGGATGTCTGCCTGGAACTGCATCAGGAGATTGTTTCTTGATGCTCCTCCGTCAACCTTGAGCTCTTTGAGAGTGATTTCCGCATCTCTCTGCATCGCGTTTACAATGTCCATGGTCTGGAATGCGATGCCCTCTAAAGCGGCTCGGGCTATATGTGCTGCTGTAGTGCCTCGGCTGATGCCGTATACGCTTCCTTTTGCATACTGGTCCCAGTGAGGGGCTCCGAGTCCTGTCAAGGCTGGTACGAAATATACGCCTCCGTTGTCCGGAACGCTGGCCGCAAGTTCTTCAACCTCAGAAGATGATTTGATGATTCCGAGGCCGTCTCTGAGCCACTGTACTACAGAACCCGCAACGAAGATACTTCCTTCGAGTGCGTAATTAACCTTGTCTCCGATCTTCCATGCCACTGTTGTGAGCAGGTTGTTGGATGACATGATAGGTCTTTCGCCACTGTTCATCAGAAGGAAACATCCGGTTCCGTATGTGTTCTTTACTGATCCCGGTTCCGTACACATCTGTCCGAAGAGGGCGGCCTGCTGGTCGCCTGCAATGCCGGCGATAGGCACCTCATGTGCAAAGAGGGTGGTCTTGGTGTAACCGTAAACCTCGCTCGAGGACTTTACCTCAGGCATCATCGATTCAGGAATGTTGAAGAGTGTGAGAAGTTCCTTGTCCCATTCCAGGGTGTGGATGTTGAAAAGCATGGTTCTGGACGCATTGCTGACGTCTGTTACATGAACCTCTCCTCTTGTGAGCATCCAGATGAGCCATGTGTCTACAGTTCCGAATCGAAGCTTTCCTTCTTCTGCCTTCTGGCGTGCTCCCTCTACATTGTCAAGAATCCATCTGATTTTCGTTGCGCTGAAATACGCGTCGATGATAAGTCCGGTCTTGCTTCTGATCAGGTCTGTGCGTCCGTCTCTTTTGAGGCTGTCGCAGTACTCGGATGTTCTGCGGTCCTGCCATACGATGGCATTGTAGACTGGCGTACCTGTCTCAGCATCCCACACGATGGTGGTCTCGCGCTGGTTTGTGATGCCTATTGCGGCGATGTTAAGACCGTTGATGTCGATGGAAGTGATTGCTTCCGCTATTACCGATGCTTGTGAAGACCAGATTTCCATCGGATTGTGTTCCACCCAGCCCGGTTTCGGGAAAATCTGGGTAAACTCCTTCTGGGACACTGCCTTGGCCTGGCCCTGCCCGTCAAATACGATTGCTCTCGAACTGCTTGTTCCCTGGTCGAGAGCGAGTATGTATTTTTCCATAATTATGTGGTTGTTAGTCTATGCGCTTGCAAAGCAGGGTGGCGGAAGTCACGGAAACTACCTCCACCTCGCAATAGTCTCCCGGCTTTTCTCCACGGGTAGGGAAGACGCACATCTTGTTGCTGCTTGCCCTTCCGCAAAGTTCGTCAGGATTCTTCTTTGAAGGACCCTCGACAAGGACCTTCAGAGTCTTTCCGATCTCTTTCTCATTGCTCTTCAGACTCATTCGTCCCTGGAGAGCGATGATTTCATTAAGTCTTCTTGTCTTTTCCTCGTAAGGAATGTCGTCAGGATATTTTCTTGATGCGAGGGTGCCAGGCCTGTTCGAGTACGCGAACATGAAGGCAGAATCGAAGACAACCTGCTCCATGAGCGTGAGGGTGTCCTGATGATCCTGCTCTGTTTCGCCGCAGAAACCTGCGATTACGTCAGTGGTGATTCCGCAGTCAGGAATAACGCTCCTGATCTTGTCAACTCTTTCGAGATACCACTCTCTGTTATATTTACGCCTCATCTTCTCAAGCATGATGCTGCTTCCTGACTGCACCGGAAGATGGATGTGCTTGCAGATGTTCTCGTACTTGGCCATTGTGTAAATCACCTCATCACTGATATCCTTAGGGTGTGATGTGGAAAATCTTACACGCATCTCCGGGCTGATCTGTGCAACCATTTCAAGAAGCTGGGAGAAGTTAACGTTACCTGTTTCACCTTCGGGAGCCTTCCAGAAATATGAGTCCACATTCTGGCCAAGCAGGGTAACTTCCTTGTATCCGTTCTCATGCAGCTCTCTTGCCTCGCGTACGATTGTATGAGGGTCGCGGCTTCTTTCCGCTCCTCTTGTATATGGGACAACGCAGTATGAACACACGTTGTTGCATCCTCTCATGATGGAAATGAACGCTGATATTCCGTTTCTGTCCATTCTGACAGGGCTGATTTCAGCATATGTCTCCTCGTGCGAGAGGAGAACGTTGATCTGCGGACTGTCAGGGGACACCGCCTTCAGAAGATCCGGCAGAGTCCTGTATGAATCCGGACCGGCCACCAGATCCACTTCCTTGAGCAGTTCGTCCTTAAGTCTTTCTGCCATGCAGCCTACGATACCGATGACCACATTGTCTCTTTTTCTTTTCTGGAGCTTGAACTGATCGATTCTGCCCCAGATCCTCTGCTCTGCATTATCTCTGATCGAACATGTGTTCGCCAGGATGACCTCTGCTTCCTCAATGTTTTCAGTAAGGCAGTAACCGGCATCCTGAAGGATCGAGAGGATTACCTCACTGTCGTTGACATTCATCTGGCATCCATAGGTTTCGATATAAACCTTAGGTCTTGCGGGGTCGAAAAGTGGTCTTATATTGTTTTTTGTCATATTTCTGCTTCTGTTTCTATCAATAGGCAAAGATATGATTTTTCACTGAAATATCTTACCTTTGCATTTAATGTAAATAATACATTGATGAAAATTAAGGCACATAATATATTTATTGTCGTAGCATTTCTTGCTATGACCCTTCTTTCAGGAAGCTGTGCGAAGCTTTCACAGGTCAGCGTGACTTCTGTGGCACTCGAGTCTGTCAGTCCGAAAGGTTTCCGCGCTGCCACAGTCAGTCTTAATGTCGGGGTGCATAATCCGGCTGCAAGAATAACTTTGTCGGATATTTCCGGAGAACTTATGGTTTCTGGCAAGGTTATTGGTAAGGTGGCGATGCCTCCAGTGGTTTTGGCTGCACGGACAGACTCCACCTACAGATTGACATCGGAGCTGTCGCTTGCAGACGGCGTATCCCTGATGCAGGTGCTGGCTTTGGCTGGACAACGTACTGCACTTGATCAGGCTACGGCAAACATCAATGCTACAGTCAAGGTCAAGGGAGGCCTGGTAAAGAAAGTGAAAATGGAAGATGTGCCGGTAAAAGAACTTTTGGAACACATTAAAAAATGAAAACTTACTTTATTTCAATACCGTTCATCTGCATTTTCTCATTCTTTTCGTTGAACGTTCTTTCCGCTCAGGAAATTCCTGTGACAGCGGGTTATGAGCTTGTTGATTCTGTCGTGTATCGTCCGGCAGCAGCTGTTGATTCTACTTTAGTGGGAGTCAATGTCCTTGATGCTGTCTCTCAGGTCAATCTTGAGCAGAGCCCGATGGTGGAGCAGTCTTTGAACGCTCATATCCTTGCAAACAAGGAAAGAGTACTTACAGGTTATCGAGTGAGAATATTCTTTGACAACCGCCAGACTTCCAGAGTGGAGTCTGAGGAAACACTCAAGCGTTTCAGGGACCTGCACAAGGATGTTCCTGCGTACAGAACCTACACAAACCCTTATTTCAAGGTGACAGTAGGCGACTTCAGAACGAAGTCTGAGGCTATGGAGCTTCTGTCGCGCATCAGATCCGAGTTCCCTAGTGCGTTCGTGGTCAAGGAGAGCATCGAGTATCCTGTGATAGACAAGGATAATGCTGTCGTAGCTGACACAATCAAGGTGCTCAGACCGAAGCCGGTTATTGAATAACAGTATAAAGTAAGACTTATGTTAAAGCAGGGGTTGGAGTTAAAACAGACTCAGAAGCTGTCTCCATTGCAGATTCAGACCATTAAGCTTATAGAACTTCCTGTGCAGGAACTTGAGCAGAGGATCAGAAAGGAACTTGAGGAGAATCCTGTTCTGGACGAGGATGTGCCGAATGAAAATGAGCAGGATGAGGCACCGAGAGAAGTTTCCCTTTCCGATTATAAGGAGGATGATTCAATTCCAAGTTACAGGTTAAGGTCTGATAATTACAATTCCAAGGAGGAAAGACCTCAGTACAGTACATTCTCGGTGAAGGAAAGTTTCACTCAGAGTCTTCAGGAGCAGCTTGGCTATCGTAATCTCACTGAACATCAGTATGCTGTGGCCTCATTCATCATCGGCAGTCTTGATGATGACGGCTATCTGAGAAGAAATATAGGAAGTCTGGTTGATGATCTTTCTTTCAGAGCGAATATCGAAACAACTGAGGAGGAAGTGCTGGAAATGCTTAAGGTTGTTCAGGAGTTTGAGCCGGCAGGAGTCGGAGCTCGTGATCTTCAGGAATGCCTTCTGCTTCAGATCCGTCACTGCAAGAAGACACCTGAAATTGAAAATGCAACAAAGATTCTCAAGCATCATTTCACCGAGTTTACCAGCAAGCATTTTCAGAAGATTATGACGCGCATGGGAATCAATGAAGCAGAGCTCAAGGCAGCGATGGCGAAGATCCTCAAGCTCAATCCTTCTCCTGGCGGACAGATTGATGATTCTTACAATGATCAGGCTCAGCAGATTGTACCGGATTTCCAACTTGAGTACAAAGACGGAGAACTGAAACTTTCAATGCCACGTTTTTCTGTTCCCGAGCTGAGGGTCAACAGGAAATATGCGGATATCCTTATAGATGCGGCTCATTCGTCTGAAAGAGAAAAGAAGGAAGCAGCTGCGTTTGTCAAGAAGAAACTTGATTCGGCAAAGTGGTTTGTGGAGGCCATCAAGCAGCGTCACAACACACTTTCAAGTACCATGCAGGCAATCGTGGATTACCAGAGGGAATATTTTATCGACGGTGATGAGGCAAATCTCAAGCCGATGGTACTCAAGGATATAGCGGAAAAGACAGGCTTTGATATCTCGACAGTTTCCAGAGTGGTGAACAGCAAGTATATCGAAACGCATTTCGGAATATATTCTCTTAAATACTTCTTCTCGGAAGGACTTGAGAATCAGGATGGTGAAGAGGTCTCTACACGAGAACTCAAGAAGGCTCTTCAAGAGTGTGTGGATAACGAAAACAAGCGTAAGCCTCTCACTGACGACGAACTCGTAGAGAGAATGACAGAGAAAGGTTACAAAGTAGCCCGCCGTACAATAGCAAAATACAGGGATCAGCTGGGTATTCCAAAAGCCCGTCTGAGAAAGGAACTATAAAGAAAATGGCCGTCAGATTGACGACCATTTTTTATTTCTTCTTTCCGTATGCCAGATCGCCTGCGTCACCTAGCCCTGGAACGATGTATGAACGACTGGTAAGTTCTTCGTCAATAGCCGCAACCCAGAGTGTGACCTTGTCGGCAGGGAGACTTTTCTGAAGGTATTCCACGGCATATGCACTTGCGATAGGGCATACGAGGTGGGTGTGCGCCGGTTCGCCATCTTCGCATAGTTTCTTGTATGCTATTTCAAGTGAGGCTCCGGTTGCCAGCATCGTATCTGCCAGAATAAGAGTCTTGCCTGTAAGGTCGGGTGTGCTGGAATACTCGATGTTGATGTGGAAGTCCTCTCCCTTGTCGTATTTTCTATATGCAGCCACAAATGCATTCTGGGCATCATCAAAATAGTTCAGCAGACCCTGATGCAGCGGAAGGCCGGCACGGAGGATCGTGGCAAGGACCACCTTGTTATCATATGTAGGGATTGTGGATATTCCCAATGGGGTAGTGAACTGCTTTTCTGAATAGTCAAGAACCTTGCTTATCTCATAGCCGAAAATTTCTCCGATTCTTTCAAGATTCCTGCGGAAACGCATGCTGTCTTTCTGAATCTTTCTGTCTCGCATATGTGCGACGAACTTGTTTAATATCGAGTCGGTATTTCCAAGATTTATGACTTTCATGGCTTTGCTTTTTGAGTATTACGCAAATATATCTATAATTTTCCAGTTGCAAAAATTGTTCTCAGGTTTCGCTCAAGGTTTCGTCGCTGAAACTGTAGTAGTTTCCTTTCCCGATGATTACATGGTCTATAAGAGTGAGCCCGCATGTCTTGAGTGCGTTCTGCAGCGATTTTGTCTGACTTATGTCTGCAGAACTCGGTAGTGAGTTTCCGGATGGATGGTTATGTACCAGTATGACCCCGCAGGCCTTTCTTTCGATGGCTCTCCGTATGATCATCCGGTTGTCAATGACAGTGGAATCTTCTCCTCCGCTGCTCAGTCTGTCTTTGCCGAGCAGGATGTTAGCGCGGTTTGCATAGATTGCCCAGCATTCTTCGTGTCCGGAATCTTTCAGCAGCGGGTACATTATTCTGAACACTGCTTTGGGAGAACTCAGCCTTGCTTTTTTTCCGGTATTCTCCTCTGAAATGCATCTTCTTCCCAGCTCAAATGCCGCAGCCACAGTAATAGCCTTTCCAGGGCCTATTCCTTTGAATCTGCACAGGTTCTCTATTGACATTCCTGCAAGGTCATCAAGCCTGCCTTCGCTTTCGCTCAGTATTGACTGAGCTATTTCCAAAGCATTAAGCTTCTCTGTTCCTGTCCTTAACATTATTGCCAGAAGCTCAGCATTGCTGAGCGATGCCGCACCTTTGTCGAGCATCTTCTCTCTTGGTCTTTCATCCGCACACAGATCTTTCAGTTTCATGGTCTTTTTTCGCTGAAGATAGGATAGCGGACAATGAAACCTGTTGTTTTACCGTGTTGCTCCAGAAGATTTTTCTCTTTTTTATAAAGATTCAATCTTTTTTATAGGACAGACGGGATGAATTCAGCGATTTTATGGAAAAGCCATGAGAAAGTCACGAGAATGCTGATTACCCAGAAGATGAATATCACCAGTCCGGGCCTCCATGACGGACTCTTAAGATTGAAGCATAGTTTGGTTCCCGCATAGAGCAACCCTAATGATGCCAGTCCTACTACAGCAAACAGACACCACCAGAATACATTGTCACATGCAAAACTCCTGATTGCCAGCAGGTCTTCTTCACTAAGGACCTCCAGGCAGATGCTGTTCTCTATTATGGTCGGGATTGACGGGAAGAATACTGTTGCAGTAAATCCACCCAATCCCATCATTATAAGGATCGCTCCCGCTATGACAGATATGACTCTGAGACCTGTCTGAACTGCAGGTGATTCAGCGGTTTCCTTAATTTCACGAGTGAATCCGTTCTCTTGGGAACGGTAGTCTTTCAAGCCGATGGGCTTGCTTCTCATTTCGCATTTCTGTTCTACCGATCTTGCTGCCGGTATAGCAATCCACATGACGATATAGGCTACTATCGACAATGAGAACAGACCCTCTTCCAATCCAAATAATCCGACGCAGAAGATAATAAGAAAGAACAGACGGAAGATGACTTTGTCAATGTTGAAGTAGTGTGAAAGTCCTGAGCAGACTCCGCCCAGCATCCTGTCATCAATATCTCTGTACAATCTTCTTTCCCTGAGTGAACGTTTTTGTGACTGAGTCTCTTCCTGTTTTTCCTGAGGGTCGTCTTCGTCCTGACCGGCAAGTTCTTTCGGATCACCTATGCGTGTCTTTATGTCTTCTATCATTGCACGGCTCACTACAGCTCCGTCCACATACTTTTCTTTCAGAAGTTCAGCTATCCTGATCTCAATGTCACTGACGATTTCATCTGCGCTGCTGTTGTTCCTGAAACACTCCCTTACATCTTCAAGATAGTTTTCAAGTTGAACATATGCATCTGTTTCAATGACAAATGCAAATCCGCCAAGGCTTATCTGTTCTGTATTCTTCATCTTGTTCTTCTGTTTGTTTCCCTGATAGTTTCGATGCCTCTTGACAGTTCTTCCCAGGCAGCATCAAGGCCCGAGAGCTGTTCTCTTCCGAGATCTGTAATCATATAGTACTTTCTTGGAGGCCCTTGTGGAGATTCTTCCCACCTGTAGTTCAATAATCCAAGCTTCTTAAGACGGATGAGAAGGGGATAGGTCGTGCCTTCCGCCACGATTATGTTCACATCCTTTAGCTTCTGGATTATTGATGAGGCGTATTCATCTCCGGCAGAAAGTATGAGCAGAATGCTGTATTCCAGCACTCCGCGCCGCATCTGCGTCCTGTTGTTTTCGATTATGTTTTCCATGATTACTGCTCTTGCGTGAATCTTCTGATGTTCACGGCCGTAGGTGGTATTCCTCTGAGTTCGCATTTCTCAGCTGCTGTTCTTGCTTCCGGAGCAATGATCCAAAGCACGAGATAGATCCAGAATCCGGCAAATCCGAATATGAACGCAATGAGGAAGAGTATCCTTATAAGGGTGACATCTATATTGAGATAAAGAGAAAGTCCTGAGCATACTCCGGCTATCTTCTTGCCCTCACGGTCTCTGTAGAATTTCCTGACTCTGTCTCTGTTCTTTTCATAACATTGCTCCTGGCTGCTTCTTTCGCAGCTTACAGGTCCGGTCTGCTCGAGTACTGCATTTACAGTATGGATGTCCACAACTTCTCTTCTTCCCATCTTCTCCTTCAGCAGGTCAGCTATTCTTATTTCCAGTTCTTCAGCTGCTGTCTTGCGTGCAGGGCAGTTGTCCATACCTGCACTGAAACTGTCAAGATACTCCTCAAGTCTGTCGTATGCATCCTCATCAATAGTGAAGCTGCATCCGCCGATTGCTGCATTGATTGTCTTTTTCATATTTTTACTTTTATCAGATTCAACTTGTTTTTCGTCTGCCGCCCGTGCATAAACAATGCCGTCTTGCATTGCAAAGATATATAAATTTTATAATACCTTGTATCGCAAGGTAGTGATTTTTTGAAAATATTCAGTACCTTTAACTCAAATCATTACATCTTTTATTATGAAATACACCATTCTGACTCTGATCTTCTCGGTATTTACATTGGTTGCCTCTGCTCAAGAATCTCCTCTGTCATCTGTGCGTAAGGCCTTTGTGGATGCATCTGTAGTGACATATGCCCCAAATGAGGAGATTACAGATCGTTTTATCAGATATTCTGATTATGGAAGGGCGAACGATCTGCTTCTTCTTCAGCTGTATATTTCTGTACATCTTCCAGATGCCGAGGTCGAAAGGCTGCTGTCTCTGTATGATTGGGAGAAGAGATGCTGGAATGATATCGATTATTCTGATCCGACAAGGGGAAGGTGGCCGGCAACGCTTCATGTAACCCGCATGTATGCGCTGGCCAAGCTTTATAAAGCCGGCAACGAGAAGTGGAAGGATTCGGCTCAGCTTAAGACACTGCTTCATTCCGCAATGGGATGGTGGTATGACAATATGCCGAAATGTCCTAACTGGTGGCATAATGACATAGGTGTTCCGAAGAAGTTTACAGCAGTTCTTCTGATGCTCAGGGATGAACTTTCTCAAGCTGAGATTGATGGCGGACTTAAGATTCTTGAACGCTCGAAATTCGGGCGTACAGGACAGAACAAGGTGGCTCTTGCAGGAAACAATCTGATGAAGGGTCTCCTTATCGACGATGAGGAACTGGTGATCAAGGCTCGTGATTATATTGCTGAAGAGATGTGTATGACAGAAACGGAGGGCATCCAGGATGACTGGTCCTTCCATCAGCATGGTCCTCAGATCCAGTTTGGAAATTATGGTCTTGCCTATGCTGAGGGCTTGTCATTCTGGCTTCGCGTCCTGAAGGGTACGGCTTATGACTTTACTGCCGGTCAGAAGGAGATTGTATCCAATATGATGAAGGAGGGAATTTGCTGGAGTGTTTATGGCGGTGTGATGGATCCAAGTTATTGCGGTCGTCAGAATTTTATCGATGCCGGACCAGGCAAGGCTTACTCTCTGGCTGTGGCCGCTCAGAATCTCTCTGCTGCGATTGATTCTGAAAAGGATTTCTTTGCTCGAGTGTCGAGGGAGAACCTGCTTCCTGCAGAGTATCAGAACACATTGACCGGGGCGAGATATTATTGGCGTTCGGATTGCGGCATATATCGCACCCCGAAGTGGTATTCTTCTGTAAGGATGCATTCGGACAGGACCATTGGCTTCGAGTTTACAAACAAGGAGAACACACTTGCAAACTTCTCTGCAGACGGTGCCGTTCTTCTTATGCAGGACGCTGAGGAGTTTGAGAATATATTCGCATGCTGGGACTGGAGGAAGGTGCCTGGAGTGACTGCGTACGATGATGAAAAGCCGATTAAATGTGATGACTCCGCTCAGGGTAAGCTCAATAACTCGTCGCATGTAGGAGGCCTGGTGAGCGAGGATGTGATGTGTGCTACAATGGAACTGAACAGGGACGGACTTTATGCACTGAAAAGTTCCTTCTTCTTTGAGGATTGCATTGTCTGCCTCGGTGCCGGCATAAAGGGAAGCAATCCGGAGTTCAAGTCAATTACAACTGCTGTGGACCAGATTCACCTCGAAGGTAAGGTGGTTGCAAAGGATTCATGGGTGTGGCATGCCGGAAGGGGATATGTGGCTCTGGATGGCGCATCGATGAAGGTCACGACTGATCTGCAGAAAGGGAAGTGGGATCTTATCGATCCTGCATTCAATGACAAGTGGGACGAGTGCGAGGTCTTTAAATGCTGGTTTGAGCATCCTGTGGATGGTTCGGAGAGCTCGTATGCCTATGCTGTTGTTCCGGATTCTTCTGTGTCTGAAGTCAGGAAGTTTGCAAAGGCAAGTGTTCTTCGCAATGATAAGGATTGCCAGGCTGTCAAGTGTGGAAATGCAGTGGCTGCGGTCTTCCATAAAGCAGGCGAGTATATGCTTGATGGTGACCGCTATGTGGTGGATGTTCCGTCAGTGATGATTAAAGGAGGGCAGAGCAGGCTTCAGCCAATCGTCCGATAGCCGTTCTCAATATCTCTCGTGAAGTTCCGACATTAAGTCTCATGAAACCTTCGCCTCCCGGGTTGAAGGTTTCTCCGTCGTTCAGAGCAAGCCCGGCCTTGTTTATGAAAAGGTCTATGAGCTGATCGTGGTCAAGTCCCAATCCTCTGCAATCCAGCCATACAAGGAAGGATGCCTGCGGCCGCAGCGGTTTGATCTGTGGGATATGCTCCTTGCAATAGGAAATCAGGAAGTCTATATTGTCTTCTACATATTTCACCATCTGTCTTCTCCATTGTTCTCCTTTTCTGAAAGCGGCTATTGTTGCGATAGGAGAGAATACAGGTGCTGCCTGCATTTCATTTGCCTCCATCCAGCTGTAGAAACGTTCGCGCAGATTGTCATCCGGCACGATGGAAAATGAACTTACAATTCCTGCAATGTTGAAAGTCTTTGAAGGGGCACCGAAGGTTATGCTGCATGCGGCGGCCTCAGGTGAAACGCTTGCAAACGGTATATGCTTGTTGCCGAAAAGCGCCATGTCACAGTGAATCTCGTCTGAAATGACGATGATTCCTCTGCTGTGACAGAAGGATGCCAGGCGTTCAAGGGTTTCATGAGACCACACGATGCCTGCAGGATTATGAGGGTTGGCAAGAATAAGCATCCGGCACTTGTCATCGCAGACAGCTTCAAGGTTGTCAAAATCCATTTCATATCCTCCGTCCGGCAATTCACGGAGCGGGTTGAATACCACTTCCCTGTGATTCTTCTGGGGAACAAGTCTGAAAGGATGATAGACAGGAGGCTGGATTATGACTTTCTCGTCATCTTTCAGCAGGGCGTTGATTGCCATTCCTATACCTTTGACTATGCCCGGAATATAGCTGATCCATTCTTTCCTGATATCCCATCCGTGCTGCTGAGAAACCCAGTCGCATATGGCAGGACGATAGTCTTCAGGTTCTGCTGTATAGCCGAAGACAGGATGCTCCATTCTCTCGATCAGTGCCTCCCTGATGAAATCCGGAGTCTCAAAATCCATATCGGCAACCCACATCGGGATCAGTTCCTCTTTTCCGAAGACCTTTCCCAATGCATCTGTCTTGATAGCTCCCGAGCCTCTTCGCTCGATCACCTTGTCGAAATCGTAAACCTTCATAGCAAGTTTGTGGTCGGGTTTTTTATTGAAATGGAATGCTTTTTGGTTTGAGCACCGACGTCAATAAATTAAACTTAGTAGTGTATGAAACAATTGATTCTTGCGGCTTTTGTCGCTGGTGTTCTGCCTATGATGGCCTGCACCAAGGATTTTGACAATTCCACTGTAAGCAGTTTCGACCTCTCGCGCTATCTCGGTACATGGTATGAGATAGCGCGTTTTGATCACAGCTTCGAGAAGGGAATGGACAATGCTATGGCTGAATACATCCTTCAGGATGATGGAAAGGTATTCGTCCTTAACACTGCCTGGAAAAACGGAAAGTACAAGGTTGCCGAGGGTAAGGCGAAATACCCTGACCCGACAGGCGAACCCGGTGCTCTGAAGGTGTCGTTCTTCCTTTTCTTCTATTCCGAGTACAATGTCATGATGGTTGATGAGAACTATCAGATCTCTCTCGTGGGCAGCAAGGCAGAGAATTATCTCTGGATCTTGTCCCGTACTCCGGTTCCCGATCCTGATCTTCTGAATATGGTCCTTGAC
>JAEIGA010012651.1_pt1 | contig 12815 bp, 9 predicted proteins | sample 9270691 | NCBI WGS metagenome assembly JAEIGA01 (sample SAMN17057246, study PRJNA624740) | gut metagenome | biome: biome; isolation source: fecal sample | host: Bos grunniens | place: China: Xizang | collected 2019 | reverse complement strand
AATTTGATATAGAGATTCTTATGCTTGATGCATCTGGTGCAGTCATCCCTGCTGAGCAGACAAAGCAGACCATCACTTCTTGCAATAAGGACGGATCTGCAAATGTCTCACCTCTTGATATACTCCTGGCTGCAAAATCGGGTACAAGCCTTAGCCCGCTCGAGAAGATGAAGATATCCTTTGTCATAGCATCCAAAGGTGCGGCAGGTGTCCCTATCACAGATGAATCGTATGTTCAGGCATCTTTATCTGTAAAATTGCCGAAAGGTATCACCTTGGGCAGAAATCAACAGTAACCCTTAAAGCGATATTATTATGAAAAAACATATATCAATCTGTTTGGCAATTTTGCTCCTTCCCCTCACTGTGAGCGGGCAGGCACTTAGAGGGAGCTATTTCTTCGATTCATCTATCCAGAGGGTCAAGATGAATCCCGCTTTTGCCCCCAAAACAAACTATGCGACAATACCTGTTCTGGGAGATCTCTCTCTGACAGTCAACAGCAATATAGGTGTATCCAACTTTCTTTTCCCAAAAGGGGGGGAGTTGTATCCATACCTTAACCAGAATGTCACCTCCGCCGAGTTTCAGGCAGCGCTCCCCAATCATCCGAGCATCAAGATGGCTATGGATATGGATGTGCTGGGGGCAGGTTTCTATGTGGGTCCAAAGGGATTTGTGACATTTGATGTAGGGAGCAGAGTGAATCTCAGGATGGATGTCCCATCAGAACTCTTTGTTTTCCTGAAGGATGGAATGGCTAAAGATACCTACAATTTTAAGGATTTTGCGATATCACAGAATGCATATTTGCAGGTGTCCGGTGGTTATAGAAGGGACCTTGGAGATTTGGTGCCTGGTTTGACAGTCGGTGCCAAATTGAAACTTCTCTTTGGTCTTGAGAAGGTGGATATGAGAATCAACAATGCTCAGATAAAAATGGGTCAGGACAAATGGGAATTGACTACAGATGCAGAGGGATCCATCTATGGCAAAGGTGTTACATTCTCTGAGGGTCAGGAGGATGGTGAGATGCCAAGTGTAAACCTTGATACTCAGAACCTCGGGTTGGCCGGATTCGGTTTTGCTGTTGATTTGGGCGCGGAGTACAAACTCCCTCTTGATATACCAGTACTTGACGGTATCAATTTTTCAGCTTCGGTGGTTGATTTGGGTACAATCTTCTATTCGGATGAAAATGTATCAAAACTCCAGTCCAAGGGGTCTGCCTCTTTTGAAGGGCTCAAGGATATAAATGCACAGTTTGACGTGGATGAGAGTCTTAAGAAGATTGCTGCAGATTTTATGGCCCTTGCCAATTTTGAGGAGGTACAGGGTGTAGGTGGCAGTTCTGCCATAACCCCAAAAGCGTATGTAGGTGTGGAAGCCCCGATGTTGAACAACCTTATGAGTGTAGGTCTCCTTTACTCATATATGTATGGGATCAACGACCTTACCCTATCATACAATCTGAAGGTGAAGAACATATTCAATGTGGGTCTTAACTATTCAATGCTCAATAATGCCAAATCTATGGGATTTTTGGTGGAATTCATCCCCAGAAACGGTGTGGCAATATTCATGGGTACAGACTATCTGAACCTGCAATATACCCCTCAGGGCCTCCCTGTGGACAAGCTGATTATGAATACCAAATTTGGTCTGAATGCTACTTTTGGCAGCAAGCACGCCAGAAAGTAATCACCCCCTTTCGGGCTGGCAACAGGAGCTCCTGAACCTCTCCCAGACGATCCTGATGGTCTCTTCAGAGGGGTGGACGGTATCCTGGGCAAAGTAGGAGTAGTCGCGGAGTTCGTCCAGAACTATCTCGTAAGATGGAAAATAGTGTGCGTTTCTGTGTGAGGCGCACATTTTTTCTATAGCCAAATGGAGTATCGCTTTGGAGATCTGATTGCCGTGAAGGCCATCTTTCAGGTGTCTTATAGGGCTCACTGTAAAGATCCACTCTTTCCCCTCTCCCAAAACCGGGTCATCCATAAGCTTGGTAAAGAGTTCCACTATTTCATCTACATCAAGCCTCTCTCTCCTGAAATCGTATGATGGTATTTTATGGCAGTTTGATACTATAATATCTCTTTCCAGATGTCTGAATACCCAGGAGGTGCCGAATGTTACTATTATAACAGAAGATTTCTGCAGGAAATCTGACCCCTCCGCAAGTGCATTGTTGGCCTTGGCCAGGAAATCATCTGGAGTGGGGGAGGCAAAACTTCCGTGATGGTAAAACGATGCGTAGCTTTTGGGTGCAACGAGGCCTGAATTCTTGCCGTACAGGGGATCTCTCTCTATTACATCTTCCATTGTGAATGGGGTGCGTGACAGGAGTCTTGATATGGAGTTATATATTGAGACGGGGTTGAATAGAACCCCAAAAGGGTTGTTCATAATATTATACCCCTCATCCTTGAACATCTTTCCTATTTCTGTGGCAAAACATGAGCCGAAAGAGATAATCCTGTCCCCTTTTGTAATCTTCATTTCCATACGATAAAATTAAAGAAAAAGAATCACAAGAAAAAAAATTGTATATTTTTGTACAAATATAAACTGAGCGAAATGAAAAGGATACTTATCGTTGGTGCAGGTGGACAAATAGGTACGGAATTGGTACCCCATCTTCAGAAACATTACGGCCACGACAATGTGGTAGCTGCCGATCTTAGAGATGATATGGTGGCAAAAATGTCAGAAGTTGCAATAACGGAAAAACTTGATATTCTGGATATCAATGCTTTTGAGGCAATAGTCAAAAAGTATGATATCGATGCCATCTTCAATATGGTGGCACTCCTCTCTGCCACTGGAGAAAAGAATCCTGAACTCGCTTGGAAAATCAATATGGGAGCACTTCTGAACTCCCTGACTCTGGCAAAAGAGTATAAGACAGCACTTTTTACCCCCAGCTCAATTGGAGCATTCGGAGAGAATACACCTCACGACAATACCCCACAGGATACAGTAATGAGACCCAACACCATCTATGGTGTATGCAAAGTTTCTGGTGAGCTACTCTCTGATTACTATTTTACAAGATTCGGAGTGGATACCCGCAGTGTCCGTTTCCCCGGTATAATCTCAAATGGTGCCCTCCCTGGCGGTGGTACTACAGACTATGCAGTAGAGGTGTTTTATGAGGTATTGAAACACAAACATTACACCTGCCCTATACCTCAAGATACATATATGGATATGCTATATATGCCTGATGCCCTCAATGCTGTCATCCAGCTTATGGAAGCAGATCCATCAAAGCTTGTGCACAGAAACAGCTTCAATATTACCTGCATGAGCTTTACCCCTACACAGCTCTTTGAGAAAATCAAGCAGCGCATCCCAGATGCCACTTTTGATTTTGATGTCGATCCTGTGAAAGCACAAATCTCAGCATCATGGCCCAACAAACTTGATGATACCTGTGCACGCGAAGAGTGGGGCTGGAATCCTCAGTGGGATATTGATGCGATGGTAGATGATATGCTAGACAAAATCTCCAAAAAATTATAAAAATAGGGTGATTTCTGCGTTATACACCTACATAGGGTGATTTCTGCGATATATTCGCAAAAAAATAACCGGAGTTTACAGATTTGTGAACTCCGGTTTTCTTATTTCGGGGCCATCCTGTAGAGAACTGCAGCTATGATGGCATACAATACGTTGGGGAGCCAGATGGCTATTGCCGGGGGGAGTGTGTCTGTGATTACAAACATCTGGCTGAATCTCATAAACAGAATATAAGAGAAGCTCAGTGCAATACCCACGCCCAGGTTTATACCTATTCCTCCGCGTCTTTTCTTGGATGATAGTGATACACCTATTATGGTGAGGATAAATGCTGAGAATGGCATCGCGTATCTGTTGTTCTTCTCGATAAGCGAGTATTTTACCATAGTGTCTCCCCTCATCTTCTGTGTGGCGATTAGATCATTCAACTGGAAATAATCGAGTGACTCGACAGTATTCTCCCTTCTGTAGAAGTCATCGATGGAGAGGTTGATGACAGTATCCAGTTCGTGCCCGAAGGTGATGGTCTCCTTTCCGTTGGTAAAGTCTCTCTTGAAGTATTTCCTCAGTGTCCAAGCCTGCTTGGTGGAATCCCAGGCAGCGGTCTCCGCACTGATTTTGGAAATCATCTCATTGTCCTTGATCCTCTCAAGTGAGAATCGGTATGCGGTGTTGTTCCAGGTGCTGAAAGATTCCACGTATGCGAAATCTCCAGGGGCTATCTGATAATGGATGTGCCGTTTGTTGTTGTAGAATTTGGCACCTTTGATGTATTTTCCTTCGAATTCAAGTCTGGTCTTGTTGGCAGGAGGGATGATAAACAGGTTGAGTGTCAGACTGAACAGTGCAATGATGAGGGCTGAAATCAGGTATGGTACCATGAGCCTCTTGAAACTTACCCCTCCAGAAAGCATTGCTATGATCTCACTATCTCCGGCAAGTTTGGATGTGAAGAAGATTACGGTAATGAAGACGAATATGGCACTGAACATATTCATGAAGTAGGGGATAAAGTTTGCATAATAGGTAAATGCAATCTCCCTGAGGGATACTTCGTTGTCCACGAAGTCATCGATCTTTTCACTGATGTCGAAGATGATTACGATGACAATAATCAACGCAAGTGCCACAAAGAAGGTTCCTATAAACTTCTTTATGATGTATCTGTCGAGTATGGTCAGTCTTGGTAAATTCATCCTCCAAAAATAGTTATAATCTTGTATCCAATCTCTTCACTACCTCGTTTTTCCAGGAATTGAAATCTCCCGCCTCTATGTGTGCCCTTGCCTGAGTGACAAGGTCAAGGTAGAATGCGAGGTTGTGTTCGCTGGCAATCTGGGCAGCAAGCATCTCGCCGGCGATGAACATATGGCGGAGGTATGCTTTTGAATATGTGTGGTCGACAAAAGATCTCCCCTGCGGGTCAAGTGGGGAGAAGTCATCGGCCCATTTCTTGTTTCTTATATTGATGGTCCCCTCCCAGGTGAACAGCATGCCGTTGCGGCCATTTCTTGTAGGCATTACGCAGTCAAACATATCCACACCTCTTGCGATGGCTTCAAGGATATTTGATGGGGTACCCACACCCATAAGGTATCTCGGTTTGTCTTTTGGGAGGATAGGGTGTACCACCTCTATCATCTCATACATTTTGTCGGTAGGTTCACCTACAGCAAGTCCTCCGATAGCGTAACCTTCCCTCTCCAGCGATACGGCATGTTCGGCAGCCTGACGGCGCAAATCTGGATATACGCACCCCTGAACTATAGGAAAATATGCCTGATGGTATCCATACAGGGGCTCTGTCTGGTCAAAATGTTTTATACCTCTCTCCAGCCACGCCTGTGTAAGTTTTAGAGATTTGGCTGCATACTGGTAATCTGCATCACCTGGTGTACACTCATCGAGTGCCATAATGATGTCGGCACCGATTTTTCTCTGTGTATCCACATTGTTTTCAGGGGTAAAGATGTGTTTGGACCCGTCAATGTGGGAGCGGAATGTGCACCCCTCCGGTGTTAGCTTTCTGTTCTCAGCCAATGAGAATACCTGAAATCCACCACTGTCGGTAAGTATAGGTTTGTCCCAGCTGATGAATTTGTGGAGTCCTCCAGCTTTATAAAGGGTGTCAAGTCCAGGTCTGAGATAGAGATGATATGTATTGCCAAGGCATATTTCTGCCTTTATATCCTGGGCCAGATCTCTGTGGTAAACCCCTTTTACAGAGCCTAGTGTCCCTACTGGCATAAATATAGGTGTCTCTATCACACCATGGTCAGTATGTATTCTTCCCCTTCTTGCGCAGCTCTGGGGATCTGTCTTCAGCAGTTCAAATTTCAGTTTGTCCATCACTCGAATCTATAATTCTCAATATTGTGTACACCTACCAGAAACTCTTTAACTTTAAGCCTCTTCTTTCCAGCCATCTGGAGTTCGGATATCTCAAACAGCCCATCTCCACACTTAACGCATAGTCTGTTCTTTCCATCCGATATGATAGCACCTGTGTCACTATGGCTATTCCCGGTCTGTGTAGCGATGCCGCCAAAAATCTTGACATCTGTCCTTTTATCTCCAGAGACCATTACAGCATATGCTGCAGGGTAGGGGCTGAGACCCCTGACACGGTTGGTTATATTCACAGCGGTATCGTTCCACTCTATTTTGCAGGTCTCACGGGTAATTTTTGGTGCAGGGTGGAGTGCTCCTGATTCCACTTGGGGGGTGGGGTTGGCAGAGCCTTCGGCCAATGCGTCCACTGTGCGGAGGACAAGGGTGGAGCCCATCGCCATAAGTTTATCATACAGTGACCCTATATTGTCCTCTGGGAGAATCTCGCACTCTTGCTGGAATATTATGTTTCCGGTATCTATCTGTTTGTCAAGAAGGAATGTGGTGACGCCGGTTGTGGTCTCCCCATTTATGATGGCCCAGTTGATGGGGGCTGCCCCTCTGTATTGGGGGAGGAGGGATGCGTGAAGGTTGAATGTCCCCAATTTTGGCATCGACCATACCACTTGCGGCAGCATTCTGAATGCCACTACCACGAAGCAATCTGCATCTAACGCGGCCAGTTCCTCCAGAAATGCAGGATCCTTAAGGGAGACAGGTTGGAGAATCGGCAGATCAAGTCCAAGTGCGTACTCTTTGACAGCACTCATGTTCACTTTGAGTCCTCTGCCGCTGGGCTTGTCAGGAACAGTGACAACTCCCACTACATTGTAGCCGTTTTCGACGAGAGCCTGAAGGGAGCCGACAGCAAACTCCGGGGTCCCCATAAAGACTATTCTCGTATTTTTCCCTTTCTCCATATATATCTCTTTTTAAGGTTTTTCAAATATTTCTGAACATCCTGTTTGAAGGATTCAAAATTGAATGATGACGATTCGGATGTCGCTTTCCAAGTGAGGAAAATCCCCATAGGGAGCAGAACAAGTGTAGATATGAATGCCCCTATCATAGGTGTTATGGCCCCATCGGTCGCCAGTTTCTTGCCGCTTATATCCACCACCCAATAAAGCACGAAGAAGAGGGCGGAGATGATTACCGGGGTCCCAAGACCACCTTTTCTGATAATGGCCCCAAGCGGTGCCCCGATAAAGAAGAATACCAGACAAGCAAAGGATAGTGTGAACTTTCTATAGGACTCAAGGTCTATCTTCCTGAGGAAATAGCTATTGTGGGCTATCTCCCTCTCAAAGGATTCTGTCATGCTTATCGAGCTCTTCAGGTGGTCCAGTGTCTCAGATATGTTTATAGACTCCACCTCATGGCTCCAGTGGAGGTAGAGGGAATCTGTCTCAAATCCCTCCAGATACCCTTTGTTTTTGGCAGTGTCCAGTTGGGATGGGTATGTAAGCCCCATTCCATAGATGAACCTGTTCTGGTGTTTGGCGTAAGTCTTGTCATAGGTTATCCCTATAGAGTCCCTGTCAGCCTGAAGGCTCTTCAGGTTTTTGGCCATAATCTCGTTGCCGTACTTGTCCTCCTCAGATTTCTTGAAGGCGTAGTTTTTGAGTGGGATTATCATCTCTTGCCTGTCAAACTCCACCCTGTTCATTACCATATTGGTGTCCTTGTATCTCATGGTGTTCTCCTCCTCATAAGAGACACCGTTGTATAGTGTAAAGACAAGTGCTGTTTTGCTTGGGTTGGATTTGATTAGTCCCGAATCGGCTACAGCAACACTGACATTCCCTTTGTTCTTAGTGTGGTCATATACCATCACATCGTACATCATATCTGTCTTTTTGTTGCGGTCGCTGATACGGAGGGTGTATCCTTCAATTCCATTGTAGAAGGTGCCGGTAGGAATCTTAATCTCCTCTTTTGTCTTGTTGATATCGTACTGGAGAGTATATATCTTATTGTACGCCAGCGGGAGGAGGCTGTTGGAGACGAAAAATGCCCCTACACTGATACCGACAGAGACCACAATGAGTGGGACCAGTATCCTCTTGAGGGATATGCCTGCAGCATTCATGGCGAGGAGCTCATTGCTCTCACCCATATTGCCAAGTGTCATAATTGAGGCAATAAGGGTGGCAAGGGGCATTGCCAGTGGGAGAATAGTGCAGGAACCCCACATCAGGAACTCCAATATTACCCACAGACTCAGACCCTTACCCACAAGCTCGTCGATATACAGCCATAGGAATTGCATCACCAGGATGAATACGACGATAAGGAAGACCATTATGAATGGTCCGAAGAAGGATGTGAGTATGAATCTGTCTAACTTTTTCAAGCGTCCGGTTATTGTCTTGTGGCTATATCTTTAAGCAAATTGTAGGCCTCATTGATAGCGTCAGGGTTCTTACCACCAGCTGTAGCGAGGAATTTTTGTCCGCCGCCACCACCCTGGATGAGTTTGCAAGCCTCCTTGATATCCTTTGAGGCATCTGCTCCGTTCTTCACAAGGTCATCTGTGTACATAAGTACCAGGCTTGGCTTGTCTCCGTTGAGGATGGCACCCACCAATGCTGCACTTTCAAACTCTTTGTGGAGCTCGAATGCCACATTTTTGATGATGTCAGGAACAAAGGCACCCCTTACTGAGAAGAGACGGATTCCGTTGATCTCCACACTCTCCTCGATGAGTGCTTTTTTGAGGGTCTGAACCCTCTCCATTGCTACCTCCTGAAGTGCTTTCTTCTGAGAGTCGTTCTCAGAGAGAACTTTCATAAGCCCTTTGATGGCATCAGGGGCATTGCCAAGAAGCTGTCTGATACTCTTGAGCTGATCCTCGAGGAAGTACATTGCAGACTCTACGTGTCTGCCGGTGATAGCCTCTATTCTCCTTACTCCGGCTGCAACAGCAGACTCGGATACGATTTTGAATGAGCCGATGCGTCCTGTAGATGAGGCGTGTGTACCACCACAAAGCTCAACAGAGTCGCCATATCTGATTACGCGCACCCTGTCGCCGTATTTCTCTCCGAAGAGGGCCATAGCGCCCATCTCCCTCGCCTGTTCGATAGGGAGCTCTCTGTGCTCCTCCTTGTGGATATCCTGACGGATAAGTTTGTTTACAAGTCTCTCCACCTCGCGCAGATGATCCTCAGAGATCTTCTCGAAGTGTGAGAAGTCAAACCTGAAGCTTGTTGAGGTTACAGATGAACCTTTCTGCTCAATGTGTGTCCCCAGTACCTGTCTGAGTGCGTAGTGCAGAAGGTGGGTGGCAGTGTGGTTGGCTGCAGTCTCCTCCCTCTTCTGAGAATCTACAGATGCGTGGAATATCACATTTTTGTCCACAGGGATGCGGTCTGCAATATGGATGTTGAGGTTGTTCTCCTTGGTGGTGTTGAGGATATTGACTATCTCTCCGGTCTCAGACTTGAGGACACCGCTGTCACCAGCCTGTCCGCCACTCTCTGCGTAGAATGGGCTCTTGTCAAATACGAGCTGGAACAACTCTTTCCCCTTGGTTTTTACTGTGCGGTATTTCATGAGTTTAACATCGCACTCAAGGGTGTCGTAGCCAACAAACTCGCAGGATGTGAAGGGTTCCACTTCGATCCAGTCACCCTCCTCCACTGCAGCCGCATTGCGGGCTCTCTCTTTCTGTTTGCCGAGTTCCTCCTCAAATTTGTCGATATCTATCGAATACCCGTGCTCTTTGGCGATAAGCTCGCTAAGGTCAATAGGGAATCCATATGTGTCGTATAGTGTGAAAGCATCTTTGCCGGAGATCACTTTTGTCTCTTTTGATTTCTCCATAACAGAGTCAAGAAGCTTGATTCCTTTTTCAAGGGTTCTGAGGAATGCCTCCTCCTCCTCTTTGATAACCTTCTCGATAAGGGCCTGCTGTTTCTCAAGTTCTGGGTATGCATATCCCATCACCTCTACAAGGGTGGGAACAAGTCTGCATAGGAATGGAGTGTTGAGCCCCAGGAATGTATAGCCGTAGCGTACAGCACGGCGAAGGATGCGACGGATGACATATCCTGCTTTCACATTTGAAGGGAGCTGACCGTCTGCTATAGAGAAACTGATGGCGCGGATGTGGTCAGAGATAACCCTCATCGCTATATCAAGATCCTCAGACTGACCATATTTCTTACCTGAAATCTCTGAGATTTTGCCGATTATTGTCTGGAAGATGTCGCCATCGTAGTTGCTCTTGTTGCCATTTACCGCCATTACAAGTCTCTCGAAGCCCATACCTGTATCCACGTGCTTGTTGGGGAGAAGCTCAAGCTGGCCGTTGGCTTTTCTGTTGTACTGGATAAATACCAGGTTCCATATCTCTATTACGAGGCTATGGCCTGTGTTGACAAGATCTTTGCCAGAAACAGCTTTTCTCTCTTCGTCGTCACGCAGGTCAATGTGGATCTCGCTGCAGGGGCCACAGGGGCCAGTCTCACCCATCTCCCAGAAATTGTCCTTTTTGTTTCCAAGGATTATGCGGTCTGCAGATACGTGCTCAAGCCAGCACTGCTCAGCCTCGTGGTCAAGATCTACACCCTCTTCAGGATTGCCTTCGAAGATGGTAACATAGAGTCTGTCCTTGTCAAGTTTGTACACCTCGGTGAGGAGCTCCCAAGCCCAAGCGATGGCCTCTTTTTTGAAATAGTCACCAAAGCTCCAGTTGCCCAGCATCTCAAACATTGTGTGGTGGTAGGTGTCGTGTCCTACCTCCTCAAGGTCGTTGTGCTTGCCGCTTACACGAAGACATTTCTGTGTGTCGGCCACTCTGGGGTATTTGATGGGGGTATTGCCGAGGAACCAATCCTTGAACTGGTTCATACCTGCATTTGTAAACATAAGTGTCGGGTCCCCCTTGACAACCATTGGTGCAGATGGGACGATGGTGTGATTCTTCGATGCGAAGAACTCTAAGAATCTGTTTCTTATCTCTTTAGATGTCATCATATGATTAAATCTCCTACTTCGTGTATAAATAAGGTACAAAAATAGTTTTTTTATTAAAAATATTTAAATTTGCGGTGTCTTTATTTTGGATAAATAGGATGTCAAAGAAAGTAAAATACAGGTTCAATAGCGAAACTCTCCAGTATGAGGAGGTTAAAATACCATTTTCGCGCCGCTTTATGGGTGGCGTGGTGATGGCCCTTGTGAGTTTCGGCCTTTTCATTCTGTATATGTTTCTATATACCGACGTCCTTGGTCTCGAACTCCCCAAAACCACCATACTTAAGAGACAAAATGCTGAATATCACTCCAAATTGGATGTCCTCTCGGAGAAGTATGCTCAGACCAATGCTATCCTGAGTGAACTGCAGATGAGGGACAATACAGTATACCGTCCGATTTTCGGTATGGATTCGCTCTCTACAGATATCAGGGATGCCGGTTTCGGTGGTGTGGACAGATACTCCTTTCTGGAGTTGTATGATGCATCGGGCAAGCTGGCCTCATTGTCGGCCAAACTGGATATCCTCTCCAAAAAGGCATATATCCAGGTCAAGTCTCTGGATGAGATATCATCGATAGCCAAACGATCGGAGGAGATGGCATCATGTATCCCCTCAATTCCACCGGTGACTACCGACAAGTCAAAAGTTCGTATGGTGTCACGTTTCGGTATGAGAAACGATCCGTTTACCAAAAGGCCAAGATTCCACCACGGTGTGGACCTTGCGTGCAAAAAGCAGGGTGAGCCTATCTACGCTACAGGTGATGGTGTGGTTTCCAAGGTGGCACACGATTTCATGGGATACGGCAATTATATCATAATCGACCACGGCTTCGGATACAAGACAAGATATGCCCATCTGAGGGCATCGCTGGTTAAGGAGGGACAGGTGGTAAAAAGGGGAGAGCACATAGCTGAACTCGGCAATACAGGAAGATCACAAGGACCTCACATCCATTACGAGGTATTCTATAAAAACAAAACAGTAAACCCTTTGAATTACTTCAATCTGGATATTACCCCAGATGAGTATAGTGCTATGGTCAAACCTGTTAAATCCAAAAAATAGCCATGGGTGGAGGGGTAGATTTCGATAAGGACAATCTCGATTTTGAAGAGAGCCGGCACAATCTCTTTTTTTACATCAAAAAGGGGTTCAAGTGGTTTGTGCTGTGTTCCCTGCTGGCTGTCTGCTACTATGCCCTTTTCTCCCTTGTATTCTCCAATGAGCAGGAGAGGAAAATACTCAAGGAGAGTCGTGCAATAGAGGAGAATCTTGCCTATATGGAGGAGCAGATGAGGATGCTTGAGGGGGTAATGGTCAATCTGCAGTCCAAGGATAGGGAGATTTATGAGAATATTTTCCACTCTGAGCCACCACACTTTGCATTGGAAAACAGTGATTATGAGGCCTTCCTGATGGAGAGCGACACAATAGATATTGCCACCCTGATCTGGCAGGCTTCTGCACAGATAGTCGCTGCAGAGGATAAGATGGTCCATTATGAGGAGTTGCTCTCGAGGGTGGAGAAGGTGGCGAAGGATAGCCTTGAGTTTATAAGGTCAATACCCTCCATCATCCCCATTGAGGATTTTTCCCTCCCCAAAACAGGGGCCACTGTCGGTAAAAAAATGCACCCTTTCTACAAAACGATTACAGAGCATACAGGTCTTGATCTTATCACCTCATCTGGATCAAAGGTTATCGCTACTGCAAACGGAGTGGTCCACTCTGTGGAGAAGTCTCAGAAAGGGAAGGGCAATCAGGTGGTTATCGACCATGGCAACGGATACAGGACCACATACTCCCATTTGTCCGCTATTATGGTAAAAAAGGGGCAGAGAGTGCACCAGGGGACAGAAGTGGGTAGGGTTGGAACTTCGGGGACAGTTTTTGCACCCCATCTCCATT
>JAEIGA010012650.1_pt1 | contig 12816 bp, 8 predicted proteins | sample 9270691 | NCBI WGS metagenome assembly JAEIGA01 (sample SAMN17057246, study PRJNA624740) | gut metagenome | biome: biome; isolation source: fecal sample | host: Bos grunniens | place: China: Xizang | collected 2019 | reverse complement strand
GCTGATACCTATCCTCAACATCCTCTTCAAGATGGATTCAAATGTGTATGAATTCATGCCATGGAACGGTGTGCCGAGCAAGGAGCAGCTTATGAATAATTTCTACTACTATGTGAGTGAAATGATCGAGAAGTTCGGAGGCTCGACGACCCTTCTTCTTTTGGGAATCATCTTCGCAGTCATGACTCTCCTAAAGACAAGCTGTTATTTCGCTTCTTCGGCCGTAATGGTTCCGCTCAGAACAGGTATCGTACGCGATATCCGCATCATGGTATACAACAAGCTTCTGAGCCTGCCTATGGGCTTCTTCTCAAAGCAGAAGAAAGGAGACATAATCGCGAGAATGAGCGGTGACGTTACAGAAATCGAGGTATCCATCATCAGTTCCCTTGATATGCTGATAAAGAATCCGATCCTCATCATCTGCTACTTCTCAGCCCTTATCTATCTGAGCTGGGAGCTCACCCTGTTCACCATCACCGTTGTTCCGTTAATGGCATGGGGTATGAGTGCAATCGGCAAGAAGCTCAAGAGAAACTCCCTCGAGGCTCAGGAAAAATGGAGCGATACGATGGCGCAGCTTGACGAGACCCTCGGAGGTCTGAGAGTGATCAAAGCCTTCATCGCAGAAGAGAAGATGAAGGAAAGATTCTTCAACACCGCCAACGACTATAAGAAGGCATCCGGAAGAGTTGCATTGAGACAGGCATCTGCCCACCCGGTGAGCGAGCTGCTCGGATCTATCATGATCATGATTGTACTCTGGTTCGGAGGTACGCTCATTCTCAGTGACAAGGCTCCGATCGATGCATCTACATTCATTTTCTACATGACTATCCTGTACAGCGTCCTCGCTCCGTTAAAGGAGTTTTCAAGAGCCAGCTACAATATCCCTAAGGGATTGGCATCGATGGAAAGGGTCGACAAGATCATGAATGCCGAGAACGACATCAAGGAGCCGGAGCAGCCGGTTAAGCTCAAGGAGTTCAATGGAAACATCGAGTTCAAAGGCGTAGGATTCAGCTATGAAGAAGGCAAGGAAATATTGCATGACATCAATATGACTGTACCAAAGGGCAAGACCATAGCCCTCGTAGGACAGTCAGGATCCGGCAAGTCTACACTCGTCGACCTGCTCCCAAGATATTACGACGTTCAGGAAGGATGCATTACCCTTGACGGCACTGATATCAGAAACTTCAAGGTAAAGGACCTCAGAAGCCTTATAGGTAACGTCAATCAGGAAGCGATCCTGTTCAATGATACCATCTTCAACAACATTGCATTCGGTGTGGAAGGAGCTACGATGGAACAGGTTGTTGCCGCTGCCAAGATTGCAAACGCTCATGACTTCATCATGGAAAAGGAAGATGGCTACAACACCAACATCGGTGACCGTGGCGGCAAATTGTCCGGTGGTCAGAGACAGCGTATAAGCATTGCCAGAGCAATCCTCAAGAACCCGCCTATCCTTATTCTCGACGAAGCCACATCAGCTTTGGATACAGAATCCGAAAAACTCGTACAGGAGGCATTGGACAGACTTACATCAACAAGAACAACCATAGCCATCGCACACAGACTCTCCACTATCAAGAATGCGGATGAAATCTGTGTAATGCACGAGGGCAAGATTGTCGAGAGAGGAAAGCACGAAGAGCTTCTCAAGCTTGACGGATATTACAAGAAACTTAATGACATGCAGGCACTATGATAAAGAGCATCAACATACCATTTATAGAAAACGTACATAACCTTGCATATCCTGAAATGGATCAGGTAATGGAGCTTAATGCAAGCAAGGGTGATATTTCAGAAGTGAACTGGGAGAGCTACCCGTATAAGCCTTCCGCATCATTCAGAATAGCAAGAAGCAGCACTCACCTCGTGATAATGTATGACGTGAGAGGCTTGGATCTCAGAGCTGTTACACTCGAGGACAATGGTCCGGTATGGGAAGACAGCTGCTGCGAATTCTTTGTTTCCGACACTTCTGACGGCACATACTATAATTTTGAACTCAACTGCATCGGCACTCTGCTCGCATCTAAAAGACGTTCCAGAAATGACGCGGATATGTTCTCGCAGGAGCAGCTGTCCCGCATAACAAGACACAGCACATTGGAAAGAAAGCAGATTGAGGAAAACGGTGTGATAAGGACATGGGGAACTGCATTATGTATCCCGTTTGACCTTATCGGTCTCGACGGCAACTCCCTTCCGGAGTCAATCAAAGCCAATTTCTACAAATGCGCAGATCTGGCAGCTCATCCACATTATGTGAGCTGGAACAGGATTGACATTCCACAGCCGGATTTCCACAGACCGGACTTCTTCGGAGAGTTGAAGTTCTGAGATGATGAAGCGTAAGATATTATACATATCGTTATTCTGCATCTACATTGCAGCCGTATTGCTGCTTTGCCTGATGAAGCCGACAGACCTTCCGCAGCATGACATCATGATATTCGGCATCCCGGCTGACAAGCTTGCACATTTCATCATGTTCATGCCATATCCGATATTGGTATATCTCATGTTTTTCGACAGAAACAGGAGCAGGCTTCTGGATTTATGCATACTTGCAGTCTGTATTGCGATGGGCATCGGAACAGCCATAGGTACTGAACAGCTTCAGGCCATGACACAATACAGGACACCTGACATAAACGATGTATATGCGGATATGAAAGGAATGGCACCCGGATGTATAGGAGTGTTGATATACATCCTGATAAAGAAACGAATAGGACAGAAATGAGGACAATCATAAGAAATATATTGATATCCATGCCGCTGGTATTCATGACCATCGGCGCAAATGCACAGACAGCCATGCTTCGTGCCTTCAAGCCTACATGCGATTCATTGAACGTATTGATACAGGAAAGGCAGGGCATATCATCCCCTAAAATCGGGCTAAACTCCATAATGAAACGTGGAAATACGCTTGATTTCTATTTCACACAATCACTTTGCGATTGTCCTTGGTACGAAGGAGATCCTGAATGGTTCCGCAAGCAGCTGGACGATCTCTTTCCTGAAGAATACCGAAACTATACCATCGGTGAAATCTACACAAAGAAGCTGACACTCGACAAGCTCGTCACACCAAGACTCGGATATGACGGCAAGCCTGCAGCAACTGTCAACAGGACAGAGAATCCACAGCGCAAAGCAATGGTAACCAATGCAGACAAGCCTAGCTTCAAGAAGGGACTTGACGGAAGACACATCGCTATATGGCAGAGTCACGGCAGATATTACGACAGGAATAACGAGAAATGGGAATGGCAGCGTCCTTGTCTGTTCCAGACTGTAGAGGACATGTTCACCCAGAGTTTCGTACTTCCCTACCTCGTACCTATGCTCGAAAATGCAGGAGCCTATGTGATGCTGCCAAGAGAAAGGGACACTCAGAGAAACGAGGTGATTGCGGATAACAATGAGACATGTGGCGCACGCGGCAATGGAGAATACAGGGAGACAGGAAAGTGGAGTGATGCCGGAACAGGATTCGCTGATACAGACGAGACATATTCAGGTACAACCAACCCTTTCAAGCTCGGAAGTGCGAGAAAGTCTGATTGTCTTCCTTCTGATAAGGCAGGAAGCGCACCAGCAGCAACATGGACACCGGAGATCCCTGAGAGAGGTCGATATGCTGTCTACGTATCATATAAGACATTGCCGAACAGCACATCAGCAGCAACTTATACTGTCCAGCATCTCGGAGGAAAGAGCACATTCGTTGTCAACCAGAAGATGGGAGGCAGCACATGGGTTTATCTCGGTACATTCGAATTTGAAGAAGGAACCAAGGGACATGTAACCCTCAGCACTTCAACCCCTGAAGGATATAGCCATGAGACAGGAACTGTCGTAACGGCTGATGCTGTGCGTTTTGGCGGCGGAATGGGTAACATCGCATGCAAAGGAAGTCTGACAGAGCCGGAAGTATCCGGTATGGCAAGATCAGCCGAAGGCGCAAGATACTATATGCAGTGGGCCGGAGTAACTCCTGAAATATTCAGCCAGAACGAAGGCAAGAATGACTACCGCGACGACTTCATGTCAAGAGGTGACTGGGTGGACTGGATCAGCGGAGGCTCTGAAATCAATCCTAACAGGAAAGGAGGAGGTCTCAACATTCCGGTAGACCTTGCTCTCGGTTTCCATTCTGACGCAGGAGTCACACCTAATGACTCAATTGTGGGAACCCTTGCAATCTATACGCTCCGCTCGGAAGGTACAGACAAGCTTCCTAACGGAGAAAGCAGAAGCGGAAGTAGAGAATATGCTGACCTAGTGCAGAGTCAGATCGTAAACGATATCAGAGCGGAATTCAATCCTGACTGGAGCAGAAGATGGATATGGGATCGTTCTTACAGAGAATCACGAACTCCTTCATGCCCATCAATGCTGCTTGAGCTTCTGTCCCACCAGAATTTCGCAGATATGAAATATGGACTGGATCCTTCATTCAGGTTTACAGTAAGCCGTGCAGTATATAAAGGAATGCTCAAATATCTGAGCAACAGATATGGTTGCGCTTATGTAGTACAGCCACTCCCTGTGTCATCAATCGGTGTAGCATTCGCAGGTAACGGAAAGGCTGAAATCAAGTGGGTGCCGACAACTGACGAGCTCGAAGAGACAGCAGTTCCTGACGGATTCATCCTTTATACAAGAAAGGACGATGGTGGATTTGACAACGGCAAGATCATAAAGGATTTCAAGAAATCGGAGGGCATCTACTCTACTACAGTAAGCATAAAGCCTGGACACATCTACAGTTACAGGATAGTTGCATACAATGGCGGAGGAATGAGTTTCCCATCAGAGACTGTGAGCATCGGTACTCCAGGCGAGGGCAACCTCGACAAGAACGTATTGATAGTCAACAATTTCGATCGCATAAGCGGCCCGACATTCATTGATACACCGGAATATGCAGGATTCCAGAACAGCCAGGACAGCGGTGTTCCGCATATCAATGACATAGCATACATCGGTCAGATGTACCAGTTCCGCAGAGATATGGAATTCATCACGAATGACAATCCTGGATTCGGAGGCTCACACACAGACATGGCCGGTGAAATAATCGCAGGAAATACATTCGATTATTCCTATGTACACGGCAAAGCGGTTCTGGAGGCTGGCTATCCGTTCTATTCATGCAGTAACGAGACATTCTGCACAGACAGCACGTTCAGAAAAGCGGCATGGGCAGCAGACATCATCTGCGGAAAGCAGGTTACAACTATAAAAGGTAACGGCAGAACTGACTACACAGTGTTTACTGAAGAACTGCAGGATGCCATCACCGCCTTCACACAGGATGGCGGAAATGTCCTTGTGAGTGGATCATACATCGCTACAGACATCTGGGACAAGGTGTATCCGGTAGAAGTGAACAGCATCTTCAAGGAAGAGTCGATGGAGTTCGCGAAAAAGGTACTGGGATATAAATGGGGTGCGAATTACGGCAGCAGGAAGGCAATCGCCCGCCCGTCACCTAACCGTACATTCCCAACCATCAGCGGAACAAAATACAGTTTCCACAACGAGATGAACAGCGAATGTTACTGCATCGAAGCTCCTGACGGACTGATCCCGGCATCAAAGAAAGGCGCAATCATCATGCGTTATGCAGATACAAACGTTCCGGCAGCAATATGTCATCAGGGAACTGAATATCGAACAGTATGTTTCGGCTTCCCTCTCGAGACATTAAAGAATGAAGACCATATTGAGAATCTGATTAGTGCAACCCTTCAATATTTTGCAAAATGACAACACGTGAAGCAGAGATCATCAGCTTGATTAAAAAGGAAGTCAAGCCAGCACTTGGCTGTACAGAACCTATCGCAGTTGCTCTTGCTGTAGCTAAGGCGATGGAAATCATCGAGGAGAAGAGTCCGGTTATCGAACAGGACTGGAGATACAGTTCGGACTTCAGCATATCGGTTGAAGTCAGCGGAAATATTCTCAAGAATGGTATGGGAGTGGGTATCCCAGGTACAGGAATGGTGGGACTGTATATCGCTGCCACCCTTGGAGCGGTCTGCGGTAAGTCTTCATATGGTCTTGAAGTCCTTCATGATCTGGACGAGAAATCCATTGCCAGGGCAAAAGAGCTGACCGAGGAAAAGGTTGTAAAGATCGGCTTGGCAGAAACAGATAAGAAGCTCTATATCAAGGCTTCTGTAACACTTGGCGAGCATACTTCATGTGCAGTGATTGCAGATGATCACGACAGAATTGTTGAGACTGATTTTGACGACACTGTTCTCAGCACACTTCAAAGCAATGTATCAGAGGAAGCTCCGGAACAGAAGTCAACTCTTGACTACCATCTCACAGTCAAGGAAATCGATGAGTTTGCACGAACAGTAGCATACGAGGATATTGAATTCATTCTCGAATCACGCACACTTAATATGGCATTGGCAAAAGAAGGCCTTAAAGGAAATTATGGACTCAGGGTCGGATATGTCATCGCACTTCAGGATAACGAAGAGGTATTCGGTACAGATTTCCTCAGCTATGCCATGTCACTCACAGCTGCAGCATCTGATGCACGCATGGCAGGATGCACATTAGCAGCAATGAGTAATTCAGGTAGCGGTAATCAGGGTATTACAGTAACAATGCCGGTAATCGCCTACTCTATCAAGTACGGAACATCAGACGAGCAGCTTGCACGAGCTCTTGTGATGAGCCACCTTATTGCAATCCATATCAAGGGTTATCTCGGCAAGCTTTCAGCTCTCTGTGGCTGCGTCATTGCCTCAACAGGAGCAGCCTGCGGTCTCGTATATCTCCGCGGAGGTGACTACGAACAGGTATGCTCTGCCATCAAGAACATGATCGGAAACATCACTGGAATGGTATGTGACGGAGCAAAGGTCGGATGTGCCATGAAGGTAGCATCCGGAGTGTCAAGCGCCCTTCAGTCAGCCGTTCTGGCAAGAGAGGGTATCTGCATTTCAGAACACGACGGAATCATTGAAAAGGACATCGAGAAGACCATTCAGAATCTTGGACAGATCGGTTCTGTCGGCATGCAGAATACCGACAACATGATTCTCGACATCATGGTATGTAAATAAAGATTAAATCAATCTTAATCCGATTCTCGCACGCTCAAGATCGACAGACACGACAGAGACCTTCACCTGCTGACGCAGTTTGAGGATCTTTGAAGGGTCTGCCATACCCTTAACTCCCATCTGAGATGCGTGGATAAGACCATTCTGCTTGATACCGATATTCACGAATGCTCCAAAAGCTGTGATATTTGTAACGATACCTGGAAGCTCCATACCGGTTTTCAGGTCCTCAATCGTACGTATATCATGAGCGAACTCAAACTCCTGCGCAGACTCACGAGGATCACGTCCAGGTTTGCGCAACTCATTGATAATATCATTTACAGTAGGAAGGCCGAAATTACCCTCAACATACTTCTCCGGAGAAATTCTGGCACAGAGATCAGTATTTCCAACGAGTTCCTTGGTTGATACTCCAAGATCCTTAGCCATCCTGTCAACAATATGATATGCTTCAGGATGTACTGCCGAATTATCCAGAGGATTCTCCGCACCATGGATTCTGAGGAAGCCAGCACACTGTTCATATGCCTTATCACCGAGCCTCTTGACTTTGAGAAGCTGTTTACGTGAAGTATATGCACCGTTAGCAGCTCTGTATTCGACAATATTCTCGGCAAGTGAAGGACCTATTCCAGATACATAGCTAAGGAGATAACTACTTGCTGTATTGAGATTTACACCTACTGTGTTCACACAGCTCTCCACAGTATTGTCCAATGTCTCATGCAGAAGATTCTGATCGACATCATGCTGATACTGTCCCACACCAAGTGACTTAGGATCGATCTTGACAAGTTCTGCAAGAGGATCCATAAGACGTCGTCCGATAGATACAGCTCCACGGACAGTCACATCATGATCAGGAAATTCTGCTCTCGCGACATCAGATGCAGAATAGATGGACGCACCGTCCTCGCTTACAGTAAAGACACGAACGCCCTGCGGCAGCGGTACTCTCTTGATAAAATCCTCTGTCTCTCTACTCGCAGTACCACTTCCGATTGCAATGACTTCAACCTTATATTTCTGGACAAGGTTGGAAACTGTCTGAATGGACTTCACCTTTTCGCTCTGCGGTGGATGTGGGAAAATAGCCTCATTATGGAGAAGACTTCCCTGCTCATCAAGACATACTACCTTACATCCTGTTCTGAATCCAGGGTCAATCGCCAACACCCTTTTCTGTCCGATAGGCGGTGCCAGAAGCAGCTGTCGCAGATTCTCACCGAATATCCTGATAGACTCGATATCCGCCTTTTCCTTTGCCTCCTTGAACACCTCATTTGAGATTGACGGCTCGAGCAGACGCTTGTATGAATCATCAATCGCCATATGTATATGCTCTGCAAGAGCCTGCGAAGGATAGCGTCTTTCCTGGCAGAAATCATAATAAAGCTTCTTGCCGCATCTTTCAGGATCCGCATCAATCCTTATACTTATATAGCCTTCATCCTCGGCTCTCAAGATTGCAAGCAGACGATGAGGGGCAATACGTTCGAGAGATTCGGAGTAATCGAAATATATCTTGTATTTCATAGCCTCCGGACCAGTTGCCTTTTTGGTTGCCTTGGTCACGATACGGCGTGTCCTGAATATCTGGCGGAGAGTCTCACGAACAGAAGCAGTCTCACTCAAACGCTCTGCAATGATGTCACGAGCACCAGCCAAAGCATCATCAACCGATTCCACCTTGTCATTCAGATACTTCTTCGCCTCAACTGAAGGATCTGATACCGCTACCTGATACATACGATCTGCCAACGGCTCAAGACCAGCTTCCTTGGCAATTGTAGCACGAGTACGACGCTTAGGCTTATATGGGAGATAGAGGTCTTCCAGCTCGCGTGAATCCACGCTTGCCTCAATCCTGCCGGATAGTTCTGGAGTAAGTGCACCAGCCGCTTCAATAGTCTCGAGAATGGTCTGCTTACGCTTTTCCATCTCAGCAAACACTTCTGTGTAATGGCGTATCTCAGCTACGGCAACCTCATCAAGGCCTCCGGTTCTCTCTTTTCTATATCGGCTGATGAAAGGGATGGTAGCACCTTCTTCAAAAAGAGCGGCACAATTTTCAACCTGCCACTCCTTAACGTCCAGCCTTTCGGCTATATGCTTGATATATATATTCTTCATAGACTTGATATTAAAAAAACAACGATACCAGCATACGGCATCGCATCTGGAGCCAGATTCAGCTGACACAGATTAATCATGCGAAACCTGCTTCAGCTGATCACGATAAGCGGAAAAGATCTTGGATTTGGAAACAAAGCCCACATATCTCCTGTTGCGTTCGATGACAGGAAGATTCCACGCCTCTGTCTTTTCGAACTTCATCATCACACTATCCATCTTCTCATCGATATAAACATAAGTAGGGGCAGACTTCATATAATTATAGACATGCTGCGTCTGATAAAGATCCTTCTTGAACATATCGCGACGTATATCCTCCAAAGAGACAAATCCCTGGAAATGATTTCTCGAATCCAAAACCGGGAAGATATTTCGCTTAGACCTTGCAACAACCTCAACCAGCTCGCCCAAGGTAGCATCGATTTTAATCGTATGGAAATCAGACTCGATAAGTTCATTTGTCTTGAGAAGAGTCAGCACAGCCTGGTCGCTGTCATGTGTCAGGAGTTCACCCTTCTTGGCAATACGTTTGGTATAGATTGAATATGGCTCTATTGCCCTTGTGACGGCATATGAGACTGTTGATGTGAGAATAAGCGGTATGAGGAGATCATAGCCTCCAGTCATATCTGCAATAAGGAAGATTGCAGTCATCGGCGCCTGCATGACACCTGCCATAAGACCGGCCATTCCCACAAGAACGAAATTCTGTTCAGGAACAACCAATCCCCCACCAATCAGGTTAATGGTCCTGGATACTACAAAACCCGCGATGGCTCCAATAAAAAGCGTAGGACCGAATGTTCCTCCCACGCCACCACCTGCATTGGTAAATGACATTGAGAACACCTTCAGCAAAAGGACCAGAAGGAAGAATACAGGAACAAGCCATGATGACTTAAGGAAGAAGTCCAATATCGTCTGTCCTTCAAGATCGATTGTACCTCCGTTAAGCAATTCATGAAGATATTCGTATCCCTCACCGAACAACGGCGGGAAAAGGAATATCAGAAGTCCCAGGCATGAAGCTGAAATAGCCCATCGCACCATCGGCCTTTCAATGCTCTTGATCTTGTCTTCAAGCCACAGGGTCATCCTCGTAAAATAAACGGAGCATGCTGCTGAGAACAGGCCGAGAATGATGTAGAACGGGATATTATCAATCGCAAAAGGCGAAAGCGTACACTGGAAAGGAGGAGCTCCACCAAGGAATATATATGATATCACCGTAGCTGAAATGGTCGAAAGGAGCAACGGCAGAATCGAAGACATGGAAATGTTGAAGAGAAGAATCTCAAGAGTGAAAAGGACTCCGGCAAGAGGTGCCTTGAAGATTCCCGCAACAGCACCGGCAGCTCCACATCCGAGGAGTATCGTCATATTCTTATATGACAAACCCATATATCTCGCCACATTTGATCCGATTGCCGCACCGGTGTATACAATAGGAGCCTCGGCACCGACCGAACCTCCGAATCCGATGGTTACAGATGATGCGATCATGGATGACCACATATTGTGAGGCTTGATCTTGGACTCATTCTTGGAAACAGCGACCAAAACCTTGGTCACACCATGTCCGATGTTATCCTTGACGACGAACTTTACAAAAAGCATTGCCAGGAGCATTCCGACTCCAGGATAAACAAGATACAGGAAGTTATGCAGCCCGCTGTCAAACCACGATGTGAGTCCATGATGAATGAACTCGATGGCAAGCTTAAGTATAACAGCTGCGAATCCGCATGCGATACCCACAACCAAAGACAGAATCATCATAACGTCCCTTTCCGACATCTTCTGGAGAAGCTGTCGGAAGGAAGATAAAAATGATGAAATGATTTTCTTCAGGTGCATGCTTAAATGATATGCAAATATAGGAATTTACACGACAATTGCCTCCTATGCATTGGCATCGGGAGGCAATTGCTATATGATTTCAGGATTATTCTGCGTCTGCTCCATCATCATCTCCGTTCGAATACTGGGAGATATTGTCATCTGGAATAGTTTCTCCATCATTTCCATCATGATCCTCTGCGTCATCACCATCAAGCCATCTCTCGATATCTTCGGCATCATCAGTTTTAACCTTGATCTTGACGAGATAGATTGCTGTCGGGATTTCAATGGTAACTGCATAAAAACATGTTCCGTCCGGCTTGTCATATTTTACCAGATCCGGGAAATAATCATTGTATCCCTTAGGATACTTTTCTGCAAATGCTGCAGCGAGTTCTTCTGACATATTTTCGTAGCTGCAGACAGCTCTTTTCTTCTGAGTAGGTGCCATAATAAACAATTATATTACTGTTCAGGTTTAAATTCCGGTACAATTATAGGACATTTCTTTTGAATAGAAAAACATTAACAGGACTTTTTGACAAAAAAGTTTTCCACCATAATATTATTAGAGAAATCTATTTAAATTTGTCATGTATTAAAAGCATTAATAGCCAATGGGAAAGAGAAAATTCGACACATGTTTCTTCGAAAGATACGCTCAGATCACATTAGAGACGCTTCTCGGGGAGAAATATGCTAATCTCGTCAACGAGGACAGACCAGATCTGCAGATGCCGGACAAAAGTCTGGGAATCGAGGTTACCAGAGCGATGGAGGCTCGAAAAGATGTGGCAAACGATCTTCTCAAGGAGATGGCTGGACTAGAGATACACGAAGAAGACCGGGAAGAAATGGGCCAGATCATCCAGTCCGGATACGGCTATGGTCTTCAGGAAGGCAAGTATATCGGACACATCGAATACGAATACTGGGCACTTGCCATGCCGCTTCGCCGTATAATAGAAAGTAAAGTCAGCAAAGTGGCTTCCGGTTTCTATGGCGATTTCAAAGAATATGGACTATATATTTTCTGCAAGGACAATCTTACGGAAGAAGAGGTCATCATGACTATGGAATACACCAGCGACTTGCAGAGAAACCTTGATGTAAAGTACTCTAAGATGTATCTGTCTCTCATAGACAGGCTTTACGTGTGCGACCTTTCAGACGTCGACAGGGCTGCACACCCAACAAAATGCACATCCTACGAGATAACCCGCAAGATGTGCAAAGAGTTTTTCCTTAATTCTTTAGACTACAGGTTCGCAGTGCGTGAAGCTACCTCTGCTGCAACCTTAGCATAATCTTCTGTATTATCAGCGAAAAGAATTGCGCGTGAAGAGTTGATGAGGAGTCCTCCGTGGTCGTTGGAACCGTGAGCGATAACTTCTTCAGCTGATCCTCCCTGTGCACCTACACCTGGTACAAGGAAGAAGTTGTCTGGACAGAAGCTTCTGAGTTCCTGAAGTTTGTCAGCCTTTGTCGCACCTACGACAAACATCATGTTGTCTGGTGTGGAAATCTCCATCATCTCCTCCATAACTGCCTGATAAAGTGGCTTGCCATCCTTAACAGCATTCTGGAACTGATATGCAGATGCATTTGATGTCAATGCGAGTACGATTGCCCACTTATCCTTATACTCAAGGAAAGGAGTAACGCTGTCTGCACCCATGTAAGGAGCAATTGTAACTGCATCGAAATCCATCTCCTC
>JAEIGA010012649.1_pt1 | contig 12816 bp, 6 predicted proteins | sample 9270691 | NCBI WGS metagenome assembly JAEIGA01 (sample SAMN17057246, study PRJNA624740) | gut metagenome | biome: biome; isolation source: fecal sample | host: Bos grunniens | place: China: Xizang | collected 2019 | reverse complement strand
GAATTGACAGGTTATACATTGTCTGCTCAGGGATTGTATCTGCACAGCACACGCAACGGTGGTTGGGCACCACAACTTTTGAGTGCTGATGAGGCACAGGCCGGTGTATATCTGTTTGAGGAAACAATCGAGAATGACATAACAACATTCAAAATCAAGAGCAATAGAGGCGATATCCAGTATATGAATGACTGGGGTCCAATATTCGGTAACGATAAATCAAACAAACCAAACTTGTCAACCTTTACTCTTGAACAGGTAACCGAGTACACCCTCAATGTTCCTAACGGTGTAACAACACTCTGCTTGCCATTCAATGTGGTGTTGCCCGAGGGTGTTATAGCATACGATCTTGCAAATGCTAACATTACAAAGGCTAATAGATACAGCACATACGAGCTTGTGACCGTTGCGACAGCAGGTGAAACTATTGCAGCAAACACTCCTGTAATCATTAAAGCTACAGCGGGCGACCACACTCTTGCAATTACAATGGACGATGAGGGTGCAAAGGCTTCGGTTGAGAACTCTCTGTTGCGCAGTGGTATTGTAAAGACTACTCTCGACGAGGGTGACAACTATACATTCGATGGCGAGAACTTCAACCGTGTTGCTGCGGGTACAGTAATCCCAGCCAACCAGTGTTATATGGCACTCGACGAGAACTTGGGCGACATAATCTATGGTGAGGCTCCTATTGTGGTGTTGACAACCGACGAGGAGAATCCTGTGCTTTACAAGATACAGATAAACCGTAATTTTGATGCTCCCAATGCTTCCGTGTTGGAGTACAATGCGAACACGGGTGGCGTGAATGTTAGAGCAGATGCCGCTGACAACAGTTGGCAGGCTTGGTACTTTATGGCCGGCAATGACGGTGCAGTCCTGATTAAACCTTATAACGGTGACGGTAAAGTTCTTGGTGCTGATAATAATGAAGATGGTCATAGTAAAGTTTGGGCTGTGGCGAAAGACAGTAAGACTATAGACGAGTGGACCATTGAACAGAACGGTGAGTGGTACAACATCCTTGGCGATGGTAAGTGTTTCAGTAACCACAGTGGCGTAACATATAAAACAATGGGCTTCTATGACGACAAAAACGACGGCGGTTCACTCTTCAAGTTCATCCCAGCTGAGTTTACCAATGGTAATGCCCGTTTCTATCAGTTGAAGGATGTAAAGGAGACAATGCCTACCACTTTATTTGTTGGTGAAAGCGTAGGCCTTTACACGGCAGATGGCGTTGAGAAATATGATCAAAAACTGGCCGAGGCTCAGGAGCTGATTGATGCCGGCAGTGCAACAAGTTCAAGTGATGATTGCTACGCTGCATACAATGCATTGCGTGCTGCCAAGAAGGATGCATACAATGCTCCTGCTGCAAACAAGGTTTACTACATTGTTTCAACAGCGACAGGCGATGGTCACGCTTATTGCACAGGCAAGTATGTACACACATACAGTGAGCCTCATGAGCACAAGAATGCAACCTGGGGTGACAAGGATTATGACCAGCGTCATCTGTTGTTTGATGATAAGGCGGATATTTCTCAGTTGTCACTTGCAGCCTTCCAGTTCGAGGAGACAGGTACAATGGGTGAATACAAGATGAAGAACCTGCACACAGGCCTTTATGTGAAGTCATTCAACAGCAATGCCGAGCATATGGGCACTGCAGCTGATGCTGCTGTTGTTAAGATTGCCGGTATTGCCGATGGTCAGGTGACACTGAAGATTGGCAACAATGACCCAATGCACGCGCAGAATGATTATAGCGTGATTGTTACTTGGGGCGCCGAGGCCAATAATCCATCTACCTGGACAATCAACGAGGCTACAAACCTTGAAGAGATGTATAAACTCACGGTTCCCGAGAGTGGCGTTACTACTTTGAACCTTGCGTTCAATGTTGTGTTGCCCAAGGGTGTTACTGCATATGACTTTCTTGAGAGTGATATTGAACTGGCCGAGAGTGGTGACCGTTACGAGTTTACCTTGACAAATGTTGTTGCAACAGATGGCGAGGTGCTTGCAAAGAACACTCCTGTAATCATCAAGGCTATCCCGGGTGAATACTGTTTCAAGGCAACTCTCAGCAATGACAATGTGATGAACGGTGCAGACAACTCTGTTCTGCGCGGTAACTATTGGCAGACAACAGTGGGCACAGACGATGTTAACTATCTGCCTGCTGTTGTTGACAATGGATTCGTGTTCAACAAGGTTACTGCCGATAATACAGCAGTTACTGCAAATACCGTTTGGGCGGTGTTGAGCACAGCCGACAATGGCGCTACAATCTATGAGTATGTGCCTGCGCCTGAGGCTCCTACAGTGGAGATTGCTGCAGGCAAGGTTTACCGTATAAAGAACTATACTGTAAATACCCCCGACGAATACCAATACCACTATCTTGTGAACAGCAATGTAAGCATCGCATTCCCTACATCGGTCAAGGACGACGACAAGAGTGCAATGTGGGTTTGTACAGGTGCCGATGCCGATACTCACGAATATACCTTCGTGAGTGCGCTTGGTACAGCGGCATTCGGTTGGCAGGGTGTTGCCGAGGATGCTCTTGAATATACAATCTCCAACGGTACAATTGACGGAACAGTAACTCTTGCCAATGGTACTATTTCTCTTGCGCTCACAACCGAGGCTTGGAAAAACAAGGGTAATGCTGCGTTTAACCAGGCAAGCAACGGCGTCAAGGCACAAAGTGAGCACTGGTCAACCGACTGGTATCTCGAGGAGGTTGAGAACCCCGGTGTAAGCTTTACAAAGTCAATCAGCAAGGACAATGAATGGGCTACAATGTATTTGCCATACGCTGTTGAAATCCCCGAGGGTGTTGTGGCTTATTATGCAGCTGCTGATGGTGCAATCGTTGATAAAACAATCAACTTGACACAGCTCACGGGTACTATCCCTGCAAAGACAGCTGTTCTTCTGCATCGCGCAGAGGCTGCGGCTGCCGAAGGTGAGACACCTGCTGCGCCAACAACAAATGAATATACATTCAACCTTGCTGCCGATGTTGATGCTGTAGAAAACCTCTTTGAGGGCAAGATTATGCAGACTGCAATCAGCGCTGCCAATGCCAAGGTTTACTTGTTGATTAAGTACAACAAGAAAGAAGCTTTCTACTGGATGGTAGATGAGTACAATGAGTATTGTGAGTTTGTGGGAGGTCAAGGTAATGGTTATGTGAAGTGCGACGCAAACAAGGGTTACTTGAAATTGCCTAATCTGCAAGGTGCTTCGTCTTACAGTTTCCGTTATGAGGGAACAACAGGCCTTGACGAGGTTGACGGTGAAAGCGGAGAGGTGAAGGGTATTTATGACCTCCAGGGCCGCAAGCTTACCGAGATTGTAAAGCCCGGTATCTACATCGTCAATGGCAAGAAGGTATTTATAAAATAAGTGATTAAAAAGGCATTTAAAATCCAAGGAGCGAACCGATGTTAGCTCCTTGGATTTTTATAAGGGGGCTAAGGTAGCTAAGGGGGCTAAGGGAAATTAAGGGTAACTAAGGTGAAGTCCAAGTTTACTTGGCTGCTTGCCAGAATTCCAGGTATTGTTGTGCGACCTTTTCGGGGCTGTGATGCTTCTTTACGAACTCTATGCTCTGCTGCTGCATGGTGGCTATGTGCTGTCTGTTCTTTATGAGCCACTCGAGCCGGTTATATACATCCTGTTCGCTTGGGGTTACATTGACCATCGGGCGCAGGGTGTTCTCGCCAAGGATATTGTAGCACTCGGGTTCGGCTCCGCCCACGACAATTTTTCCCTTTGACATGGCAAGCAGGGCATTCATGGCGGGTGAGTAGCCATAGAGCTGGTCGAGCAGTACATCGCAATCCTCAATCATTCTTGAATATTCTTCGAACGGCACGCTCTCGGCCTTCAATATCTCACAGTCGTTGGGGTAATCGGCTGCAAGGCGCTCAAGGGCGCGCAACATGATGTCTGTGCCCTTGTAGATGCTGCGCTCCTTCTGTATGCCTATGAAGAAACGGACCTTGCGCAGTGGTGTGTAGATGGCGCGTGCGCCTCCGTCACATGGGACGGGGAATGGAATGTATGTGAGCTTGTCCTTGTGCTTTTGCTCGTATGCGGCATAGTATTCGTAAAGTCCGGCAATGATTCCGTTGCTGTTGCCGGCTATTGTGCGGTTCAACTCGGCCTTTGGTGTGTTCTTCCAGTCGGCCTTTTGCTCGGTTACATAGTTGTTCGTTATGGGGGTGTCGCCAATGTTGAAGTCGGAGTAGCGGAAACGGTAGGGGCGTGCAGTGCAGGCCTCGACCCAATAGGCGTCCATGCCGAATGCTCCAAGAAAGACCTTGCGGTTGTGTTTCTTGAGATAGCGGTATATGGGGGCAATGCGCTTGGCTTTGAGCTCAAGGAACATTGGGTTTATGAGCTGTACTATGTCGTATCCGCGCATTCGTGGCAGCAGGGTATATAGCTTCAGCAAATATCTTATGCCGCCGAGCCTTGTGTATTCGCGCACCAGTGAGATGTCGCGTCGGTAGTTCTTCCAGAAATCGCCGTTGCTCACTACGCACACTGTGTGTCCAAGGGAGCGCAGTCCCTGGGCGAGTGTCCAGTGTACATTGCTGTATTCGCCTATGAGCAGGATTTTCATTGCTTGACCGGTTTGTTCGACGATATTAAGTTGCGCAGTATCTTCATTCCGGTACTGCTGTTGGCCATGAGGCGGAACAGACGGTATTTGATTGAGTATTTTGCTTTGGGCAACGGGTAGAGTCCAATGGGGGCAAGGCGTTCGTTGCATTTGCTTATGATGCTGTCGGCATCCATGCCGTTGTAGAGCATGTTGAGTATGGCATCAACACCGAGCATGGTGTACTTGTGCTCGAAACCCATCTCCTGGATTTCGCTGCAGTGGCCCTTGTAGGCATTGCGGAAATGTCCGAGCCTCTCGATAATGCACAGCATGTCGTCTATGCGTTTTTCCTCGAACTCGGCCGAGGTGTTGGCCGTGATGGAGCCTTCGCGTATGCAGTAGCGGTAGAGTACCGCGTTGCTGTATATGAGCGTGTCGGCATAGTAGTGCAGTATGGTGTTGAACTCTTCGTCCTCGTGATATGTGTTCACCGGGAAGCGCAAGCCTTTGCTCACTGCAAGTTCGCGTTCAAAAAAGTAGGTGCACGGGCTGCCCGAGAGGTTGAAACTGTGCATATACTCGGCTCCGCTTATGGTCTTGCTGAACTTTACTTTTTTCTTGCTTTCTATATGTGGGGCACCGCCAGGGTTGAGTACGCGATAATTGAAACGCAGAATCTGGGGCCTTTCCTCCTTCAGCTTTTCAATGCATTGCTTGTAGCGGTTGCCGGGGATGAGCATGTCGTCGGCATCAATGAACTGGATGTATGTTCCTGTTGCCTCGTCCATGCCGCGATTGCGGGCTGCTCCGGGGCCACCGTGTTCTGCTGCTATGAGTCTTATGTTTATGCCGGGGAATGTCTGCTCAATCCACACGGGAAGTACTTGCGACGCGTCATCGACAACGATTATTTCGTAGTCCTCGGTAGCAATCCCTTGTTGTACAATGCTCGCTATGCAGCGTTCGAGCAATTCATACGGGAGGTTATAGTGGGGTATGACGATTGACAGGAACATCGGGGTGTCAATTTAGTTTCTTGTTAAAAAGGGAATAGAGACGGCAATGGAAACTTGCTCCGAACAACGCCAGTGTGGTGAACTTTATCTTTCGCTTGAGGCTCAATGGGAGCTTGTACAGTTCGCCAATGGAGATGCCTTTATCATTCATCATGGCTATGGCATCCTTGTACTGCTGTTTCTGGCCGTCCCTGCAACGCATGAGGTCGGTGAGGTTGTCTGCGCAGCGGAAAAGTATGTCGTGTGCCTGTTCCTTGAGCTCAGGGTTCTTTGCCACCTTGTCGTGCAACTGTATGAAATTGCGGAAGATGAAGAACTTTGAGTTGAAGGAGATGGTGTTCGAAATGCTTTCGGGATGGTCGTAGTAGTAATAGAAACCACAGTCGGAGTAATAGACATTCTCGCTTCCCTCGTATAATTGTGGGGTAATAAGTATGTCCTCAAAGACTTCGCCCTCGGGGTAGCGCACGAACATGAACATGTCGGCGCGGTAAATCTTGTTGCAGGCAAAACAGTGCTCGTAGCCCTTGCGCTTTACCCAGTCGGTGAATACATTCTCGTTGCCCTTGACCTTCTCGGGCTTGAACGATACTATTTCGCTGCGCGGCGATTCGTAGTATTTGTGCACAGGGTATTCAAGGATGTCAACATCGGGGTGCGACAAGAGTATTCTCATGTTGTAGTAGTATGTGCCGGTTGCAACGGTGTCGTCGCCGTCGACGAATGTGATGTATTCGCCCCTTGCCACAGCTATTCCGGCATTGCGGGCCGATGACAGGCCGCCGTTCTTCTTGTGGATTACCCTGACCTTGTCGCATTCCTGAGCATAACGGTCACAGATGGCAGCGCTGCCGTCGGTGGAACCGTCATCGACAAGGATGAGCTCATAGTCGGTGTAGGTCTGCTGCAAAATACTCTCGATGCATTTTTGCAGGTGGCGCCTTACTTTATATACCGGTACTATGATGCTTAGTTTCATTGTCAGTCCTTGGGTCTTTGATATTTGTCTCAAAGGTACGAAAAAAACCGCAATCCTGCGATAAAAAGGTTTTTTTTGTTTAGAGTTTTGCGCATTATTTTTGTCGAGTGGACAAAAACCTTTTTGGGGCGGCTGATAATTCGCTCTTTTTCGTTATCTTCGCGTCTAATATGGCAGAAGAGAGCAACATGAAAAAGAGCAATACCGGTACGGGCGATTATAATCGTGTCATCAAGTATCTTGGGATATTCGGTGGCGCGCAAGGTGTGTCGGTACTGCTGAGCATGGTGCGCAACAAATTTGCGTCGGTGTTGCTTAGCACTGCCGGTTTCGGTCTCATCGCTCTCTATAACCGCACGGTGCAGCTTTTCTATGATACCACGGGACTGAGCCTTTCGTTGAGCGCAGTGCGCCGTTTGTCCGATACTTACAGCAATGGCAGTGAGCGCGAGGTGAACCACTGTGTGAAGGTGGTGCGAAGCATTGCACTGCTTACCGGTGTCGTGGGCATGTTGTTGATGATGATGCTATCGCCGCTGCTCTCGATGTGGATGTTTGGCGGTAGCGTAGGTGATACATTGCGCCTGGCACTTGTTGCTCCGGTTGTGCTGTTCATGGCTGTATCGGGGGGCGAACTGGCCGTGTTGCGTGGTGTGAAACAGCCCGGAAAGATTGCATGCTATACCCTGTGGACAGCTGTTGGTGCTGTACTGGTTACTGTGCCGTTGTACTATCTGTTTGGCACGGGAGGCATAATTCCATCCATATTCCTTGTTGCTTTGCTGCAGATGGCAGGCGCGCTGTTCTTTTCCACAAGGCTGTATGCTTATAGTGCAGTGCCGTTCTCGCGTGCCATACTCCGCGAGGGACTTGATATCATAAAGCTGGGTGCCGGCTATATATATGCTACGATACTGGTGTCGGGTTCGCTTTGGCTCGTGTATCAGGTTGTTTCCCGACTGGGCGATGACAGTGCCGTGGGTATATTCTCGGCCGGGTATCTGCTGGTGGGCATGCTGCCGTCTATACTTTTTGCAGCGTTCGACTCGGACTACTATCCGCGCCTGTCGGGCATCTTTACCCAAAAGAGTGCGCGCAACGCCATGGTAAACGAGCACATAGAGGTGCATCTGCTTGTCCAGATGCCTGTTATCCTTTGCGTGATAATGCTTTTGCCCTGGCTTTTTCCGCTCTTTTTCTCTGCGGAGTTCCTGCCGGCGCTTCCAATGGCGCAGATTGCGCTTTTTGCACTGCTGTTCCATGTCGTTACTTACCCAATCTCCTTCATGCCGGTGTCAAAGGGTGATACACTTACCTTTGCAGTGCAGGAGACTATATATAATGCGGCGTTCGTGCTGCTCACACTCCTGGGATTCGCCTACTATGGTTGGGTGGGTGCCGGTGTGGGCATGATGCTTGCCAGGATTATCGACCTGCTTGTTGTCTATTCCATAGCGAACAGCCGTTACGGTTTCTGCCTGTCGGGCAGGGCTGTGAGTTTCCTTGTAATGGCTGTTGTTGCCGGCTGTGTGGTACTCGGTTCGGCCTTGGGCTCCGGCTGTCTGCCGTGGCTGCGATATGTGGGAGCGGGTGTAGCCGTGGCCATGGCGTCAATATCCATGTACAGGCTCTCGCGCCATAGCAATATCTTCTCTTCTGTGTTTAACCGCATTCTCAAAAGATTCAGATGAAACATATATCAAACAGAATTTATATAACGATATGCCTTCTGTGGGCAACTGTAGGCGCGTCTGCGCAATTGAACGGTGATGTCAAGTTGCACTCGCCGTTTGATTTTGATTTGTTGTTGAGTGCCAATTTCGGTGAGTTGCGCTCGGATCATTTCCATGCCGGTGTGGATTTCAAGACCCAAGGTGTTACCGGCAAAGAGATAAAGTGTGTGGCCGACGGTTATATATGCCGTGCAAAGGTCGATGTTACGGGTTATGGACAGGCATTGTATGTGATGCACGATGGGTTCATGACGGTGTATGCCCATCTCGACCGTTTCCCTGATGGTGTCGCCGAGCGCGTGCGCAAATATCAGTATAGCAAGGAACGGTTTGATGTGGAGGTAAATTTCAAGCCCGGTGAATTCCCGGTGAAAGCCGGCGAATTACTTGCCTATGCCGGCAATACGGGCTACTCCTTTGGACCTCACCTGCACTTTGAACTGCGCGATGGGACAGGTAATGAGCTGTATAACCCGCTGCCGTTCTACAAGGACGAGATTGAGGATACCCGTGCTCCAAAAGCTACGGCCATAGTTGTTTATCCCCGTCAGGGCAAGGGTGCCTTGTCTGCAAGGAGTACTTCGCGTGTATTCAAGTTGAGGAACGGTGTGCTTGCCGATACAATTGATGCCTGGGGGGATATTGCCTTTGCCGTTGAGGCTCTTGACTACATGGACAACACGACGAACAAGTATGGCATCTATCGCACGGAACTGCTGGTTGACGGTAAATTGTACTTTGAGTCGCAGATGGACAATATCTCGTTCAACGAGAACAAACTGATTCTCTCGTTTTTGGATAAAGGACGCGAGAGACGCGATGAGGGCGTTTTCCAGAAACTTTTCGTCGCTCCCAACAATAATTTCCGCGAGCTCAAGACCGGTGGCAGCAAGGGATGGGTTACGATTGACCAGGAACGCCTGTACAAAGTGGAGTGCCGTCTTGTTGATTATCATGGCAACAGTTGCGTGCTGGATATTGTGGTGCGCGGCAAGCGTTGTGAGATTGCGAAACCAAGTGGTGACGGACTGCTTTCATGGCGCAGTAAAAATACAGTTTCAGCACCCGGTGCACGCCTTGTGATTTCAAAGGGTGAACTGTTTGACGATGCCTGTCTGACGATTACGAATGATAATGTATGTACAATCTCGGGCGGATATGCTTCAACCGGCGAGGAGGTGTTCTTCCGCCGTGGAGCGCAGTTGTCGCTGTCGGCTGCCGGCATGGATGTTGCCGATAAGTCGAAATTGTATATCTACGAAATAGAAGAAGATGAAAATACTTGGATTCGCAATAGCAGATATGCCGACGGGTATGTGGTCGGTAAAATCTCTTCTCAGGGACGCTACGCAATTGGTGTCGATACCGTTCCGCCGGTGTTGAGGCCTGTGAACGAGAAGAAGTGGATGAAGAATGCAATGGTGGTGTTCGAACTCTATGACGATGAAACGCGTGCGACATCGTTCCACGGTACGCTTGACGGCGAATTTGTGCTGTTCGGATATAACCGCAAGAATCGTCGTTTGACATTGGACCTGCAGCAGGAGAATATAAAGCGCGGAAGCCATGAACTCAAGGTGGTTGCTACCGATGCCTGTGGTAACAGCACTGTGTTTGAAAAGAGTATAGAATATTGATAAACTATGAATAAGCTATGAAAAAGATTTTGTTTGCTTTGGCAGCTGTGCTGCTTTTTGTGACAGAGGGTGTGGCATGCACCAACTTTCTTGTGGGCAAGAAGGCGTCGGCCGATGGCTCGGTGTTCATTTCGTATAGCGCCGACAGCTATGGCATGAGCGGTTTTGTGGCTCATTTCCCTGCTGCTGTGCACCCCGAGGGTACAATGCGCGACATCTACAACTGGGATTCGGGCGAGTTCCTTGGTCAGATTAAAGAGGCACGCCAGACCTACAATGTGCTTGGCAACATCAACGAGCATCAGGTGGCAATTGCCGAGACAACATTCGGCGGCCGCGCGGAGCTTGAGGATTTGACAGGTATTATCGATTACGGTAATCTCATTTACATCGCTCTGCAGCGTTCACGCACTGCACGCGAGGCCATTGATGTGATGACATCGCTTGTTGAGGAGTATGGTTACTACAGCAGTGGCGAGAGCTTTTCAATTGCCGACCCCAACGAGGCATGGATTCTTGAGATGATTGGCAAGGGTGGCAAGGAGAAGGGAGCCGTGTGGGTTGCTATCCGCATCCCCGATGACTGCATCTCGGCTCACGCCAACCAGGCGCGCATCCGCAAGTTCGATATGGACGACAAGGAGAATGTGCGTTATTCAAAGGATGTAATCAAGTTTGCACGCAAGATGGGCTACTTTGACGGCAAGGACGAGGATTTCGATTTTGCTGCAGCATATTGCCCTGCCGATTTCGGCGGTCTTCGCTATTGCGACGCGCGCGTGTGGAGCTTCTTCAATATGTTCGGCGAGGAGGATATGAACAACTACCTCGCTTGGGCAGCCGGTGACCCCACTGCCGAGCCAATGCCTCTCTACATGAAACCAAAGGCTCTTCTCTCACTCCAGGATGTTCAGCGCGGTATGCGCGACCACTACGAGGGTACGCCTTTTGCCATCACCGACGACTTGGGTGCGGGCCCGTACAACATGCCTTATCGCCCGTCGCCACTCAGTTTCAAGGTCGATGGCAAGGAGTATTTCAACGAGCGTCCAATCTCTACATTCCAGACTGCGTTCACTTTTGTGGCTCAGCTGCGCAGCTGGCTGCCAAATGCTGTGGGTGGTGTGATGTGGTTCGGTACAGATGACTCAAACATGGTTGTCTATACTCCAGTATATTGCTGCGCTACATCGGTGCCCGACTGCTATGCCGAACAATATGCCGACCCAGTTGTTTTCTCTTGGAAATCATCGTTCTGGGTGTTCAACTGGGTGTCAAACATGATATATCCAAAGTACTCTTTGGTAATCGACGATATGCGTCAGGTGCAGAGCGAACTTGAGAATGCTGTCTATGAGCAGAGCAAGGTTGTCGAGGCCGAGGCTCTGGCAGTGATAAAGAAATCACCAAAATATGCAATCAAGATGTTGACCGACTTTACTGCAACAAGCGGTGAGGAAACTCTTGCTGCATGGAAGGCTTTCGGCGAGAAAATTATCGTAAAGTATAACGACTTGGTGGTGAAGAGCGAGAAGAACGGCAAGATTGAGCGTTCAAATACAGGCCTCGCTGGCAAGATTACACGCCCGGGCTATTCTGTAGACTACTGGAAGAAGGTTATTGATGAGACTGGCGACCGCTATCTCATTCCTGCTGCAAAATAATTTGTAGTTACGGAGAATTCGCTATATTTGCAAAAATGTTTGCATTTTATTGTGTTCAGCGTTGAGGCTTAGGGATTTCTCGTCGCTATGCTCCGTCGAAATGACATACAGACGAGAAGTTGTCATTTCGAACGAAGGTGAGAAATCCCAGAATAGTCTATCATACGCAGTAAATATGGAATGACAAAAAAGTAATAATAAAATACTATGGATCAGGAACTTATTAAAATGGTAACGGAAAAGGCTACAGAGTGGCTTTCTCCTGCTTATGACGAAGAGACAAGAAAAGAGGTTCAGGCAATGCTTGACAATGAGGACAAGACTCCGCTCATTGACGCTTTTTACCGTGAACTCGAGTTCGGTACCGGTGGCTTGCGCGGTATCATGGGTGCAGGTAGCAACCGCATGAACATCTACACAGTGGGCAAGGCGACTCAGGGTCTTGCGAACTACCTCAACGAGTGCTTCAAGGACTTGGAACAGATTTCAGTTGTTGTAGGTCATGACTGCCGTAACAACAGCCGTCTGTTCGCCGAGATTTCGGCCAACATATTCTCGGCAAACGGCATCAAGGTATATCTTTTCGAGGACCTTCGCCCAACACCGGAAATCTCTTTTGCAATCCGTCACTTGGGTTGCCAGAGTGGTGTGAACATCACTGCCAGCCACAACCCTAAAGAGTACAATGGTTACAAGGCTTACTGGGACGATGGTGCACAGATGCTCTCTCCACACGATGTGAATACAATAAAGAATGTTGAGAGCGTTAAGGTTGAGGATATAAAGTTTACTGGTAATCCTGCACTCATTGAGGTAATAGGTGAGGAGGTTGACAAGGCTTTCCTTGACAAGGTACACACTCTTTCAATCGCTCCCGATGTCATTGCACGCCACAAGGACTTGAAGATTGTCTACACCCCAATTCACGGCTGCGGCAGGGTGATGATTCCTGCATCATTGCGCCAGTGGGGCTTTGAGAATATCCACTGCGTAGAGGAGCAGATGGTGAAGGACGGCAACTTCCCTACAGTTGTTTCTCCTAACCCCGAGAACCCCGAGGCTATGACAATGGCCATCAACCTGGCAAAGAAGATTGACGCCGACCTGGTACTTGCATCGGACCCTGATGCCGACCGTCTTGCAATCGCATG
>JAEIGA010012648.1_pt1 | contig 12816 bp, 14 predicted proteins | sample 9270691 | NCBI WGS metagenome assembly JAEIGA01 (sample SAMN17057246, study PRJNA624740) | gut metagenome | biome: biome; isolation source: fecal sample | host: Bos grunniens | place: China: Xizang | collected 2019 | reverse complement strand
GCTGTAGCGCAACTTCCTTTATTATCATTAGAAAATGCTAATATAGTTATTATGTTAGGCTTTAATGATTGTGTCTATAGCTGTGTCTGGGACACTTTTAAAACAGATAAGATTGCAGGACAGTATGCAAATACTATAAATGAATTAATCACGGATTACCCAAATTTTAATTTTTATGTTTGTTCAGTAAATCCGATTAATGCAGATTATCCATTTGCCGAAAGTAAGAATGGTATAATTACCAGAAGGTTACTTAGTGAAAAAATAGGTATTTTTAATAGTACACTCAAAGAAAAATGTAAAGCAGAATACATTGATAGCTATGATTACTTAGTAAATACGAGTTTTGAAACACGAGATGGCATACGATTTACCTATGATACTTGTATTGCTTTACATAATTATATTAGTGCTAACTTTAAAAGTACCATGTCAGCTGCATTTTTGCCAAGGTTAACTGCGCCAAATCCTAATGTAGATACCTTTTTGTATTGGACGAACACCGGTGAAGAAGGAGGAAATCCTTTTCCTATAAAGGATAATGATAGTGGGTCTACTTTACCAAGCTGTGAGGCTTATGCTTGGGGTAGATTCTATGAAATTCTAGGAGAGCTTCCTAAATTAAGTATGGGCAATGCTAAAACTTGGTATAACTATAATGATGGTTATAAACGAGGAGATACTCCTGTAATTGGTGCTATCGCTTGCTGGGTGGGAGCTGTCTCGGGTTTTGTGGCAGTAGTTGAGCAAGTAAAAGAGGATGGAAGTATAATAACTTCTGAGAGTGACCTAACGTCTATTAATATATGGCAGCAGACTATAAGAACAAAAGGTGATGGAAATTGGGGGATGTCTTCCTCATATACCTTCCAAGGATTTATTTATTGCCCAACTATTACACCTACAGCTTCTATTGGTAGCTTAGATAAATCTACTGTTGTTTCTAAAGCTGAGGCCTTAAATAGAGCTGAAATGGAAGCTAATGCAAAATATATTTGGAATTATTTAGGCAGTAAAGGCTGGTCACTCAATGCTGTTGCTGGTATGCTTGGTAATATGCAATATGAATCTACTATAAATCCCGGTCGCCATCAAGTCGGTAGCGGCGAAGATGGAGGCTATGGACTAGTACAGTGGACACCTAAAAGCAAGCTCACTAGTTGGCTAAGTGAGAGAGGCTATGCAGATAACGATATGGATGGTCAGCTAGAGCGAATTCTTTGGGAAAAAGAAAATAATGAACAATATGGAAAAAATAAATATAAATATACTTTTGAAACATTTTCTACGAGTTTAGATAATCCTTATACCCTCGCTTGTGCCTTTGCTTTTGATTATGAGCGCTCATGGGTAACTTTATACGGTACAGAAGCAGCAAAAGAAACTTTGCGCAAAGAGCGCGGTAGTGCAGCTGAAGAGTGGTATAGTTTCTTATCTCCTTATGCTCCAAGTGCTACCATAGAAGAAAGATTTACTTTAGATAATTTTAAATTAGATAGTATTACATCTACTGAAGTAGGGGCATCATTTATAATTCGAAACGGCACTAATGGCTATTACTCACTTTTTGATGAAACAGATAAAGAGCTATTAAAAGAATCTTTACAAATAAGCTCTGGTACCAGTAGACTGCAGACTATTTCTTTTAAGTGTAATAAAAAAATCGTACCAAATACAACTTATACTCTAAATATACAGGCAACAGGCACAGTAGGCGAAAATATCTTAACGAGAAGTATTACTTTTACAACGCCGCAAAGTCCGCCCGCCTCAGCTAAATCTATTAAGCTATCTTGCAATGACGAAATAAAAACAGTAGACAGCGTTTTTAAACTAAGCGTGGAAATGCCGACATCCTTAGGTTACTGGAGCAAGAATAGTAGTGGCTATGAAAAGCTATTAATTGTTAATGGTAAAGCTGTAAAAACTAAAGTTATTAGTAATTTAAAGAATATAACAGCAGAAAAATTTACTGTAAAAGATGAGTTTAAATATGACTGCAAGATAGACGATATCATACAAGTTGGTATCCGCATTTGGGTAACAGACAACCATAAGAAAAAGATTTATGATGCCCCAACTGTGAAAACTTCTGAGGCGATTTGTTTATTAAACAATCCAGTACAGACTTGTCTAAATGTAAAATAGATTTGCTAAATTATATAGAAAATTAGAAATAAAATTTCTTTGAAAGGATTTTATTATGGCAAATAGGCAATTAAAAAAGACTATAGAAATTGAAAATGAAGCTTATGACATAAATGCGGTGCACAGTGATACCGCTGAAACAGCTGATGAAGTAAAAGCATCGCTAGTGTTAAAGAAGTCTTTAAGCAATCGCACAACTGAAGAAGCTTTTAACGGGTCTGAGGGTAAAACTTTAGAGTATGTACCGGCTACTGGGGGTAAATATAAAGGCCCCGTGCTTATTGATACTACTACTACTGATTATACTTCAGCATATAATAGTTTAGCTGACGCTGACAAGGAAAAAACGATTCTTACCGCCAGTCAAGTCGATACTAGAGTAGCTGACTTAAATGGAGCACCTCTATACACTTGGAATACTGATTATCAATTATGCCCAGTACAAGATAATAATAACAGTGATTATAAATTAAATACTGTTGTTGGAATGTCACAAGATTTTGAGGTATTTAAAAAATTTCTTACAGGTGGAAGTAAAGGACTTAGCTTTACTTTAACCAGTGACTCTGCAGGGTATTCTGTAACTGGCTTAGCTGACGATGCAGATTCAGACGTAGTAATTCCTTATACTTATAATGGCAAGCCTGTTAAGGAAATTAAGGGAGAAGGCCCTGCCTTTTACGAAAATGAGAAGGTTGTTAGCGTAATTCTTCCTGGTAGTATAGAGACTATTGGAATACGTGCTTTTAAAAATTGTGCAAATCTTGTTAGTGTAAACATTCCAGATAAAGTAGAGACCATTAGTAATGGTGCTTTTTCAGAGTGCAAAAAGCTTAAAAATGTAAAAATAGGCAGCGGCGTTAAAAAAATAGTGGGGTCTGCTTTTTTTAATTGCACCAGTCTTGAGAGCATTATACTTCCTGATGGGTTAGAAACAATCGAGAACTTTGCTTTTGGTAACTGCACAAGTCTAGCAAGTATAGTAATTCCTAATAGCGTAACAACTCTCGGCGAGCAGTTATTTGACGTTGGAAGTTCTTCTGCACCTACTTTAAAAATTTACTATACAGGAAGCCAGTCAGAGTGGGATACTCTATTAGCCAATAATGCAACTTTCGCTAACGGAGTAGCGATGCCAAATAATCGTCTTAAAGCTGCAACTGTGGAAGTTAATTATATAAATAGCGGAGAAAATACTAGTAATGGGGCTGCTGTTATTATAGATGAGATCAGTGATAATCCATTTATTTATATCTGTAAAGATGATGAGTCTAGTAGCTCGCCAGTTTCTAATAAGCTGTTCCTAAAGCTTCCTGGTAGTGATGATATTGTAGAAATATCCAAGGGAGCTGCTCGATTAGAAAGTCCTGAAGGTGCGACTATACCAGGTTATTATACATATGAAACACTTGCAGCAATTATAGCCGGTATAAATTCTAGACTAGCTGCTTTAGGTAGTACGAAATTGACTCTTCCTAATGTAATTGAGGATGCTGGTTATGTGCTTGTTCCTGATATAAGCAGTACATCTTTTAGTGATAAACTATTGGTAGAAGAAGATGTTGTTCCTACCGTACAGCAACTTGAACAAGCAATAGCAGAGATGTATGGCATTACTACCAAAGATAATGCAAATAAAGACGTCCTTGTTGATACTATTGGCGAGATTTTAAACACTGACAATAGAGATAGCTTAGCTCAGCTTAGAGAAGACCTTACTGACCTTGCTGAGGAAATGTACTACGCAGACCATGAAAGTGACTTTTTTGCAACTAATTCAAGAATTGACGATTTAGAAGATGGTCTAGCCGATGGTACCGTTATTGCTGCAAGGGCCAATACTCTATGGGATAACACTAATAGTAAATTATTTTCTACTGCTGAAAATGTTCCTGTCTACTTTAAGGATGGTCAACCAGTAGCATGTGGAGATAGCACAGGTACGGGGGAGACTCCGGCAGATGGGTCTGTCCCAATTAACATAAGTGGTAATGCTAAAACAGCTGACCAAGTAAATAGTTCTTTAACTATCCAATTAAATAACGGCACTATAACTTCTGGGACTAACCCTAATAAGTTTGTTTTTAACGGAGCTGCGCCAAAAACAGTGAATATTACCCCTGCTAAAATCGGCGCAGTTGCAGCCACTAAAAAAGCATCAGCTACTGCTACTGCTGAGACAGTTAAAACCATAGCTTTTGTGTTAGACGGCACCAAGTTAACTATTACCACCACATCCTAGGAGGTAATATGAGATGTCCTTAAAATTTGATAGTAAAGATATTTGGGCGATAAATTTTAATAGAACTGACTTAACGGAACTGGTGCTAGATGGTGTTATTGTTTGGCAAAATCCTTTTACCTTTACAAAAAATTCTGATAGTACCTATGCAGTTAAACGAACAACCGATGCTAGCGGTGATTATGTAGCTGCTCCGAGCAATTGTGCCATACCAGCTAAATTTAATAATATTCAAGTTACTGCGATTTCTGCTAACGGTTTTAAAGATGGGGGTACTCTTCAGGTAATTATCCCAGAAGGAGTTACTACAATAGGTTTTGCTGCTTTTGAAAACTGTTATAATCTTACTTCAGTAGATTTACCAGATAGTTTATCTACTATCGGAGGCAGGGCTTTTGCTGATTGTACTAAGCTTAATGATATTGAAATTCATGATAACGTTACAAGTGTGGATTCTTTTGCATTTCAAAATTGTTCTAGCCTTGCACGTTTGATAATCCCTAGTAGTGTTACATCTATTGGAAAACAAGTATTTGAAGGCTGTGCTAAGCTTGAAATTCATTGTGAAGTCGCAAGTAAGCCAGAAGAATGGAGTGATGCTTGGAATCCAGATAATCGACCTGTATACTGGCTAGGTAACTTTACTTTTAGTATAACATATGGCAAGACAACCTATGAAGTAGCTGCAAAAAGTACCGACATTACTGGCTCATTTACTATTCCAAGCGAGTATAAGACTAAAGCTGTAACACTTATTGCAAAAGATGGTTTTAAAGGGTGTACTCAGCTTGAAAATATAGTACTTCCAGAGAGTATAACTTCTATTAAGTCTTATGCATTCTCTGAGTGCAGCTCGCTTAAAAGTTGTAATATTCCAGCTAGTGTTACAAGTATTAATTTGCAGGCCTTTAAAAACTGCCATGCACTTGAAAGTGTGTCTATAAGTGAGGATAGTCAGCTTACAGAAATTGGTCAGGAAGCTTTTAGATATTGTGATAGTCTTTCATTTATGTGCATTCCCGACAGTGTAACTAGTATGGGTACTCATGTATTTTGCGATTGTACCGCGCTAACTTCAGTACAGTTGTCAGATAACCTGGAGTCTTTGCCAACTGTTGCGTTTGCGAATACTGGATTGACTTCCATAACGATTCCACGTAGTGTTAAATTTATAGGATCTCAGTGCTTTCTAAATTGTCACTCTCTTACGAGTGTCGATATACGTGACCAAGAACTAGAAGAAATAGGTCAAGATGCCTTTAATTATTGTGAAAAGCTTACTACAATTAATATTCCGTCAAGCGTAAAAGCTATTGGTCCTAGCGCTTTTAGTAATTGTTGGGAGCTAAGCAGTGACATAACTATTCCTGATGAAGTAACTACAATTGGTTCAAATGCTTTCTTCCACTGTAAAAGCATTCCCTCTGTTACTATTGGTAATCAAGTTAACCATATAGGGTATCAAGCATTTTGCGGGTGTGAAACGCTTACTTCTGTGGAAATTCCGGCAAATGTTGAGCAAATTGATCATAGTGCTTTTAGAGACTGCTCTAGCCTTGAGACTGTTACACTTACTAAAAATCTCCAATATTTAGGAGAAGAAGCCGAAACTGACACAGTCCAAGCAGTTTTTTATGGATGTGATAACCTTACAGAAATTATTTTTTATGGCACTCCTGAAGAATTTGCTGATATACCAAAAGGGCCATGCACAGAACAGTGGCTGCTAGATAGACGTAGCAGTGGCAAGTTAAGTTTTACGTATAAGTCTATATAAGGAGCAAAAGTGTTAAGATGTCAAGTAAAATAATTAAACTTAATCGTGGTGATTCTTATGAATTCACTATAGCAATACCAGAAAAGACTGGCCCTTATATGTTAACTGAAAAGGATGTAGTTTATTTTGCTATAATGTATCCACATCAGCCTTTTGAGAAATCTTTTATTGTTAAGGGCTATACTTTAGATGAGCAGGAAGATAATGGTGATTTAGTAATACGCATAGAACCTAATGATACTAGACGCCTTGCTCCTGGAGTATATTATTATACTGTTAAGCTGCAAAGAGGCGGTACTCTGGATGTTATAGATGACTTCGATGAGCCAGACGAAGTTCGAACAATAATAGATCGAACAAAGTTTATAGTAAATGAATAAATTTATATAAATTTTATCGTATATAATAATATATTTATATTAATAGTGTAATATATTATTATAATATATTAATATAATATATATATTAATATTAGAGCTAATATTTATTTTTAATAATTTACAGAATTCAAATAATTAAATAGTTTAGCCACTTGAAAAGATGTAAGATTTTTATGCTTACATCTTTTTTATTTAATTTGCCAAAATAATCTAATTTGTATTGTATTATATATTGTAAATTAACTTTTAAGGAGTAAGATTATGAAAAATTCTGAGATTCGCGTATATGATTATATTGAAAAGGATACAGGTATTCATGTAGTAAAAGCAATAACTACTTATGAGGGTAGGGCTGTTTATGCTTTTGCTAAATGTGATCCAGAAGATAAGTTTGATTTAGTTTTCGGCACAAAACTTGCCGTTCTTCGCTTGGAGAGAAAAATAGCAAAGAAGGGTTATGCTCTACGTAAGGCTCATATGAAGTGTCTTAAGGAAAATCTTGAGTGGGTTACTCAGGAAAAGCGTAAGCTAACCAAGCTTATTGAAAAGGAAGAGGTAATTTGTGCAGACCGTAGAGTAGAATTGCATGAACTTGATACAGAGATTACAAAGCTTCTTGCTAATGTTTAAGCTATGAAAGAAATTTGGGTTTGTTTAGTACATAATACAGACGGAACTGCTACAGTAAGTTCAGACGGATATTCTACTTACGAAAAAGCTTTTGAAGCTTTGGAGCATCGCACAGCTCACGGCGGTCATTGGAAAGATGATTTTAATTACATTGATTCTCGCCACCGTTATGAACTTAAGTGTGTAAGCTTTATTAATTAATAGGAAAGGAACTTTAAATGATTCTTAGAATTACTGTTGGAGATAATGATTTTACAGAAGAGCTTGAGCAATTTGCAAATGACCCTGAATGTATAGCTTATTTGCATAAGGTCTACAAACCTGAATATACCACACTCACTCAGGATGAAAAGATTGAACTTTTTAAACGTATGGATCGTTTTAGTGAATTATTTTATAACACTGAAAAATATACTCCTGAACTTGCTGCGGAACTTTGTGAGTTGGTAAAACAAAATTGGGAGAATTTTGTAAATCATGTAATGAAGGATCATGACTACTGGAGCGACACAGATAAGGTAAGACTTAGAGAATATCTTATCAGAGATTTCAAAGTAAAGTTTCAGAAGAGCCTTACTCCTAGGTGGGAAAATGGTGAGGTAGTTTATATCTGCCTTGGGTACTACAAAAGATGGTGGACATTTTGAGGTGAGCTGTGGAAATTTTACTAACAATTATTGGAGTATTTTGGGCTGTAAGTAATCTTTTAGGCCCGATTATTTTAATCAGTAGCTTAGATGAAAAGGATATTCATTTTCTTCCTAATTTTCTTCCTATTCCAACAGCAAAGCTCTTACGGAAATATCTTAATTTACCCGGTACTATAATTGCTATGATTTTTATTTGTACATGGTTTAGCTTAGCTATACTCGCAAATATAGTACTTATTATTGGAATATTGTTATTGACAGGTATTATTGGTTTATTTTATACTATTTTTAAGCGAAAGGATTAAGTTATGAGCTGTAGATTTTGTGCAAATAATCGAACAAATTCTGAGTGGGAGCTTGATGAAGATCAAGTAAGTTATGCTATGACAATTGGTCGAGCTGAAAAAGGTCATCGTATAATGCTTAATAAGAATCCTTATAGACCACTTGAAATTATTTTTGATCAGTGGAGAGAAGATTTTAAGCCTTCTCAGTATCAGACTGTTGGCTATTATTATCCTAAGTTTTGCCCTGAATGTGGCCGTAAGATAGATGAATACGATAGGAGCAGATTTGATAATTATGACCATTGACTCTCGTTTACAAATGTTTATTTCAACCTGTTGTATCTCTTGCCGTGATACTAATTGCCCAGGTGCCTTATCTGCTCCTGAAAAAAGAGATATATGCAAAACTTATCTAAAATGGCTGAATTTGCCTAAAGAAAAACAGTCAAAGCTTTTTATGAAGGCCATGACTGAAGAAATTATTAATTTAGAAAATCTTACGGAGGATTAAATTTATGTTTGGAGATTTAAAACTTTATTTTACAGATAGACCTCGATACGAACAGCACAAGCGTTATTTGAAGTGCCAGAGATATGCACGTAAGAGACTTAAAAAACTCGCTAAAGAATTCTGCCCTTGGTCTGGTTATTATATGCATGAAATGATAAAAACAATGCTCGAGTTTTATTACACAGTTTATGATGCAAAAGATTGGTGCTGGAGCGTAGACGACCGACTTGAAGGCATTGCTACATCTCTTAAGCAGGCTTTGGATTATTCAGATAAGCTTGATGCTATTGATGATATGGAATGCTCTGACCTGCTGGTAATTGCTGAAGAGTTTGATGACTTTTCCGACTTTTGTACAAAGATAGCTTCTGATATGGGAACAACTTTTGAAAAGCTTTCTGAGGATATCCGAGGCTATCTAGCTTTTGAATTCTTAGAGAAAAAATATACTTCTTTAATGTATAACACAATTGGAGAAAATATTTGGAGGTGGAGTGACTAATGTTACAGCCAATTAAAACTTATTATGTAAAAGGAATTCCTTCTTATGAAACTTTTGTAGAGGCCGCTGATATTGCAAAGCGTGAAGACTGCCTTGTAGAAATTCGCTGGCTGCCGAACAAGTGGGCCGGTTGGTATCATGAATATGTATTTAGTGATTCTAACCCGCAAGAGCTTGCTAGTAAGGTTCCAAGGACTTACGGAGTTTAAAAAAATTCGATAATTTAACATTTCAATGTTAAAAATTTAAAAATAATGTTGTATAATATAAGGTAAGCAATAGAGCACAATGCTTACATATAGAGCCTATACTTATTTCTCACATATTTTGGAAAATGTTTATGACAGTTAGGCCAAATTAAGGTTTCTTTAAGGCGGTGGCTTGTTTTGGTTTATTATCAAAAAAAGTTATCGCTATTTTTATTTTAAATTTAAAGGAGATACATTATGACTACTATCCAGAAGATTCTTATTTCTCGTCGTATGCTTCGTGCAGGTGATTACGCTGCAGCTACTTCTAACTTTAAGCTTGAGGGAGCTTATCTTAATGCTTTTCTTCTTTCTAATTTCGGTATCGTTGTAGATAAGCCTGAGCTTCTTACTAAGGAAATGGTTAAGGACATCTCTGATGTTTATAAGCTTAACGTACCTAAGTCTTATTTTGCAAATCCTCAGGATACTAAGTTCTATACCGCGGAAGAGCTTCTTGTAGAGCAGTGTATCTCTTACTTCCTTGCTTATGGTGCAGAGGAGTCTCACGTTCATATCTTTGATAAGGAGCTTCCTGAGTATCCCGTAGGTGAGGAGATCAAGATCCGTGAGTTCCGCATTCTTGATACAGAAGAAGCTGCATGTGAGCTTCTTGAAATTGCAAAGGCTTATGCCGCTTATAAGCGTCCTTGGGGTCTTGATGAGCAGAATGAATTTATGACTCTCTATACTGAAGGATGCTATCGCTTCACTGAGATGCCTATTCTCTGTGGTGATAATGCTATTCTCATGCTCGCTGAGAATGCTGATTTTGCACAGTTCATTTTCAAGAAGGATCTTGTAAAGCTTTCTATTCAGGAGTTCGGCGAGCTTAGCTCTTTTGATGCCCTTAAGGCGAGTGGCTCCTCTTATAGAGATAAGCAGTTTAAGCAGGCTATTGATAGAATTGCTTCTTATATTCCTCTTGTTAAGGATTGTCCTATGTCTAAGAAGCAGGCAAAGTTCTATAACAAGCTTGTACAGCTTACTGGTGCTAAGGTAAAGAAGGCCTCCAATGAGAAGTCTCCTAATAAGCTTGCTCTTGAAAAGCTTAACTCCGGAGATGTACTTGGCGCAGCAGAAATCTATGCAAAGAATGGCTCTCTTCTTGAGAGAAACCTTAAGTTCCTTCTTTCGAGAGCTAATCCTATTGAGGCAGTAAAGATTCTTGAGATGCTTTCTGATAATAACCCTACTGTTCTTTATCAGCTTATGTCTACTATTACTGCAGATACTGAAGATGCTCGTACTTTCTCCTTCTATGCAAAGAATAGGGTTAAGACCCATCTCGAGACTGAATACGAGGCACGTTGGAGAAAGTCTCGCCTTAATGATGCAACTAAGAAGCTTGTACACGATACTTGCCTTGATAAGATCGCAGACCATTACAGAGCAGCCGAGTCCCTTGGTAAGGTATATATTGCTCCCAACTTCTATAAGGTAGCAATGCCTGTAAATACTTCTGCTTCTGGTAGAGGCATTGACGTTCCTCCTACTGGCACCAGACTTCCTATCAATGGTACTAAGATTCGTTCTTTCGTACACTGGGAGAAGGCTTTTGATATTGATTCTTCTACTATCTTCGAGCATGCTGATGGCACTCTCAAGGCTATTAATTTCAGCAGCTATCATTATACTAATTATGAGGGCGCAGCTCGTTTCTCTGGTGACGTAACTAGTCCTCAGGGAACTGAATACTTCGATCTTGACCTCGAGTCTCTTAAGGCTCAGGATGTAAAGAGAGTAGTATTTACCTTCCACGGTTTCTGCTCTACTCTTAATGAGGGTGAAATTTATTGTGGTTATCAGAATAAGGAAGATTTCAACACCAAGGCTTGGGATCCTAAGAATATTGAGCTTAAGATTCATGTAAAGGGTGATAAGCGTGCTTATGTGGCATTTGCTATTGATCTTGAGGCTATGGAGATTATTGTACTCAACCTTATGCGTGATGAAGATTCCCGAATTGTTTCTCGTAAGGATTTTGAGGCTATTAAGGCCTTTATGGATCCTGCAAAGCTTGAGCTCAATATGGGCCTTATCGCATCTTGGCGAGGCGAGGTAGTTGAAACTCCTGAAGAAGCTACTGTGGTATTCTCCGATGATTATGTTGCTAAGGAAGTTGAAATTACCGATGATGAGACTCCTAAGGCGGCACAGGTCGTAATTCGTTCCTTTGATGTTGAAAAGCTTAATATTATTGCAAACGTTTAATATACCCAAAGGGCGTTAATACTATTATTAGCGCCCTAAAAATTATTAAATTAATAAATTATTAGCTAAATTTTATAAAGTTATACTGTATATTATAATAGTTAATTATTTCGGAGGGTTTCAAATATGAGAAACATTAGAGAAGCTTTGGAAGCACATGGACTTACTGAAGATATTATTCAGGAAGCTGTTCAGGACGCCAAAGATGCTAGAGCTGCTGGTTATAATGAAGATACTGTAAAAGCTTTATATGAGAGCTATCTTGAAGAGAGCACAGTTATTAAGGGTGAATTTACTCTTGAAAAGCTTATGATGGCAATAGATCCTGACCAGGCTTTTGCTGATTTCTGGGAGGAGACTAATGCGTAACGTTTCAATTACTACTAAGTTTAAGAAGGACTTTAAGAATATTCAAAAGGGCCCGAAGTTTAAGAAGTACGCGGGTAAATTTGAGAAGTATGTAGAAATGCTTCGTAAGGGTGAACGACTTCCTGAAGAGTCTCACGATAAGCCTATGGCAAAACATAGTGAGAAAGAACATAAAGGCTGCCGTGAATTTCACGCTGCTCCTGATATTGTTGTTATCTATCGTATGACTGACGATGAGGTACAGCTGGTGAGAATTGGTCAGCACAATAACCTCGAGCTGACCGAAGAGCTTGAAAAAAGTTTTTAAAAATACCTAAAATTTACAAAAATTTATTGTATAATATAATATACAGAGCCAATGCTTATTTCTGCTGAATAGCGACAAACTTTTAATTTGTATTTAGCTTGGCCATAATTTAGTTTTATTTTTATATAGAGCCAATACTTATTTCTTTAATGCTGGGAACTGCGACACGTGGGTTCAACTCCTACCCCGCCGACCAATAGGCGGGTAGCCAAGCGGTAAGGCAGCAGTTAAATTAATAGTTTGGCCATTTATTTGGGTTAAAACAGCAATCGTATTGGATTTTGATAAACTTCTTTAAAAATATTTGCTAAATTTAATAAGAAACTTAGTAGGAGCTTATTAAATGAAACAAATTAATCAAGAAGAATTTATAAAAATTTGTCAAGAGTCTGATACGATGGCTGCTGCAGCTCGTAAATTAAATCTTCATCTTAATACCTTTAGACGCTATGCAGAAAAATTCGGATGCTATGTTCCTAATCAAGGACGTAAGGGTATTCAGCATGGGCCGACTTCTAGACGTATTTCCACTGCTGATATTTTAAAAGGTT
>JAEIGA010012647.1_pt1 | contig 12816 bp, 11 predicted proteins | sample 9270691 | NCBI WGS metagenome assembly JAEIGA01 (sample SAMN17057246, study PRJNA624740) | gut metagenome | biome: biome; isolation source: fecal sample | host: Bos grunniens | place: China: Xizang | collected 2019 | reverse complement strand
CCGAGTGCGGATTTGAAAGCCCGAAATGGATGGGCAAATGCACCGAGTGCGGTGCGTGGAATACTATGGAGGAGGATGTGCGGCTGCCGCAGAAAGCGGCGGTAAACACATCAAAGCCCGTCTGCTCCCTTTCGGCAAGACCGCTTTCAGAAATCAGCGCCGACGATGAGCACAGGTTTGTTACCGGCAATTCCGAGCTTGACCGGGTTTTAGGCGGCGGAATTGTAAAGGGGTCTGTGGTGCTTTTGTCGGGCGACCCCGGAATAGGAAAATCCACCATCCTCTTGCAGGTCTGCTCTGCACTGCAGGACAAGCTTGATATACTTTATGTATCGGGCGAGGAATCGGCTATACAAATAAAGCTCCGTGCAAGGCGCATAGGTGTTGACAGCGACCGAGTCTCTGTTATGACCGAGACCGATGTGCAGACCGTTTGCGAATATATTAATTCCGCAAAACCGGGGCTTGTGATTGTCGACTCCATTCAGACTATGCAACACAGCGACATATCCTCTTCCCCGGGCAGTATCGTGCAGGTAAGGGAATCCACAAATCTACTCCTTAGAACAGGCAAAAGTCTTGATATTCCCATATTTATTGTGGGCCATGTAAACAAGGGCGGCGACATTGCAGGCCCTAAAGTTATGGAGCATATTGTGGATACGGTGCTCTATTTCGAAGGTGAGCGCAACCAGTCAGGCAGAATTTTAAGGGCGATAAAAAACCGCTTCGGCTCCACAAACGAAATCGGCGTTTTTGAAATGACCGAAACGGGGCTAACGGCTGTAGAAAATCCGTCGGCTATGATGCTGTCGGGCAGAATGAGTGATGTTTCGGGCGGGTGCATCACCTGCATTATGGAAGGTACAAGGCCAATTTTAGCCGAGGTACAGGGGCTTGTCACCGCAACCGGTTTCGGCAATGCGAGGCGCACCTCTGCGGGCTTTGATTACAACCGCTTAAATCTTATGCTTGCCGTGCTGGAAAAGCGGCTGGGACTTTATTTTTCAAACCTTGATACCTACCTTAATATAGTGGGCGGCATCCGCCTTGACGAGCCCGCCGCCGACCTCGCCGTGGCTATGGCGCTGGTTTCGGGACTTCGTGATATACCCATTGATGAATACACCGTAGCCTTCGGCGAAATCGGTCTTTCAGGAGAGATAAGGTCTGTTCCCCGTGCCCAGTCCCGAGTTACCGAGGCGGCAAGAATGGGCTTTAAAAAGTGTATTTTACCCGAAGCCTGCCTTAAACAAATAACTACCTGTCCTGACTCAATCGAGCTTGTGGGCATCAGGCGCCTTTCCGAGGCGGTCGCCCTTATTAAGTGATTTTTCGGTAAAGTACGGGCATACCCCCGTCAGCGAATTAACCGTGCCGCAGTTGTCAAGCTGACAGTAGCCGTCAGCTTGATATTTGCAGTTTTCGGCACACCAAATAACACCCACTAATTTCACTCCATACGCCGTGAGTAAAATCACGGCTCGATTTTTGCAATAATTATTATTATGTTTTAGCCTTTCAATATTCATATGGAAAAATTTAAAAAATATATTGACTTTAGTACGCTAATGTGATAAAATGCTAAAGTATTATGATTCAGGAGTGCGTAAAAAATGCATAAGCTTGATAAAGAAAGAATGAGCCTGCTTTATAAAGCGGTGCTCTCGCTTAAAACCGAAGAGGAGTGTGCGGCTTTTTTTGAGGACGCCTGCACAGTACAGGAGACCGAGGCGATAGCCCAAAGAATTGAGGTTGCCTGTAAGCTTTATAAAGGCAAAAGCTATGTTGATATTAACAATAGCACGGGTGCCAGCACCGCAACCATTTGCAGGGTAAGCAGATGCCTTAACTACGGCAGCGGCGGCTACAAAACAGTAATCGGGCGTTTGGAGGATAATAAATGAGCTTTGATGAAAGTATTTTAAAAAGCGACGAACGGGCGGTATACGAGCTTCGTGCGCTTTACAGGGAATACGGCTACAGCCAGTTTAAAATGAGTAAGTTCGAGGAGTACGACTTGTACTCCGAAAACAAGGATTTTTTGGTTTCGGACGGGGTAATAACCTTTAACGATACAAATGGCAAGCTGTTGGCCTTGAAGCCTGATGTCACCCTTTCTATTTTAAAAAACTTTAAGGACGAGGCGGGCTGTACCCGGCGCCTTTACTACAACGAGAATGTTTACAGAATTTCCGAAACCTCCCATACATACAAGGAAATTATGCAGACGGGGCTTGAATGTATAGGCGATATAAACGGCGATAATGAGGCAGAGGTTATAACACTTGCCCTTAAAAGCCTTTCCCTTATAAGCAATGATTTTGTGCTCGACCTATCCCATGTGGGACTTGTTTCTGCTTTGCTTGACGGCTTCTCTTTAGAGGGCGAGCAAAGAAAATCAGCACTAAATGCCATAGTTACCAAAAACGGCGATTTGTTAAAAGAAACCTGCGGCGAGGAGCTTTTCGGCAGTCTTAAATGCCTTATTAAAAGCTTTAAAAAAGCAAAGGATGCCCTTAGTTCCGTAGAAGCAATCTGCAAAACCGATTTGGCACGGCAGTACGCTAAGGAGCTAAACGACATCTACAACCGAGCGGAAAATGAGGGCTTCGGCAGCAATATTAATATTGACTTTTCTATAGTTGACTCCGCCGCATATTACAGCGGAACGGTATTTAAGGGATATATCGGCGGTGCTGAGTCGAGGGTGCTTTCGGGCGGCAGATACGACGGTCTTATGCGCAAGATGGGAAGAAAATCGGGCGGTATAGGCTTTGCGGTATATCTTGATGCGCTCGAACGCACAGACGAAAAAGCAGAAACCGACAGCGGATATATAAATGTTGCCCTACCCAAAGGACGGCTTGGCGAAAAGGTTTATTCAATGTTTGAAAGTGCGGGTTTCCCCTGCCCCTCTATTAAGGAAAATAACCGCAAGCTAATTTTTGAAAATGAGGAATTAGGTCTTCGCTTTTTCTGGGTGAAACCCTCTGATGTTGCTATCTATGTTGAGCGGGGTGCGGCGGATATCGGCGTTGCGGGCAAGGATATTCTGCTTGAATACCAGCCTGATGTTTACGAATTGCTGGATTTAAAGTTAGGCATTTGCCGTATGGCGGTTGCGGGCAAAAAGGGCTTCAAGGACGACACCTCTAAAACACTTAGAGTAGCCACAAAGTTTTCCAATATAGCAAGGCAGTACTACGCAGAAAAGTGCCGTGATATCGACATTATCCACCTTAACGGCTCTATTGAGATAGCTCCTATCTTAGGGCTTTCCGATGTTATTGTGGATATTGTGGAGACGGGTAAAACACTGCTTGAAAACAACTTAGAGCCATTTGAAACCATAGTGCCCATAAGCGCCAGACTTATTTCAAACAAGGCAAGCTTTAAGTTTAAAGCGGGAAAAATAGAGAAAATCAAAAAGGGACTTTTAGGTCTTACGGAGAATGAGAAATGATTAAGATTATGAAATACGGCGAGGTTTCGCCCGAGGAAATATTTGCCCGAGGTACAGCGGTGAGCGATGTTTCGGGTATTGTAAGCGACATTATAGACAATGTAAAATCAAACGGCGATAAGGCGCTTTACGAATACTGCGAAAAATTTGATAAGGCGAAATTGTCTTCCCTTGAGGTGACAAGGGAGGAAATTGACGAGGCGTTCGCTACGGTAGAGCCTCAGTTTATTGATATTTTAAAGCAAGCGGCGGAAAATATACGCAGCTTTCACAAGCAGCAGGTTCGCCAAAGCTTTATTTTAAACGGGGACGGCTATGTAACAGGGCAGAAAATAACCCCCATTGAAAAGGTGGGGCTTTATGTCCCCGGAGGCACAGCAGCCTACCCCTCCACCGTATTAATGGACAGTATTCCCGCTAAAATTGCGGGCTGTGAAGAGATTTGTATTACCACTCCTCCATCAGCTGACGGCAAGGTTAATCCCGCAATACTTGCGGCGGCAAAAATAGCAGGAGTTGACCGCATTTTCAAAATAGGCGGCGCCCAGGCGGTTGCCGCACTTGCCTACGGTACTGAAACCGTACCAAAGGTTGATAAAATAGTAGGACCCGGCAACGCCTTTGTAGCCGAGGCAAAGAGACAGGTTTTCGGGCTTGTTTCCATTGATATGATAGCAGGGCCCAGCGAGATTCTGGTAATTGCGGACGGTAAAAGTAACCCAAAATTTGTTGCGGCAGATTTGCTTTCTCAAGCCGAGCACGATAAAATGGCATCGGCGGTCCTTGTAACCGACAGTGAGGAGTTGGCACAGAAGGTTAGCACCGAGCTTGAGAGACAGATACCCTTACTCCCCCGTGCCGAAATTGCCCGTATTTCGATTGATAATAACGGCAAAATCATAGTGGCCGACAATCTTTTTGATGTAATAGATGTGGCAAACGAAATAGCCCCCGAGCATTTGGAGCTTTCGGTTGATAACCCCTTCGATTACCTTGATAAAATAAAGAACGCAGGCAGTATTTTTATGGGCAGATACTGTCCCGAGGCTTTGGGCGACTATTTTGCAGGTCCTAACCACACCCTGCCAACCTCGGGTACGGCAAGATTTTCAAGTCCCCTTTCGGTTGACGATTTCGTTAAAAAATCACAGTACACCTATTATACTAAGGAAACGCTTAAAAAGTCAGCCGAATCGGTGGCTTTCTTTGCCGAGAAAGAGGGACTTTCAGCCCACGCAAGAAGCGTTACGGTGCGTTTTGAGGATGAAGCAAAATGAGCAGATTTTTAAGCCAAAAATTGCAGGGGCTTGAGGCTTATGTTCCCGGCGAGCAACCAAGGGACAAGCGTTACATAAAGCTTAACACAAACGAATCCCCCTATCCCCCGCCGGCAGATGTTGCAAACGCTGTAGGAAAAGCGGAGATTGAGGATTTACGCCTTTACTCCGACCCTGAATGTACCGCCCTTAAATCTGCGGTAGCTAAGCAGTACGGAGTAAATACCGAAAATGTGTTTATCTCCAACGGCTCGGACGAGGTTTTAAATTTTGCCTTTATGGCGTATGGCGATAATGGGGCAATCTTCCCCGATATAACCTACGGCTTTTATTCGGTTTTTGCCAATTTGTACGGCATAAAGCCCCAGATTATACCGCTAAGGGACGATTTCACGGTTGATATAAACGATTACTGCGGCAAAAACAGCCTTGTAGTAATAGCAAACCCCAATGCGCCCACAGGTATTGCCTTAGAGCTTTCAGAGATTGAAAAAATCGTTTCCTCAAACCCTGACGGAATTGTGATTATAGACGAGGCTTATGTGGATTTCGGAGCCGAAAGCGCTGTAAAGCTTACCGAAAAATATTCCAATCTCCTTGTGGTTCAGACCTACTCAAAGTCCCGCAGTATGGCGGGGGCACGGCTTGGCTTCGCCATTGCAGACCAAAGCATAATACAAGATCTTGAAAAAATCAAATACTCCACCAACCCCTACAATATTAATAGCATTACCCAGATTGCGGGAGCGGCGGCGCTTAATAATCAGGCGTATTTTGACAGCAACTCAAAAAAAATCGCCGAAACAAGGGAATATGTAAAGAAAGAGCTTATAAATTTAGGCTTTACGGTCACCGACTCCAAGGCGAATTTCCTATTTGCCAAGAGCGATAAAATAGGCGGTAAGGAGCTGTATTTATCCCTTAAAGAGCGGGGAGTTTTAATAAGGCATTTTGAAAGTAAGCGTATTAAGGACTATAACCGCATTACAATAGGAAGCCGTGAGGAAATGGAAATTTTCCTTAAAAATCTGCATGAAATTATAGGAGGCAAAAAATGAGAACTGCGGAAATTAACAGAAAAACCAATGAAACCGATATTAAGCTCAGCCTTAATATCGACGGTACGGGAAAAAGTGAAATCCAAACAGGCTGCGGTTTTCTTGACCATATGCTGACCCTTTTTGCCCGTCACGGCGGGTTTGACCTTACCGTTTCCTGCAAGGGGGACACCTATGTGGATTATCACCACACCGTTGAGGATATAGGCATAGCCTTGGGTGATGCTTTTAAATCAGCCCTCGACGATATGCGGGGTATCACCCGCTACGGCAGCTTTATTCTCCCTATGGACGAATCCCTTATTATGACGGCGGTGGATATTTCGGGCAGAGCACATCTGTCCTACGGTTTAACAATCCCCGCCCAAAAGGTGGGCGATTTTGATACCGAGCTTGTAGAGGAATTCTACTTAGGTTTTGTCCGTCACGGGGCAATTACTTTGCACATTAAACAGCTTAGCGGCACAAACTCCCACCATATTATCGAAGGTGCATTTAAGTCTGTTGCGAGGAGCCTTGCGGCGGCAGTTAAGATTGATGAAAGCCGCAGGAATGAAATTCCGTCCACAAAGGGTGTGCTTTAAATGATTGCAATAATTGACTACGGCGTGGGCAACCTTTTTTCCCTCTCCTCATCGCTAAAAGCAGCAGGAGCGGATGCGATTATCACGGGGGACAGCGAGCTTATAAAAAAGGCAGATAAACTGATTCTTCCGGGTGTGGGCGCCTTTGGGGACGCTATGGAAAAGCTTAAAGCCGACGGGCTTGATAGGCTTATAAAAGAGGAAGCCGAAAAAGGCAAACCGCTACTTGGCATCTGCCTTGGTATGCAGCTTTTATTCGATAAAAGCTATGAGTTCGGCGAGCATAAGGGCCTTGGTCTTATAAAGGGCGAGGTCGTGCCTATGGAGGGCAGAATACCGAAAAGCCTTAAGATTCCGCATATCGGCTGGAATGCCCTGAAACTCACGGGCGACTGCCCGATTTTTAAAAACAATACGGACGGTGACTTCGTCTATTTCGTTCATTCCTTTTATGCGGACGGCTGTAATGACAGCGTTACCGCAACCACCGAATACGGTATTACTATTACTGCGGCGGCAGCTAATAAAAGTGTTTTCGGATGTCAGTTCCACCCCGAAAAAAGCGGCGAAACGGGGCTTAAAATTCTGCGCACCTTTTGCGGCTTGGAGGCAAATAAATGAACATTTTCCCTGCAATAGATTTGTTTGAGCACAAGGCGGTCAGGCTTTTTAAGGGCGATTACGCCGAAATGACCGTTTACAGCGATAACCCAATAGAGATTGCCCGTGATTTTGAGGCTAAGGGCGCAAAATTCATTCATATAGTTGACTTAGAGGGTGCGAAAAACGGCGAGACCCCAAATTTTGAAGTCGTAAAAGAAATTGCCCAAAACACGGGACTTTTTTGCGAGATAGGCGGCGGTATACGCTCCCTTGATACCGTTGAAAAGTACCTAAACGCAGGGCTTGACCGTGTGATTTTAGGAACGGCGGCGGTAAATGATGAGGCATTTTTGCGTACCGCAGTTAGCAAATACGGCGATAAAATAGCAGTAGGGGCCGATATTAAGGACGGCTTTGTTGCTGTTAAGGGCTGGACCGAAAAATCGGAATACAGCTGCTTTGATTTTTGCGAAAAAATGCGGAAAATAGGGGTTAAAACACTTATCTGTACCGATATTTCAAGGGACGGCGCCATGAAAGGCACCAACCGTCAGCTTTATAAAGAGCTTTCCGAGAAATTCGATATGAACATCACCGCCTCGGGTGGAGTTTCAACCCTCTATGACATAAAGGCCTTAAGAGAGCTCAACCTTTACGGCGCTATAATCGGTAAGGCGTACTATATCGGAGCAATCGACCTTGAAGAAGCTTTGGAGGCGGCAAAATGATTACCAAAAGAATAATCCCCTGCCTTGATGTTAAGGACGGTAGGGTTGTTAAAGGCGTAAATTTTAAGGGGCTTAACGATGTCTCCTCCCCCGTAGAGCTCGGCAAGTATTACAGCGACTGCGGTGCGGACGAGCTTGTGTTTTACGATATCACCGCCTCGAGTGACGGCAGAAAGCTTTTTACCGATATATTAAAAGAGGTAGCAAGCAATATTTTCATTCCCCTTACCGTCGGCGGCGGAATTAATACCTTAGAGGACTTTGACCGTGTGCTTAAATGCGGTGCGGACAAGGTAAGCGTAAATTCCGGCGCTATTAAAAACCCCGACCTAATACGGGCGGCGGCGGAGAAATACGGCAGTCAGTGCGTGGTAATATCGGCAGATATAAAACGGGTTGACGGCGAGTTCCGTATTTTTTCGAGAGGCGGCAGGGACGACACCGGAATAGAGGGCGTTTCCTGGATAAAGCGGTGTGTTGACAACGGCGCAGGCGAGGTAGTTGTAAACTCCATTGATACCGACGGCGTTAAAAAGGGGTTTGATATCCAAATGCTAAAAGCAGTATGCGAAGCGGTTAATGTACCCGTTATCGCCTCGGGCGGAGCGGGCTGTGCCCAAGATTTTGTAACATTATTTAACGAAATTCCCGACATTGACGCAGGGCTTGCCGCCTCGATTTTCCATTTCGGCGAGGTCAAAATCTCCGACCTAAAGCAACTTTTAAATAAAAACAATATTAATGTGAGGCTGTAAATTATGATAAACATTGACGAGCTTAAATTTGATGAAAAGGGACTTATTCCCGCAGTTGTAGTGGATGCACACAACAAAAAGGTGTTAACGGTCGCTTATATGAATAGGGAAAGCCTTAAAATCTCTATGGAAAAAGAGCTTACCTGCTTTTACAGCCGTTCAAGAGATGAGCTGTGGCTTAAAGGGGAAACCAGCAACAACTATCAGCACATTGTTTCCATCACCGCCGACTGCGATAAGGATGCGCTGACGGTGGTTGTAGAAAAGGAGGGCCCCGCCTGCCATACAGGTACAGAGTCCTGCTTTACAAACCCTGTTTTTCAGAGTGAAAACCGTGCAGAATTTTCTATGGACGGACTGTATGAGCTTTTAGAGGGCAGAAAAAAAGATATGCCCGAGGGCTCTTACACAACCTACCTTTTCCAAAAGGGAATTGATAAAATTCTTAAAAAGGTGGGCGAGGAATCCACAGAGGTTATAATTGCGGGCAAGGCAAACGACAAAAAGGAAACGGTTTACGAGATTGCAGACCTTGCATACCACATTATGGTTATGATGGTTCAAATGGGCATTTCGGTGGAGGATGTAAGAAAAGAGATTGCCTCCCGCCATGTTATTGACCACAAGGTTAAGCAGGAGAAAATGGCAAGCGATGAAATGTAATTTTCATACACACTCTAACTTTTGCGACGGCAAGGACTCCCCCGAGGAGCTGGTAAAAGCGGCGCTTAATAAAGGCTTTTTCGCTCTGGGCTTTTCTTCCCATAGCTATACCGAAATGGACAAAAGCTTTGCTTTAAGCCCAGAAAATGCGAAAAAATACCGTGACGAAATTGCCGCTCTTAAAGAAGAATATAAAGGCAGAATCGAGCTTTACTGCGGAATTGAGCAGGATTATTTTTCAGACGAGCCCACCGGATGCTACGATTATATCATAGGCTCGGTACATTATGTTTTAAAAAACGGGGAATATATTGCGGTGGACGATACCGCCAGAATTGTAAAGGACGCGGTAGATAGGCTTTACGGCGGCGACTTTGATGCTTTAGCCGAGGATTATTTTTCCCTTGTCACAAAGTCCCCGGAGAAAACAAACGCCGATATTATAGGACATTTTGATTTAGTTTCAAAGTTTAGCGATAAAAACGGCTACGGAGAAAGTCCCCGATTTTTAGCAGCTGCGGAGAAGGCTGTAAAGGCGCTTATACCTTACGGCTTGCCCTTTGAAATCAACACGGGTGCTATGGCGAGGGGGGTAAGAACTATTCCCTACCCTTCCCCAAAAATTCTTAAAATCATAAGAAAACACGGCGGGGAAATTATGCTCTCCAGTGACTGCCACGATAAAAATTACCTCAATTTCGCATTTGACAGGGCGGCTGATTTAGCCCGTAAAACAGGCTTCACCCGCAACGCCGTAATAAAAAACGGTAAAATAGAGTATACAGCGCTTTAATTCTAAATACGGGACGTCATACGCCGTCCCGTATTTTTATATTAATGCCTTTAGGCTGGTTTGCTCTTTGAGAAAACCAGCCTAAAGGCATTAAAACAAATCTCTGTATCTTCGGCGTACGCAGAATATGCGAAAAACAACCGTAAAAGTGTAACTGTATTCTTATTACTCTATCCCATCTGCATAACTGCAGGCGTTGGTGGCGGCTATAGCGCCGTCCGCCGCAGCGGTTACAAGCTGGCGAAGCTTCTTTGTGCGGCAGTCTCCTGCGGCAAAAATTCCAGCTCTTGAAGTGCAGCAGTCCTCTCCCGCCTTTATATAGCCGTACTCGTCAAGCTCCACAATATCCTTATACGCCCCGTTTTGCGGCAGTTGTCCTATTGCGACAAAAAGCCCCGAAACGGGGATTTCTTTTTTCTCGCCTGTCACGGTGTTTTCGACCCCCACCGAGGTAAGCGAGTTTTCGCCGTTTATCGCTGTAAGAACGGAATCAAGCTCATACTTGATATTGCTTTTCTCTTTAAGCCGTAAAACCGTGCTTTTATCGGCACGAAATTCGCTTCTTCGGTGGATTACGGTCACGCTTTCACATATATCCGCAAGAAAAGCAGCATCACCGATAGCGGTGTTGCCCCCGCCTAAAACCGCAACCCCTTTATTTTTATAAAACGCACCGTCACATACCGCACAGTAGGATACGCCCTTTCCGATAAACCTATCTTCTTCTGCAAGACCCGTCTTTCTGTGTCTTAGTCCGCCTGCAATAATAATTGCCCGGCCTTTATACTCTCCATATTCGGCGGTAACGATTTTATATGCTCCGCTTTCTTTAATTCCTATTGCTGTATCAAAAACGGTTTCCGTGCCTAAGGACGCCGCCTGAGCGTGCAGTCTGTCAGACAACTCCGCACCGCTTATATTCATAAATCCGGGGAAATTTTCCACCCCGTCCGAAAGGGAAATCTGCCCGCCGAAGCTGTTGTTTTCGAGCAAAAGCACGGTCTTCCCCGCCCTGCGGGCGTAAACAGAAGCCGTAAGCCCCGCACAACCGCCTCCTATTATAATAATGTCGTATATATTTTCACTCATAGTTTTATCATTCCTTTTAGCCAAATCATAACACATTTTTTATAGTATTACAATAAAAAGTAATTTAATTACAACAAAGCGGGCCTCTCTGTTTTGAGAAGCCCGCCTGAATTTATCTGTATTTAAAACCCTAAGAGCTTTGTGCCGATGTCGGTAAGACCGCCAAGATTAGCCTCCGCCTCGGAATAGGTTTTACCCACTGCACCGATGTAAAGCTTAATTTTAGGCTCTGTACCCGAAGGGCGAACCATTAAGGAGCATCCGTCCTCCATATAGAAGCAAAGCACATTGGAGCGGGGAAGGGTGATTTTTGTTTCATTTCCGTTTTTAAGGTCACGACTTACGGATGTCTCGTAATCATCGAACTTAACAACCTTAGAACCGTTTATTTCTTTAGGGGTATCTGTTCTCAGTGATTCCATTATACCCTTAATCTGCTTCATACCGCTTTCACCCTCGCAAGTAAAGCTCTTTTGAGCGCAGATGTAATAGCAGTACTTCTTGTAGAGACCGTCAAGTACCTCGATAAGATTTTTGCCCTGCGCCTTATAGTAAGCTACCATTTCGCAGATAAGCATTGAGGCAATAACAGCGTCCTTATCCCGTACATATGTGCCGCCTAAATAGCCGTAGCTTTCCTCAAAGCCGAAGACAAAGCGGTTCTCCTCACCCTTTGCTTCAAGCATTGTTATCTGCTCGCCTATAAACTTAAATCCGGTAAGCACATCGACAAGCTCACAGCCGTAGTTTTCGGCGATTTTGCGGCAAAGCTCGGTTGTAACTATTGTTTTAACTGCAAGCGGATTTTTGGGTAATGTGCCATTTTCGATTCTTCTTGCAAGCACGAAATCCAGCAGTAAAGCGCCCACATCGTTGCCAGACAGGAGCTTATATTCCTCCCCGTCACGCACCGCTATTCCCACTCGGTCACAGTCGGGGTCGGTGGCAAGCAGTAATTCGGGCTTAATCTCGTTTGCAAGCTTTAAAGCACACTCGAAGGCTTGGCGGATTTCGGGGTTCGGATAAGGGGCGGTGGGAAAATTGCCGTCAGGCAGTTCCTGCTCGGGCACTACCGTTACATTAGTAACACCGATTTTCTTTAAAATGCTTCTGACAGGTTTATTACCGCTACCGTGGAGCGGGGAGTAAATTACATTCAAGGATTTAACATCCGCCTCGGGTGCTACTCTGCAGGCAAGCACGCAGTTTAAATATTCCTCAATAATATCCTCGCCGATATACTCGATTTTGCCCTCGGCTACTGCGGTATTAAAATCGAGGGTCTTAACATCGTCGAAAATATCAACCTTATTCATTATGGAAAGGACATAATCAGCCGCTTCAAGACCTAACTGGCAGCCGTCGGGTCCGTAGGCCTTGTAACCGTTGTATTTAGCGGGGTTATGGCTTGCGGTTACAACTACACCCGCATCACACTTAAGTCTTCTTACCGCAAAGGAGAGCATAGGAGTGGGCATAAGCTCCTTATAAATATAAACCTTAATACCGTTTGCCGCAAAAATAGAGGCGGCGGTTTTTGCAAAAAGGTCGCTTTTAATGCGGCTGTCATACGCAATGGCTATACTGCCCTTTTCGGATACCGAATTAACATATGCCGCCAGACCTTGGGATGCCTTGCCTACAGTATATATGTTCATACGGTTTGTTCCTGCGCCGATAACGCCTCGAAGACCTCCCGTGCCGAATTCAAGATCCTTATAAAAAGCGTCGGAAATCGCTTCCGCATTGTCTTTAATGCTTTCGAGTTCCTTTACTAAATCAGGGTCGCCTACAGCCATT
>JAEIGA010012646.1_pt1 | contig 12816 bp, 8 predicted proteins | sample 9270691 | NCBI WGS metagenome assembly JAEIGA01 (sample SAMN17057246, study PRJNA624740) | gut metagenome | biome: biome; isolation source: fecal sample | host: Bos grunniens | place: China: Xizang | collected 2019 | reverse complement strand
TCCTCCGTTATCAAGGACAAGGACCTTTCAAACGTTACCTTGGGCCTTGGCGACATTATGGTAGACTTTACCGTGGAGACCTCCGACGGTGAGACTTTTACTCTCTCTGAGGTTCTTAAAGAGAAGAAAATGGTAATGCTTAACTTCTGGTACACCACTTGTTCTTGGTGTCTCAAGGAGTTCCCCTTTATGGAAGAAGCATACCAGATGTATGGTGACGATATAGAGATTATTGCTCTTAATCCGATGAACGAAGGAACGAAGATTGCAGGATTTAAGCAGGAGATGGGCTTGTCCTTCCCTATGGCTTCTTGTCCTACAGTATGGTCAAATACTTTCGGAATTCAGGGTTATCCTACTTCCGTAGTTGTTGACCGCTACGGTGTAATCTGTCTGATCGAAGCAGGCGGTATCACAAGTCTCAGACCTTTTACAAGTATTTTTGAGCATTTCTCTGCTGTAGAGTATGAGCAGAAGATATGCGAAGGCGGTATCGGCGACCTTATCAGCGCTGTTAAGCCTAACGTTACAATGGATAGTTCCGAAAAGATTGCAGACGTAATTAACGGTGGCGATATTACAGTTACATATCGTCCCGAGACTGAGGGAGAAGATGCAGAGTATTCATGGCCTTTTGTAATTACAGACAAGAACGGCACTGCATGTATTAAGGCTTCTAACAGCCAGATTGAGGCTTCTTATGCAATTATTTATGCAGACGTTACCTTGAAAAAAGGACAGGCTGTGGGCGTTGATTATCTTGTTTCTTCTGAAAAAGGCTCTGACGTGATGCACGTTATCGTAAATGACGAGGCTATATATCAGATTTCCGGTGTTTCCGATAAGGAAGAGTGGAAATCATGTTATCCTGTTGTTGCAGAAGAAGATGGCACTTATGAGATTGCATTCTGTTACATAAAGGACGATGACGTTAACGAGGGAGAGGATACTGTATATCTTAAAAATCTTCGTATTGTTTCTCCTGAGGACATTGATACTGCTACCTATTTGCCTAAAGAGGCTGCGACGTCCAAAGATGGTGACACTTACGAGTACGTTGATATTTTCCTTAACGAGAAGGATGGCTACTATCACGTAGGTTCTGAGAACGGTCCTTTGCTTCTGGCAGGTCTTACCGCATCTACACAGTTCAGCGAAGAGAATACCCTTTTTGACATTGTGTATAACTCAACGCACAAGGTTGACGGCGTTCTTTTTTATGAAGCAATGGTTGAATATTTTACACACGGATCAAACTCCGCTTTTACAGGATTCTGTCCCGTTAATAAAGAACTTGCAGAATTCCTTAAGGTTGTTGATGAGATTGCCGGGTTTGATGATGATGACGATAATGAGTGGTTAAAAGCTTGCCGTTACTATGACGCTTACGGCACAGGCGGAAAGCAACTTGAGGATCCTATAAAGGGTCTTGCTCCCTTCAGCGCTTATAAGGCTACAGAAGGAAAGAGTCAGCAGAACAACTACTTCTATTATGACAGAGTGATTATGCCAAGAGGCTATGTTGCAGAGTTTGTGCCTTCCAGATCAGGTGTATACCGTGTTACTTCTCATAGTGACTCAGAGCAGGGTGTCAACGGATGGATTTTCACAGCTGAAAGAGAGCTTCTCGTAGAATACGAGGGCGACGAGAGAATGTTTAATGAAGAGGGCGAGGTCTCCCTGGTAATGTATATGGAGGCAGGCAAAGCTTATTACATTGACATTGCTTTCTGGGACGTTTACGAGGTAGGATATATTTATTATGACGTTGAATACATTGCACCTACTTACGAACACTTCAGATCTTGTTCACCCGGTCCTTTTACATCTCCTGATGAAGAATTTTCTTATATTATTGCAGGGGGCATAAAGGCGGTTCTTAAGAGTGACGGATATTATTACGAGGATCTTGGAAAAGACGAAAGCGGTAATCAGAAATACGGAAGTCTTATTTACGCAGATTTTACCGGTGTGTCTATTTTCAGCAATCCTATTACGTCAGTTAACCTTTACGATGAAAACGGAAATGTAGAACTTGATGAAAACGGAAACCCTGCAAAAGTAAAGGGCATGATAGAGATGGGCGGCTTTGATTTTTCAAAGACTGAAAACGATCTTTATATTATTGGTGTTATTAACAAAAACGGCGGAGATATTGAGGCTGCAGATCTTGAACTTAAATCTATCTGGGGTGATGAATATGAGGCTAATGCGTCAAATTATCAGCTGTCAGACATTTTTGCAGGAAAATATCACGGCAAGGGCGAGGATTGCACTGAGGAAATAAAGGGCTACCTTAACAAGATGCAGAATTCTCCTGAGGAGAGAAAGGGCTGTGTTCCTGTTGATAAGAGACTTGCAGAAATTCTCCAGATGCTTATGGACAAATACACCTTTGAAAACGTTGACCAGTCCTGGCTCAAGGTTTGCTTCTATTACGATTATCTCGGTCCTGATGCAAACAGATAATAATATTTGAACTAAAATGCCGAAGTCACGGCCTTGGGTACGGTGGCTTCGGCATTAAAAGAAAGAAGGTATATCAGTGAAAATAATGAAAACATTGGGAACAATAATTCTTGTTGTATGTATTCTTTGTACCGGTGTTCTTTTTACTTCTTGTAAAAATGATAAGGGAGATGCCTCTGCTCCCGGTGCGGTTAATACTGCAGATCCGAATAAGGCACTGTATAAGGTAACCGTTAAAGATGCCGCAGGAAATCCTTATACAAAAGGAGTTATCGTGAAATTTATGAAGGACGGAAGCCAGGCTGCTATGCAAAACGTAAATGATAAGGGCGTGGCTGAAAAACTTCTTGATAAAGGTGAATATACTATAGAATTGATGCTTACAAGTGACGAGGAACTTTATTATGATAAAGAAAATCTTATCGTTACAGCAGAGAAGCCTGAAATAGAGATCGTTATGGCAAAGACTGTGGATGAAGAACCGGTAGCTTTATTTGCATTTTCTCTTCTGGAGGGTGATTCTAAGGATCACAATGCCTATAATGTTGGCGAGGGCTCTACGTATGTTGAATTAACTGCTGAGGAAAGAAACTATTTTATTTTCACTCCTTCTGTGGCAGGAAAATACGAGTTCTCTTTTACAGGAGCAGAGGGGGTAATCGGCTATTATGGTGCGCCCCACTTTGTACAGCAGTTTTCATCGGCAGAACTTGTTGAAGGAAAGTTTACCGTGTCTGTTAAGGATTCAATGATAAACGCTGATGAAGCATCAGGAACTACCCGCCTTGTAATTGGAGTTGATGCAGGAGCCGGCGTGAAGGGCGGATTCCTTTCTGTTATCAGAATCGGAGACCCTGATTGGTCGGTTGAAGATGAACCCTGGACGATTTATCCTTCTCCGGAAGGCCTTGCGGCGTATAAGTTACCTGCAGGCAGTAAATTGAAAGAATTTGATCTTACATCAGGATACACGTTGGTTCTTAACAAGACAGACGGTTTTTACCATCTTGACGACGAAAATGGTCCGTTGGTGCTTGTAAGACTTACAGAGGACTCCAAGTACATTGCATCTTTTAAAACGATTCTTGATACTGTGGGCGTCAATAAATATTTTTACGGCGAGGACGGCAAGTTTATAAAGAAGGAAGAGTACAGTGATTCTCTCTTGGCATACATTGCTCTTGCAGATGAGGACAGCGGCGTATTCCCCTTAAATGAAGACCTTAAGTATATGATACAGCAATACGGAGACCACATGGGATGGTGGGATTCTGACAGGGAATTTGGTGGAAATTACATCTTTAAGGATGAGGCAGGCAATAATATTACAAGTATTAACGAGGACATTGCATGGCTTTTGATGTGCTGTTATACACCTTCTGCGGGACCTGTAGTTGACAATGAAACATCTGCACCTACACAGACCGCGCCTCCTACTGATAAGCCTGTATCAAGCGCTACAAGCACTCCTACGCCTACTCCTACTGCAAAGCCTACTACATCAAGCAAGCCTACTTCTACCGCTACTGCAGCGCCTACGGAGAAACCTGCAGATATTCCTGCAGTTCCTTCAAACAAGGAAACTCCTATCGAAATCGGTGGAACTCTTGAATTCGATGCAGAGGTAAAAGCCGGTGAGGCAATGTGCTACAACGTTTACAGAGTTTCCGGCACAACACTTAAAATAAGTTCTGCTGATGCTTACGTTACGTATAAAGGCACAACGTACAAGGCGAAAAACGGAGTGGTGGAGGTTCCTGTAACGTCAAAAGACATAAATACTCCGATATATCTGGAGATAGGAAACTCTTCAAAGTCAAATAAGACGTTTAAGGTTACATTCAGCTATCCTATTGGTACGCAATCAAACCCTTACGATCTGGAACTGAAACAATTTACGTTTCATTCAGAAGCGGACAATGATCAAGGCGTTTATTATTCATTTAGTGCAACAAAATCCGGAACTTTTAAAATTGAATTGAATAAAATTGTTCCTGCGGATGCAAAATGCGGCGTGATTATTAACGTTATCGACGCTAACGACATTCCTACGCAATATTCCAACGAGGACGAGAACGGTAATTTTTCTTCTGCATTATCAGTTGCAGTTGCTGCAGGAGAAGAAGTTCAGATTATATTTGCAATTCGTCCTGACTCAGATAATAAAATTCCGGAGGCCGACATTACTGCAAAGGCAAGTTTTTCCTGAGCAGGTATTGAAGGATTTACGGAAAAGTGATACAGTAACTAGGTACATAATTTAGGAGGTTAATTCACAATGAAAGACATAAAGAAAATTTTTGTTTTAATAATGGCGGTTTGCCTTATGCTTTGTCTCTGCGCATGCGGAGAAGATACCACAAAGGAGCCTGCCACAGACGCTACACAGGCTGCCACCGACGTTGCTACTGATGTTGCCACAGAGGTTGCTACAGAAGTTCCCACTGAGGAGCCTACACCGGAGCCTTTCAGCTACAAAATAAAGCTTGTTGATGAGGAAGGCAATCCTTTTGCAGGTGTTATGGTACAGCTTTGTAAAGACACTTGTATGCCTATGCTTACCGATGAGAACGGTGTGGCTTCTTTTGTGAAGGAAGAGGCTGAGGGTTACAAGGGCGCTGTTACAGTTCTTCCCGAGGGCTATGATCATATTCAGGAAAACGTTGATGAAGTCGTAGAAGAGGGCGGTGTGACTGTATATTATTATTACTTCGAGGATGGTTCAAATGAACTTACTATCACATTGAAGAAGATTGCATAAGGAAAAACTTAGTCCGTAAAAAATTATACTCCGCAACGGTTTTGCACTGTTGCGGAGTGTTTTTTATTCTTCGAACACGCCATAGGAGGTCAAAATATATTTCCCCACGGCATACATATATTTTTCAAGTTCTTGCTGAAGCTCAAGAGGAGCATTCAGAAGTCGTGTGTCTCTCGGAAAGTCTTTGCGGCTGCCGAGCCAATATTGGTCCGGTCTGAGGCACGTTCCCGCTTCAAAAGTAAATGGCCCTTTATAACCGATATCAATAAGAGCGTTCATCACGGCGTCCATATTGACGGTGCCGAAAAAGGGGATAATGTGTTCGTCTTTTTCTCCCATATTGTCGTTAATGTGTACCGCATAGAGATCGTCGCCTATGGCAAGGAGTTCTTCATATTGGCCGCCTTCGATATTGCCGTGGCCTGTGTCCCAACAGGAGTGGAACAGGGGATGGTCTACAAAGTCTGAAAACTCACGCATATCCTTGCCGTTTTTCGGGGAGTACCAGGGGAGGTTCGGTGTGGCGGTGTTTTCGTGAAGAACATTTACATTGTACTTTTCCATCAGGGGGAAAAGTTTCTCGAAAAAGGACTTGTTCTGTACCGACCATTCTTCTTTCGACAAAGGCTTTTTCCAACCGGGATGCACCACAAGGTTCGGGATTCCCAGGAATCCGCAGATTTCAATTGCTCTGGTCATCAGCTCCAAGGACCTTTGAAAGTCATATTCACTTGCCAAGGGATTAATATTAGGGGCATGGGATTGAACAAACTCAATACCATTATCAGAAGCGTAATTTTTAAGCTCTGAGGCTGCGATTTTCCAGTTTTCTGAAAGCAGCAGGGAATCATTCTCTTTTACGGTATAAAGGCTCAAATCGACAAATCTGAAGCCTGCCTGGTGCACGTTCTTTACACAGTCAATATAACTTCCGCAAAACCTTTCAAAATCACTGGTTGTGGTGGCTAATTTCATAAGGGTGGTTCCTTTCAGTGTGTTATAAAATTTATAACATAAAAGGGGTGAAAAGTAAAGTTATATAAAAACATCCCCTGCATCTCCTTTTTAAAAGGAAATGCAGGGGACTTGCTTTTTCGTATCAAGTTTTTATTTCATGAAGCTCTTGTATGCTCTGTATGCCCAGTAGACGTCTGCTTTTGAAGCCAGTTCCAAGGGAGCATGCATATTAAAGAGGGGAACGCCGCAGTCGATTACTTCAATGCCCTTGTCGGCCATGAACTGTGCAATGGTTCCGCCGCCGCCTGCTTCGATCTTGCCCATTTCGTTGAGCTGCCATGCGATATTTTCGCTGTCGAAACATTCTGTTACTTCGTAAACAAATTCTGCGGAAGCGTCGCTGGTTCCGGACTTACCGCGGGCACCTGTGTATTTCTCGATAGCAATGCCGTGTCCTAAAAATGCCGCATTTGACTTGTCATATACTTCAGGGAAGGAAGGGTCGAAGGCTGCTGTAACGTCTGCAGAAAGCATTCTGGAAGCGTTTAAGCAACGCTTTGTGAGCCACATTACGTCATTGTCGGTATAGAGGCTGCAAAGGAGGGACACAAAGTACTCCAGAGCGTTGGAGCGTGCGCCGGTGTTTCCTACGCTGCCGATTTCTTCTTTGTCTGCAAAGTAGCAAACTGCCGTCTTTTCGGGAGTTTTTTCAAGGTCCATAATGGCGCGAAGCTCTGTGTATGCGCAAATTCTGTCGTCATGGCCGTAAGAAGCAATAAGACCTCTGTCAAGACCAATGTCACAAGCCTTAGCGGCAGGCACGATAACCAGCTCTGCACGGAGAAAATCTTTCTCGTCAATGCCGTACTCCTCAGCAAGATACGTGAGAATGTTCTGCTTAACTGTAAATGCCTTTTCGTCGCTGTCCTTGTCCTCAGGCTCTTTTCCGGGAATAGTACCGATGATAACACTCATCTGCTCTGCATCTACAAAAGAAGCGGCAGTCTTGGTCATCTGATTGCTTGCAAGGTGGGGGAGAAGGTCTGAAATCATAAACTTAGGGTCAGAGTCCTTTTCACCGATGCAGACTTTAAGGGTGGTACCATCCTTCTTTATTACAACGCCGTGGAGGGCAAGAGGAATGGTGAGCCAGTGGTATTTTTTGATACCGCCGTAATAGTGTGTCCTGAGATAAGCGATATTTGTGTCCTCAAAAAGGGGAGTGGGCTTAAGGTCAAGACGGGGGCAATCAATGTGAGCGCCTACAAGATTGAAACCGTTTTCGGGAGCAGTATTTCCGAGGACTGCAATGAAAAGTGAACGGTTCTTGTAGTTATAATAAAGCTTTGTTCCGGGAACTGCCTTTGACTTATTTTTAAGTATTTCTTCAAAGTCAACGAAGCCTGCTGCAGTAAGAAGCTCGATAGCTGTGTCAACGGACTCGCGCTCTGTTTTGCTGTTGTCAAGGAAGGTCTTATAGCCTTCGCAAAAAGCAAAAACCTCTGCCTTTGTTTCATCGCTCATGGTCTTCCATGAGTTCTTGTTTGTAAATTCCAAAGATTCATCAAATTTTGCCATTGAAAAATCTCCTTTCGCTGTTCAATGTAATGTTTTGTAAAATTAATCGTTAAGTAACGAATTATGCCTCAAGCAATTTTTCTGCGGAGCAGATTTTTATACATACGCAAAGCACGCGGATTGCCTCGTAAAGCTCTTCAAGAGGGGGAAGGGTGGGGGCAATGCGGATGTTTCTGTCGCGAGGGTCTTTTCTGTAGGGGAAAGTAGCTCCGGCAGGAGTAAACTTCACGCCGCAGGCGTTGGCCATTGCAACTACTTTTGTTGCACATCCGTCAAGGGTGTTTATGCTTACAAAATAGCCGCCCTGAGGCTTGGTCCATTCAAGGATTCCAAGGCCGCCAAGCTCTTCTTCCAGAACTTCCAGAACTGCGTTGAACTTAGGTCTCAGAATCTCGGCGTGCTTCTCCATGTGAGCCACGATTCCGTCGTAATCCTTAAGGAAATTTGCGTGGCGAAGCTGGTTCAGCTTGTCATTGCCGATAGTCTGGGCTGTAATGTAAGAAAGGGAATATTTGATATTTTCCACAGATGATGCCAGAACTGCAATACCGCTTCCGGGGAAGGTAATCTTCGACGTAGAGCCGAAAACGTATGCTCTGTTGGGGTTTCCTGCTTCTGCGCAAGCTTCGATAAGGCTCTTCTGCTTCGCAGGTGCGTCACCCAGGTAGTGTACTGTGTAAGCATCGTCCCACATTATGGTAAAGTCGGGAGCGGCGCATTCCATAGACGCCAATTGGCAAATTTTATCATCTGAATATACTACACCGGAAGGGTTGCTGTACTTGGGGATAGACCACATACCCTTAACGGCAGGGTCTTTTACCAATTCCAGAACTTTTTCCATGTCGGGGCCGTCTTCCTGAAGCTCAACGGGGATCATTTCAATGCCCAGCTTCTCACAAATAAGGAAGTGACGGTCGTAGCCGGGAACGGGGCAAATAAACTTTACTTTATCAAGTTTTCCCCAAGGGGTTGAGTCAGCAGACGTGCCGAAAACCATAAAACGCATAAGCGTGTCAAACATCATATTAAGGCTGGAATTTCCACCCACGATAACATTCTCAGGCTTCGTGCCCATCATATCCGCCATAAGCTTTTTTATTTCGGGAATACCGTCAAGTATGCCGTAGTTTCTGCATTCCGTACCTGTGGCTGTCTTTGCATTGCCGATATATTTATCACCGAGCAGTTCGTTTGAAAGGTCGAGCTGGGATGCTCCCGGTTTTCCTCTGGTCATATCGTAAGAAAGGTTTTTTTCAACAAGTTCTTCGTAGCGCTTTTTTTCCTGCGCCAAAACTTCTTTCAACTCTTCTTTGGATAATTGTCTGTAATTCATCTTTATATATGCCTTTCTATAATTGTTTACATTTAAAGTATATCCATAATATTATACTCACAGACCGCCTGTTCTGCAAGTGATTTTTTAGGCGTGACAGGGGACAGGTCACTGTCATCTTTTTTTTAGCGTGACGGGGGACACTTGCCAAAAGTCGGCAAATTATTTTTTTGTGTTCCTTGTCACTCCCTGGTACGCTCTTTTTTTATAAATTCGTAACTTTGCGAATGGTTTCACTGCCCTTTTCAAGGGAAACGATACCTGTACGGCAGATTTCAAGGATATTGTAATCGCGCATCAGGGTGATAAAATCGTCAATTCTGGAAGATTCGCCTGTGAGCTGGAAAACGATAGAATCCTTTGCATAGTCAACGGTTTTTGCTTCAAATGCCTTGGCGGCGGTAAGAATGTCATCGCGGCTCGTTTGCTCATTGGGCATCTTGATAAGGAGAAGCTCGCAGCTTACAGAGTTTTCATTGGTCAGCTCTTTTATGGAGCATACGTCGGGGAGCTTGTACAGCTGGTTTATGAGCTGTTGCTTCTGGTTTTCCTCGCCGTCAAACATTACCGTGATTCTGGAAAATTCGTTTGACTCGGTTTCGCTTACGGTCAGGGCGCTGATGTTGAATTGTCTGCGCCTGAACATGCTTGTAACTCTGTTGAGAACACCAAACTGGTTTTTTACGAGAACTGCTACTTTATATCTTGTCATTTCTTCTTACCTTCCTTTTTTGTGTTTTGGTCTATGCACATTCTGGGTGCCGTGGGATACACGAATTCATCTTTGTCAATGGCACAATCGATAATAAAAGGTCCTTTTTTATTGGCACCTTTGATAATTGCGCTGTCAAGTTCCTCTAATGATGAAACGGCCGCGCCGTCTGCGCCGAAAGCCTTTGCAAGCTTTACAAACTTTGTTTTTCTGCCCAGGGTTGTTCCTGAATAGTGTTTGTTAAAATAGAGAGTCTGGCATTGACGCACCATTCCAAGAACGCCGTTGTTCATTATGATGATCGTTACAGGAACTTTGTAGGAGACAGCGGTGGCAAGCTCGTTAAGGCTCATGCCGAAGCTTCCGTCTCCCGTAATGAGTACCGGTCTTTCACCTGTTGCAAAGTATGCGCCTATTGCCGCGCCAAGTCCGAAGCCCATGGTGCCCAAGCCTCCGCTGGAAATAAATTTACGGCTCTTTTTAAACGTAAAGTTCTGGGCGGACCAAAGTTGATGCTGTCCTACGTCAGTTACTACCGGAGTGTCCTCTGAAAGGTGGTTATTAACGGTGAGAATTACGTTTCTCGGAGTCATACCCTCTCTTGTGTCAAGGCGTTCGGCCTGCACTTCACGAAGAGCATCAATAGTTATTTTCCAATCATTCTTTTCAGACTTTTCTATTAAAGGAAGCATTTTCTGAAGGGTCAGTTTTACGTCTGCACGAAGTCCGTGAAAGGCGGTGACCGTTTTTGAAAGCTCCGAGCCGTCAACGTCTATGTGAACGATTTTTGCATCCGGACAGAATTTCGGGTTATTTGCGGTAACTCTGTCATTGAAGCGAACTCCCAGGGCGATAATACAGTCTGCTTTTTGCATTGCCGCAGAGGCCGCATAGTGTCCGTGGATTCCCTGCATTCCCAAAAATCCGGGGTGGTCAGAGGGTATTCCGGAAAGTCCCATCATTGAACAGCCCATAGGCGCGTCAATCTTCTCCGCAAGAGCAAGCATTTCCTCCTGTGCGCCGCTTGATACCACGCCTCCGCCAAAGTAAATATAAGGTCTTTTTGCGTCGTTAATGGTCTTGGCCGCCTGGCATATGCGAATTTCCTTTGCAGGGGATTTTTCTTCTGCCGAAACAGGACCTTGGGGAACGTATCGGCATTTTGCCATCTGAACGTCTTTCGGAACGTCAATCAATACAGGGCCGGGTCTGCCTGAAACCGCCAATTTAAAGGCTTTTCTTATGGTGTCTGCCAATTCCTCTACAGAATTTACAAAATAATTGTGCTTGGTAATGGGTAGGGTAATACCGGTAATATCAATCTCCTGAAAAGCATCGGAGCCTATCTGTGACGTCATTACGTTTCCGGTAATTGCAATCATAGGTACAGAGTCAAGGTGAGCGGTGGCAATGCCGGTAACCAGGTTGGTGGCTCCGGGGCCTGAAGTGGCAATTACTACACCGGGCTTTCCCGTGGCTCTTGCATATCCGTCTGCTGCGTGGGCCGCACCTTGCTCGTGGGCCGTAAGTACGTGTTTGACGTTTTTTCTGTATTTGTAAAGAGACTCATACACGTCAAGTATCTGATTTCCGGGATAACCGAAAACTGTGTCACAGCCTTGTTCTATTAAAGTTTTAATTATAATATCAGATCCGCTTAATAACATATTTTTTCCTTATTATCGTTGTTGTATTTTATTTTTTATTAAGATTTTGACAGATCAAGCTGCCCATTTCTTTGCAGCCTACCTTTATGCAGGAGGTGAATGCTTCGGAGGTCTCCGGCGGCATAATGTCTGCTGTGCGGTATCCTTGGTCAAGAACCTTTGACACCGCGTTTTCAATGGCGTCTGCCTCTGCGGTCATATCAAAACTGTAGCGAAGCATCATTGCCACGGAAAGTATAGTTCCTATGGGGTTTGCCAGGTCTTTTCCTGCAATGTCGGGTGCTGAGCCGTGGATAGGCTCGTAAAGGCCGCAGGAGGTGCTTCCAAGGCTTGATGAAGGTATCATTCCGATGGAGCCCGTTATCATAGAGGCCTCGTCGGAAAGAATGTCTCCGAACATATTCTCCGTTACGATAACGTCAAACTGTGCAGGGTTTTTCACAATCTGCATTGCACAGTTGTCCACCAGCATATCGGAAAGCTCAACCTCGGGATATTCCTCTGCGAGACGGTGCATTACCGACTTCCAGAGTCTGCTGGAATCAAGAACGTTGCTTTTTTCTACGGAGCAGAGCTTCTTGTTTCGTTTCATTGCCGTCTCAAAGCCTATGCGGCCGATTCGCTCAATTTCCCTTTCAGAGTAAACCAGTACGTCCACCGCTTTCTTTTCGCCGCTTTCAAGGGCTTCGGTTTTGTGCTCTCCGAAATAAATACCGCCGATAAGCTCTCTCACGATAATGAAATCAATGCCCTTGGCAACTATTCCCGGCTTCAAAGGTGAGGCTTCGGAAAGCTGCGGCCATATCTTCGCCGGTCGGTTGTTGCTGTAAACTCCCATACCTGCACGAAGTCTTAAAAGACCTTTTTCAGGGCGAAGATGGCCGGGAACTCCGTTCCACTTTTCGCCGCCTACAGCGCCTAAAAGTACGCTGTCCGAAGTAATACATTTATCAAGCATTTCCTGCGGCAGAGGATCTCCGTATTTATCAATGGCAACGCCGCCCATGTCTACGTCGGTATAGGAAAATTCGTGGCCGTAAAGCTCTGAAACTTTATCAAGAACGCTAAGCGCCTGTTCCACAATCTCAGGACCTATGCCGTCCCCTCGTATTACTGCAATATTTTTTTTCATATTACCTTGCGCCCCCTTATTTACTGTCCTTAAGAGATGCCAGAAGGCCGCCTTTTTCGATAATGTTCTGAATGAAGGGCGGGAAGGCCTGGGCCTTGTAAGTTTTTCCCGTGGTATTGTCGGTAATGATTCCGGTGTCAAAATCCACCGTAACCTCGTCTCCTGCATTTATCTCTTCTGCCGCTTCGGGACATTCCAGAATGG
>JAEIGA010012645.1_pt1 | contig 12816 bp, 1 predicted proteins | sample 9270691 | NCBI WGS metagenome assembly JAEIGA01 (sample SAMN17057246, study PRJNA624740) | gut metagenome | biome: biome; isolation source: fecal sample | host: Bos grunniens | place: China: Xizang | collected 2019 | reverse complement strand
CTCCTACTCCTTCAATCAATACATTGTCTATTACCGCTCCTTGATTGTCTGCAATTAAATAATTATTCACCCAAACAAAGACAAGTTTTCTTACTTCATTCAACTCATTTGGTATTGTAACACTCATATTCTGTGTTTGAGGAATCATACTTAGTGTATGAATATTCGGAGATTCAGAATTACTCATAATAACTCCTTGCGAATAATTAGAAGTTGCAAAATTATTTGTATACGTCGCAGGTTCAAAGTTAGTAGACACAGGAACAAAGAACACTTTCAAATAATCGCTATAAACATGTCCTCCAACCTTTAAATCAAAACTTATTCTAATGGAGTCAGTCTGTCCTAATTGGATTTGTTTCTCTGCAATTACAACAGATGCCTGCATATTATCATAAGCAGATGTAATTCCATTATCTCCTGTTACAAACAAAGCAGAATTTGTTGAAGAATTAACATCTCCAACCCACCATTTATTTGTACAAGTTCCATTTTTAATCAACCAACCGTTAGTTCCTTGTCCTTCAAAATTACAACTATATGGCAAAGTTGCAACTTCTATCTGTGTTGTGACAGTAATCTCTTGTGAAGCTATTGATTCTGCCCCACCACACACTCCTTTAACTTTGATATAATAAGTAGTTGCACTTGAAAGATTTTGAATTGTTGCATTATTCTCGGTAGTTGTCATTGTCATTTCTTGTGTAGAGAAATCATCTCTATAAGAAATGATATAATTATCTGCTCCTGTTTCTGTCCAAGAAAGATCTATTGAATTAGTTGAAATATTTTCCACCGTTACCCACTCAACCATTGGACAAGGAGAGGTAATCAATTCTATATTATCAATAGCAGCAGGAACTGTTAATTCATTTTGTGTTCTATATCCATAGGCCGCAATAACCAATCGTTTATTACCTGTGATATTACCCAAGAATAATCTTTCGCTTTGCCACTGCTCTGCACCATAAAGAGTAATTATTGGATCAGAAGGAAGATTTGCAACAGACAATGGAGCAATATCTAAAAGATAAATTGAGATTCCTCCATAAACTTGTCCAGAAATTACATTACCTAAGCATTTCCAATCAAAAGATAATTCAAAAGCGTTTTCAGTTTCACCAAATGCTATGTCCTGCCATAAAAACGCTATTGTATTACTTGTAGTTAAATCTGCCGCATAAGTATTTCCGCCATCATTTGAAATATATGCCGAACTACCATTTGGATCCACAGAAGTAGCCGAGCCAAAACTCCAAGCATTTGCTCCAATGGCATTGTCAATTGTAAACCATTGAACGCTATCGCTAAATGTTGAAACAAAAGGTATTGACATCGGTTCGGTTAATGTAGTAAATGTTGTAGCCGCCCAAGGAGAAACCATATCTTCTGAACAAATACTTCTTATCGCAAAAGTATATAGTGTAGCATCTGAAAGTTCGGTTAAACTAATACTTGTTTCTGAAGCTGTTAATGTAGGAAGTGTATCAAAATTTGAACACTCTCCTTCAACTAATACGTATTCAAAATAATTTGCATTATTGTTTAGTGTAGTGAAATTAACAATTGCTGAATTATGTCTTATATCTGCTGGTGCTACCATTGGATTTTGTGGAGATTGACACTCATTCCAATCTATAACAGAAATGTTATCAATACAAAAAACATTATATGTACCACCTGTTGTGCTTTCTACATAAAATGCAATCTTGATTTGTCCTGTTAAAGGTTGATTATCTTCATCTACAAGTTTATAACTTATTGGTGTTGGTTGATTTATAAAATCTGAAAAATTGTGTTCAATGTCAGTATCGTTATCTTTAAATACGATTCTATTATTTACACTCCAAGTTTCGCCGTTATCGGTCGATACCATAATGATCAATTTATCATCATCACCCGCTTGGGTTGAGGCATCTGAATAAAATGCTCTTAAAGCAGCATTAAATATAATTTGTTTAGTAACCGAACCATCTCCTATGTTTATTGAAGGACTTATAACCCATTCTTTTGATTCTAAATTTGAAAGTTCTATTTTTAAACAGCTTGTTTCAATGCCGTTAAGCTCTACATTTCCAACAGCCCACGAAGAATTAGGCAATAAATCCGAAGTATAGGTTGTGTCATAGATAGAAGGAAATCCATTATAGAGTTGCCAACAGTATTGAGGCTCTAATATATTTTCATCAAACTCCATTTGCCAAGGGGTTTGCAAGGTTACACAAGGTGTATTGATTGAAAAAATTTCTTCATTAAAATAAGGCATATCTCCTTGCTGACAAATAACTCCTATTTGCAATTGATAATTTGTTTGATACTCTATTCCATTCGACAAAGTATAAGGAAAAGCCTCACGTGTCAAGCCTGTAATTTCGGAATAGTAGTCATCGGTAGATTTTTTGTAACGCAAAACGTACGAAGCCTCTGTATTAAATTGGTCTAAGAGTCCCACTATCAAATTAGCTCCATTATCTGTTTCCAAAGGCTCTAATTCCAACTCCACAATCCTTGCACAATCGTTGGTATCTATTGTTATATTATCAATTATTGCAGAAAGATGATATTGATTTAAAAAACCACCACCGATATTAAACTCAAAAACCAATTGATAACCTCCTGCATAAAGATGTGCAGGAAGTATTATTTCTTCTCTTTGCCACTGAATTGATTGATTCAAACGTCCTGTAATAGCAAAGTTTTCACTCAATGTATCTCCGAAAGGTATAAGATATACTTTTAAATAATCAATTGTTCCTGACCCTTCGCACATCCAATCAAATGAAAGTTGGTATTCAGACGCACCAGCAAAGTTTACATTAAGGTAAGCACGTCCATTATAATGTTCAGGAGTGTATGAAGCAGATGCTCCATTATCATTTGTTATGTAAAGTGCTCCTCCTTGCGTGCTATCAGGATTTTCAATAGTGCTATTATAGACATTTCCTATAAACCAAATATTTTGAGCAGATGAAGCAGTAAATTGCATTTCCGGAGTAGTGCTTGAAGAATTAAAATCAAAGGAAAATGGAGTTGAATAAGGCATTGGCAATGTTGCTTTCACAGTATCACTCCACTCACCTCCACATGTTTGAGAAGCAGCGAAAATATAAGTTTGTCCAGGTTCTAATCCCTCTAAAATATATGGCAATTCTTCATCACCAGAGATTATTTGCCAATCTGCACTTTCTGGATCAAAGTTTTGATTTACTATATCTTGTGCGTAAGCAATTGCAACACCCGTTCCAGAGACGTTTGCAGTTTCGTATGTGATAGAAACAGAAGTACCAGAGTAAGCTTCAATTTCCAAACCATAGACTTCAAAACAATCAGGGATATTACTTACAACAAAATTATCAACTAAAAATGTAGGATTTGGTTCTTTTATTACAAGTGCAAAGCGGAAATTACCCACGTAATCGCCCAAAAGGATTTCTGCCATTTTCCATTGTTCAACTCTAACATTCGTATCGTTAATTGTTGTAAGGTATTCAAAATATATTGTATCATCTACCGAAGAGTAATCTACAATATCGGTATTGTAAATATATACATCTATTTTTGGAGTAAGCGCATTTGTATTATAGCCTTGCGGTATTTTATACTGAAAATTTAATCGCTGATTGCCATCTAAGGCAAAAGCAGGTGATATAATCCAATCATTAAATTCCACATTATCATAATAACCTTGATAGTTTAACGCTCCGCTTCCTTTGATTCCATTGGAAGAAGAATAACCCCATTTAATCCATGAGTCGCCTTCATTTATTGTTTTCCAGCAATATTGCGAGATGTCATAATAACTATTAAACATATCTGTTTCAAAATATTCTTTATAAGGGTATTGATTAGTCAATCCACATGGTGTAACTACTTTTACAATATCTGACGGCATAGAATTACCACCCGAGCCACAACTTGCAATAACTCTATATTCTATTATAGAGGAATATGGCAAATATGGAATCTCTACCGGATTTGGATCTTGAATTGTGTCCCATATACTTTCTCCTGAAAGACGATATTCCACTATATATGACACTGTTTGATTGATTGTGTCATTTATATTAACACTCATACTCGCATTTCCATCAACATCCGCAATCGTATCTGTGAAATCGGTTACTCTTGCACAAAGTGAGGCATGTACTTTTAAGTTATCTATTGCTGCAGGAGGGTTTTGCCCTGCGTTGTTGTCGTTTTTCCAACAGAATACTAACTGATAATCTCCCTCAGATATGTTTTCAGGAAATGGTTGTTCAAATTTACGCCAAGCATTTGAGGTATTTTGCAGTGTTCCAATTGTTGTAGCACCAGAAATATTTGTTGTCAATTCTGCATACAAAGGAAGTAAAAATACAGTCAGCCTATCAAGAGAGCCTTCTCCTATCATTTTGTAATCAAACTCTATTCCATAATAAGTACCATCTTGTATATGTATCAAAGTCGAAAAATAAGAAGTAGAAGCCACTGTATTATTGTAGGTATTGTTTAATCCCCCATTGTTACTTATATATAAAGCCTTGCCTTGAGTGAGATAACCATCTTCATCTCGCGTGTTATTTACCGCAGGCCCTACATACCACCTGTTTTCTCCATAATTGGTGTAACGCCACTGCCATAAATCTTCATCATCATCAAAATTCTCATCATAAGACAAAGATATATAACAACTTTCGTTTGGAGCAGTCATAAAATATCCACTTCGCTCAAAACTATTGCTTGCAGGGCAAATCGTCCAAAGCCTAAAATGATATTTAGTATAAGGGATAAGATTTGTTAATGTATAAAACGTATCTTGTATTACATCACTTGCAATAGTCCAATCCTCATCTGCATCTGTTTTATAAGCCAAGCCAAAAACAGATGAAGATTCGTCTTCAATATTCCAAGAAATTGTTGCTTGATTTGGCGTAATCGTGTTAGGGAATATATCAATCGGAGGATAACAATAGTCTTCGGAAGGGAAAATTCCAAATTTTACAATAGGTTTTTTGTTTTCTATTCCGCCAGAACCGCTTGTCGTACTTAGAGTGTAGGAAGCGTAATCACTCTCTCTATATATAGAACTACTATTTGCTGATATTGTCATAAAATTATGTCCCCAAGAATACTCGGAATGTGATTTTATAACCGCTATTATTAAGTTATTTTGCCCCGAATACTCAAAAATTTCCGGAAAAACAAAGGTTACCCAACCATTAGTTAGGTTTAAGGCTCCTGTAAAGACTTGTGTAAAACCATCAGCTGGTGAAAAACCGCTAAGGGTTGAATCACTTGTTTCCTTAAAGTAAATAGATATTGTTCCGGCAGAGTAATTTTCTCCAACATGATAATAACTTATGCTTGAAATCTCCCCTGCCACCAATTCGCTTTGCTTATATATAGATTGCGAATAAGAATATTTATAAGAAATACTTATCGGCAACTTAGATGAAGATTGATTTGAAGCAGTATCTCCAATAATAATTTCTGTCTGTGCCGAAATTTGCATCGCAAATAAAAGCGACAAAATAAAGAATAACCTTTTCATAATACTATGATTTTAAAGAGTGAATATTTTTGAGGCAAATATAAAAATAATTCTTTGTTTCACAAAAATATTTCAAAGAAAATTTTTTTTAATTCAAAGAAAAAAAAGAGCGACTCTTTGTTTTGAGTCGCTCTTTTGTGTTATTTGATTGTTAATTGTTATTCAACTATCAATTTTTGTGTACTTACGGCTTTATCAGTTTTTAGTTTTATGTAATAGATTCCACTTTTTAAGCCTTTAAGATTTAGAGTTAATTCTTTTTCTCCTGCATTCATTTCTTCTTCTCTAAGGATTCTTCCTTGTGTATCGCTCATTATAACTTTTGCAAAAGAGTTTAGGTTTTCAACTCTTAGAGTTACTTGATGTTTTGCAGGGTTTGGATAAAGTGTTGCCTCTAATTGATTAGCCTTTGCAACATCTAATAAACCTCCATCATCAATTTCTGTTGCATCGTAAATACTTACTGCATCTATTCCTGCACATCGTCCATTTTTGTTGATTCTTCTAAATGCAATTTGATATGTTTGTGATTGATTTGGCAAAGATATTGTGTCTTGATACCAATTTGATTGCGAAGAAGTGTAGAGTCTTAATCTTATCCATTCACTTTCTTGATTTTCTCTGTACAAGACTTCTATTCTATCGTTATTAGAAAGTCGTGGAGGCAAGATATAGCTAAATTTCAGATATGGTATTTCTAAGTTTTCTATATTAAGACGTGGTGAAATCAACATTGAAGAATCAAATGTAGAAAGAGCGTGATAGGCATATTGATTTCCTTCATAGGAAGCAGGGATATATCCATCGGCATAACTATTATCTAAAATCACCCAAGTAGAATCATTTTCCACATCTCCACTCCAACATGCAAAATCACTGCTTTCAAATCCCATAAAGTATGGAAAGTCTTGAATAATCATACATTCTGTTTGAAAACTTATCGTATCGGTTGATACAGACTCTTCTTCTTGGCAATTTGTTGTTACAAAAACTTGATATAATGTGTTTTCGGCAAGATTTGTTAATTGAACATTGCTGTTATCCGAAACAATAATTGAATTAAATGCTGTATCGTTTTGCGATTTGTAATAAACATTCCAAGCATTATGCAATTCATCATTTCCTATCCAAGAAATCTCTGCACTATTTGATGTTATTGATGAGGCTATCACTGAATTTTCTATCGGACTGATACAAGGAATTATTTCTTCCACCTCTTCTACCTGCACATTGTCTATTATTGCTCCTTGATTGTCGCCTAATCTAAAACTATTGACCCAAACAAATACAAGTTTTCTTATTTCATTTGGCGTATTAGGTATAACAACACTCATATTCGTTGTTTGAGTAACTTGACTAAGTGTATATTCGGAATCAATCGTACTATTGCTTATTATAACTCCTTGCTGATAATCATCCCTCGCAAAATAAGAAACAGAAGACGAAGGTTCAAAAACAGTATCAATAGGAACAAAGAAGACTTTCAAATAATCACCTAAGCTTACCCCTCCTACTTTCAAATCAAAGCTTATTCTAATTGAATCGCTCTCTCCTAATTGAATTTGTTTCTCTGCAATCACAACGCAAGTATTGTTTTTATCGAACTGAGATGTTAATCCGTTATCGCAAGTTACAAATAGAGTTGAATTTGTTGATGAATTAGCCCTACCAACCCACCATTTGTTTGTACAAGTTCCATTCTTTAAGAGCCAACCGTTAGCTCCTTCTTGTTCAAAGTCGCATATATATGGCAAATTCACAACATCTTGCAGTGTATTGATAGAAATCTCATCGCTAATTATTGACTCTGCCTCTCCACACACTCCTTTAACCTTAACCAAATAACGAGTTAGTGGATTAAGATTGTCAATAGTTATGAAATTTGTATTTGTAGTAAGAGTTAAATACTCTGTTGAAGTTTCATTTCTATAATATACGAGATAACTATCGGCTCCTGTTGATTCCCACGAAAGAGAAATAGAATTAGGTGAAGGAGATATTGCCTCCAAATTTTCTATTTTTGCACAAGGAGATACAATCAATTTTAAATTATCAATAGCTGCAGGAGTTTGTCTTTCGGCAATAGAGTAATAGCCAAAGGTTGCTATTACCAAACGCTTATCGCCTGTTATATGTCCAAGAGAAATTCTTTCGTTTTGCCATTCTTGTGAACCATAAAGAGTAATTATTGGATTAGGTGGCAGAGTTGTTATTGACAAAGGAGCAATATCCATTAGATAAATAGAGATTCCTCCAACAATAGTGCCATTTAGTACACTACCTATGCCTTTCCAATCAAGGATTAACTCAAAGCTACTATCTGTTTGTCCGAAAGAGAAATCTTTGTAAAGATATGCAATAAAAGAAGAAGAAGGTGCTTCTGCTTCATAGGAAATTCCTCCGTCTTTTGAAATATATGCTGACTGACCATTTAAATCCTCTGAGGTAGCTGAGCCAATACACCAAGCATTTGGAGAAGAAGGTGTAGCAACGCTTTGCCATTGTACATTGTCGCTAAAAGTTGTTTCAAAAGGCAAGGCTTGTGGTTGAGCCAATGTAGTAAAGCTTGTCATAACCCAAGGAGAATACATATTGTTTCCACAAAAACTTCTTACTGCAACGCTATATAGAGTTTGGGCTGAAAGATTTTCTAAAACAAGACTTGGTTGTGAGCAAATCAAAGGGTTAATTGTATCGAAATTTGAGCATTGACCTTCAACAACTACATATTGAAAATAAGTAGTGTTATCATCAATGGTTTTGATTTTAAGAGTTGCAGCATTATGTCTTAGGCTTGAAGAATCAATAGAAATAGAACGTGGAGCCTGACACTGAGTCCAATTATTGACAGTAAAGTTATCAATGCACAAATAGTTGTATCCTCCCTCTATTGTGCTTTCTACATAAAAAGCAAACTTAACTACACCCGATAAGGCTTGATTATTTTCATCTACAAGTTTGATTACATAAGGTGTTGTTTCGTTTGTCAGCGAAGAAAGATTATGAACTGTATCTGAGTCTTGCTCAGCAAAAATCACAGCATTGTTTTGATTCCAAGTAACGCCATTATCCATAGATATTGCAAAGATAAACTTGTCATCAACATCGATTTGTGTAGGATTTTCTCCATACAAATCTCTTAAAGCAAGGTCTAAAATAACTTGTTTAGTAATTGAGCCATCTCCCAAATTGATTGAAGGGCTTATTGCCCAATCTTTAATGTTTGAACCTGAGATTAGAATATTTAACTTGCTTGAATAATCGGTATTTGTCTGCATTTGACCAACTGTCCATGCTGAATTATCTGACAAAGCCGTTGTATAAGTAAAATCATTTGTTAAAAACCTTCCTTTATGCTTTGACCAACAATATTGTTCTTGTAATATATTTTCTTCAAAGTCTATTTCCAAAGGCGTTTCTATTATAGCACAAGGAGTTGTGATTGAAAAAATTTCTCCACTAAATAAAGCCTCGCTTTCACCCTCACATTCAACACCTATTTGCAATTGATAATTTTCATTATACTCTAATCCTTGTGATATTGTATAAGGAAAAGATTCACGACTAAGCCCTGTGATTTCTGTATAAAGGCTATCGGTTTCTTTTTTGTAGAGTAAAATATAAGAAGAGTTGGTATTAAATTCATCAATAAGGTCTATTGTTAAATTAAGTCCACTTTCTGTGTCTGCAACCTGCAAATCCAAGTCAATAAGCCTTGCACAATCAAGTGTATTTATAGAAATATTATCTACTATTGCAGGAAGAATATTATTTGATGAATAACTATCGCTTTCCCAATAAAAGATTAACTGATAAGCCCCTTGATAAGTTCCAGCAGGTAAAAGAATATGTTCTCTTTGCCATTGAGTTGAAGAATGCAACCTTGGTGTTATAGCATAATTTTCGCTCATTGAATAACCAAAAGGAACAAGATAAACTCTAAAATAGGCATTAGGGTTAATTCCTTGACACCTCCAATCAAACGAAAATTCATATTCTGCACCTGAATTAAAATCTACATTCATATAAGCATAGGCTTGAACAAACCCTGTACTAAAAGAAGCTGAATTTCCATTGTTATTTGAAACATAGAGAGCTCTTCCTGTTTGCGAAGAAATATTTGAAAGCGGCTGATTATAACTTTGTCCTATTATCCATTTGTTTGAGGTCGGTGCAGAGAGAAATCGCATTTGTGGAGTAGTTTCTTCTGTGTTTAAATCAAAAGAAAATGGAGTTGAGTATAAGTATGGTAAAGTTACTCGTTTGGTTTCGCTCCAAGTTCCATCACAATTTTGCCTTAATGCAAAAAGATATGTCTTTTGATTTTCTAAACCGCTTAATATATAAGGCAATTCTTGATTTGCAGGTATTACAATAGTTTGAGCAGTATTTGGATCAAAATCTTGATTTGGCATTTCTTCGGCATAAGCCACCACAACACCCTCTGATGTTATATTATTATTTGTATAAGATATTAAAACTGCATCGGAAGAATAAGGATAAATTTGCACATCGTTTACTTCCAAACAATCGGGAATATCACTTACCTTAAAATTATCTATAACAAATGATGGATTTGGCTCATTTATCACAAATGCAATGCGATAAGAACCAACATAATCATTCAATAATATTTCGGCAGTCTTGAAATTAACTGTTTCAAGATTAGAATCGTGAATTGTTGTTAGATAATCAAAATACGAAGTATCTTCTTCTGAGGCGTAATCCATCAAATCTGTATTCAAAACATAGACATCTATTTTTGGAAAATGAGTTAATTGTGAGTTTGAAGAGAGTTTTTGAACAAAGTTAATGCGTTGATTTCCGTTTAGAGCAAAAATAGGCGATATAATCCAATCGCTAATTTCTGTTTGATTATCATTTGGATTTCCATTATAGGATAATGCGTTTGAGCCATTGACTCCTGTATAGTCTTGTAAGGACCACTTTATAGAGGTATTGCCTCGATTTATAGAGTGCCAACAATGAGGAATACTAATACTATTTAAGGTATAAAGATTGTAGTCAAAATTTTCTAAATAAGCAAGTGAATCTATTATTCCGCAAGGTATTTGAGTTAAATAGAAATTTGAAGGCATTGAAGTATTGTCTATATCACAATTTGCATAGACTCTATATTGCACAACAGAGGAATATGGCAAGTAAGGAATAGTTAGAGGGTTGGTTCCTTGCATATAAGACCACTGTGTTTCGTTTAGTAGTTTATATTCAACGGTATATGAAGCAGATTCGTTAAGCATATCTATTATATTTAAGGACATAAATATGCTTCCATTAACATCTAACATCGTTTCTTGTGTACCGCTTATTTTTTCGCAATTTGTATGAGTTATTTCTATGTTATCAATAGCAATTGGAGGATTCTCCCCATCGCAGTGATCGTTTACCCAAGTAAAAACTAATTGATAATAACCCGGAGCAATGCTTTGTGATAACTCTGTTGTAAATCGACTCCATACTCCTGTATTATTTACAACTTGTGCTAAGGTTATGCTTGAAGGAACGCTGTTTGACAAATTCGCATTGGCTGGAATTAAAGACACTTTCATATAATCGTTAAAAACATCTCCTACCACTTTGTAATCAAAGGAAAGTCCATAATGCAAACTATCTAATATTTCTATGTATGTTGAAAAATGGGAAACAGATGCTGAGGTATTATCATAATTATTTGTTTCTCCATCATCATTACTTATAAAAATACCATTGCCTTGTGTTATATGCCCTTGCTCATCTCGTGTATTATTTCCCAAAGGACCTACATGCCATTGATTTTCCCCAAAATTAGTAAATTTCCACTTTGATAAATCTTCTAAATTATCAAAATCATTGTAATAAGGTAAAGTTATGCAATCATCAGGGTGCGTAAGGGTTGTTAAAGACACTATTTGATTGTTACTTTCCGAAAAAGGACAAATAGTCCATAGTTTAATTTGATAATTAGAATGCGATTCAAGTCCTGTTATTGTATAAGTTGTACCAGTAACTCCCTCTTGTATTATTGTCCATTGGCTTTCTGTATCTTTTTTACAAGCAATGCCTACAAAACTTCCTTCTTGCCAAAAATTATCCCAAGAAATTATTGCTAAATCTGAACTAACACTATCTACTCTAAGATTGAATGGCTGATAGCAATGTTCTTCATCTGGAATTATTCCAACCTTTACTATTGGAGTTTCATTAAGTATCTGACTATAATAAGGATTAGAATTTATATTATAAGGAGTTGTGTGATTTGCCGCACACCTTGTAGATGAGTTTGCATTTCTTGTTTTAAAGAAGTGATTGCTTTGAGTTGTAAAGCCTTCCTTTATCATTGTTATAACCAAATTATTATTCCCCGAATATTCATAAGGCGTATAAAAATCAAAGGTTATCCATCCATTACTCAAAATAACCGTATCGGAAAACACCTCTATAGAATTTTGAAGCGAAACAAAAGAGCTAAGCGAAGACTGAGTTGTTTCTTTTAAATAGACTTTTACCACACCAGAATTAAACCACCCTCCAACATGATAGTAACTTATACTTGTAATTTCACCAACCATTAGTTCATTTGACTTATATAGACTTTGGGTATAAGAATATTTATTATCACAAACAAGAGGTGCTGTTGTTATTATTTGACTTGTATTGCTATCTCCTATAACAAAAAAATCTGTTTGAGCCGAAATTTGAGTTGCAAACAAAAGCAACAAAAGAAAAAATAACCTTTTCATAATACTATGATTTTAAAGAGTGAATATTTTTGAGGCAAATATAAAAATAATTCTTTGTTTCACAAAAATATTTCAAAGAAAAAATTTTTTAATTCAAAGAAAAAAAAAGAGCGACTCTTTGTTTGAGTCGCTCTTTTGAGTTTATTGATTTGTTGTCTTTATTCAACTATCAATTTTTGTGTGCTAACTACATTGTCTGTGATGATTCTGATGTAGTAAACTCCGCTTGCCATTTCGCTAACATTGATTGTGTAACGTGTTGTGCCTGCATTGATGTTGTCTTGACTTAGGATTCTTCCTTGTAAGTCGCTGATTACTATCTTAGCGTCTTGGTTCAATCCGTTGATGTCTAATGTTGCGTTGTCGCTTGCTGGATTTGGATACAAACTTACTGCTATTTGATTTGCTAAGGCGTCAGTTAAGCCTAATAGTGTGAAGGTTTCTACTGTTCCGTATGCTGTGCCTGCTTCGTTTGTGATGTATGCACGATAGAAATATGTTTGTCCTTCTACTAAGTCATTAACTGTTGTTGTGAATGTGCTTCCG
>JAEIGA010012644.1_pt1 | contig 12816 bp, 12 predicted proteins | sample 9270691 | NCBI WGS metagenome assembly JAEIGA01 (sample SAMN17057246, study PRJNA624740) | gut metagenome | biome: biome; isolation source: fecal sample | host: Bos grunniens | place: China: Xizang | collected 2019 | reverse complement strand
GAATACGGGATTATTGAACACGTTGGCCCTTGCAAGGAAATTCATTCTGCGGTCTGTCAGCTGAAGGCAGACACAGAGAGGATCGTTCAGACAATTCTGATGGTTTGAAACGATTATTGTAGGGGTGCCGTTTACCGGTACATTTTCAAGTCCCACCACGTGCTCCTTCTTGAAATACATACCGGAATTTACGAACTGCAGATACGCACGGAATGCTTTCAAAAGGAAGGAATGGTCCCTCGGGTTAGTTTTATTCATTTCTTTTCAGGTTATTGGTTTTTCTCACGTTGTATATCATATGCCTCTTTCCTTGCAGATGGCCTCGTAAGCCTGATTTATGGCCTTGAACTTCTCCTCTGCCGCCTTCTGGACATCCTCTCCCAGTGTGGCTACCTTATCCGGATGGTATTTGACGGCCATCTTACGGTAGGCTTTCTTCACCTCTTCATCGGTCGCGTCTGGTTCAATCTCGAGAATCTTGTAGTTGCTGTCATTGCTTGGACGGAACTGAGCAAAAATTGAGTCCGCTTCATTCTTTGTAAGTCCTATCAGGTTCGCAATAATCTCCAGCAGGTCGATCTCCTCCTTGACCAGACCATCGCATGCACCGAGAGACACAAGATAATGAAAAAGCTGAAGACGCTGCGAGTGATTCATGCAGGACTTGATCTGATCGCATACATCGTAAAGATCGAAGGGCTTATCGATGATTTCAGTGATGATCTCTACAGAATCCTCTGCAGCCTGTGGCCCGAAGTTCATTCCGAAGAACTCCTTGACCTTGGCGAGTTCTTCATATGATGCCCTGCGGTCAACTCTGATTATTGCTGCAGTCAGAACCAGAAGGCTCATGAAGAAACTGTTCCTCTGCTCCTGCAATTTTGCCTGTTCGCCCTGAACCTCAGATGACTCCTCCGCTTTTGATGCGAAGTAAAATGCAAGAATGCCTCCGATGGGGCCTAGAAAGGCCCATCCCAGTGCGCCTGCTATCCATTTACCAAGTCCCATACTTACCTCACCATCTTCTTTAAGTAGTCACAAACTTCTTCAGTCATAGCTTTTCTCCATTGAAATAGGGTAGCAAATATAATAAATATAATGAATATACCTAAAATTACTACTCTATGACAAGACCGTCATATGCGGGTCTGATGTGTGCAGGAAGCTCGGCGCATAGATCCTCGTGGCAAGGCAGCTGGTGGGACAGGTGAGTGAGCCATGTGTGTCTTGCGCGGACCCGGTCAGCAACCTTGAGAGCTCCTTCCAAGGCAAAATGTGATATGTGATGGCCTCGGCGCACTGTGTTTATTATAAGGTGTTCGAGTCCTTGGAGCTTTGTGAATTCTTCCTCGGGAATGTGATTCATGTCTGTGCAATACGCGATGTCTCCGAATCGGAATCCGAGTACGGGAAGTTTGTAATGGCGACCTCGGATCGGGATGATTTCTACAGTATGTATCTGCTTGTCGCCTCCGGAAGTCGTGTGGATATACCCTTTTTCATCTGTCCACTCCAGGGTCTTGTATTGTCCTCCTGCCATGATGGTAAAAGGATTTTCATCAATACGATGCACCTCCCATTCGGGGGCGCCGGGATATTTGTTCTCCGCGAATGCATATGAGTACTCCATCCGGAGCGAATCCTCTACATATTTCTCACAATAAATATGTGTGGCCTTCTTTTCATGGTAGTTGAATGCGCGGATGTCGTCAAGCCCTCCTGTGTGATCCTTGTGATTATGAGTCAGCAGGATGGCATCAAGATGTGAGATATCTTCTCGTAGCATCTGCTGCCTGAAATCCGGACCGGCATCAACGAGGATAGTCAATCCGTCGTACTCGACCAGCACACTTGCACGAAGCCTTTTATCGCGCGGATCCTCACTACGGCACACCTCACATCCGCACCCTATCATCGGTACGCCTTGTGATGTTCCTGTTCCCAAAAATGTCAGTCTGGTCTTTTTCATATGTACGTGGGAGTTAAAATTGGTGACCCCTGCGTGCACCAATATTGCATTAGAAAGGTCTGGAAGCTACTTTGACTGTACGTGGGGGGTAGTGTTTTTAACCCCTGCGTACACCTGATTGAGCTATCAGATGGTGATATTGATGATTTTTCCGATAAGTTCCGGATCATATGGACGTGAGATGCGGATGTAGTTGCCCGTGTATCCTGCCATCATGCCTCCTTTTTCAGTGCTCTCGAAAAGTACCTTTTCAGCGACGCCTTTATTCGCTTCAAGGAACTCGGCATACAGTTGGGCCGAAAGCTCTTCGAGCATCTGCACACGCAGTGTCTTCTTGCAGTCCTGGACCTGGTCTTTACGTTCGGCCGCAGGAGTGCCGGCTCTACGAGAGTATGGGAAGATGTGGATGAAAGCTGGGCGCACAACATCTCTGAGGAATGTGTATGTCTCCATGAAAAGCTCGTCTGTCTCTCCCGGGAACCCTACGATGACATCGATTCCAAAGAACACCTTCGGTCCTCCCGGAACTTCCGTGCGCTCTCTGATGTACTGAATCTTGTGAGCAAAGGCAGCGGTGTCGTAGCGACGGCCCATTTCTCGGAGGATGGTGTCGCATCCCGACTGAAGCGGGATATGATAGTGGGGGAGGAACTTTGTGCCTGAGGTGATCCAGTCGATAATTTCCTCAGTGAGCAGATTCGGCTCTATGGATGAAATACGATAGCGCTCGATGCCGTCTACTTTGTCCAGTTCGCGGATCAGATCGAAGAATGTCTCACCGGTTGTACGTCCGAAATCGCCGGTGTTTACTCCAGTGAGCACGATCTCCTTGATGCCCTCTGCTGCAATGGCTTCTGCCTGCGGGATGATCTCGGCAATCGGTATGTTTCTGCTCTCGCCGCGGGCGTATGGCACTGTGCAGTAATGACATTTATAATCGCAGCCGTCCTGAACCTTAAGGAATGAACGGGTCCTCTCGCCACTTGAATATGCCGGGAAGAATCTTCCTGCCCCTTCCGGACAGCATCCGTGCTCCTGGACATTATTGCAGCTCACTGCCGGCTTTGTGCTTGAAATGATTGTCGGCACCAGCATGCTTTTTTCGGTGGCTCCGAATACTCGCACAACACCTTCTATCGCCTCGTAGTCTGTACGCCGCAGCTGTGCAGAACATCCTGTCACATATATCTGTGCCTGAGGATTCTGCCGGTGCAGTTTTCTTATGATGTTGCGGCTCTTCTTGTCAGAGTGCTCTGTCACGGTGCAGGTGTTCACAACGAAGACATCTGCTCCCTTTGTCCACGGCACAGCCTCGAATCCTTCTTTCAGAAGTGCCCTTTCATATGTTGAGGTCTCGGCGTAATTCAGTTTGCAGCCGAGGGTTATAAATGCTATTCTTTTCATAATCTTTTTACAGATCCTTCGCTTCGCTCAGGATGACAAGGTGCTCAGGATGACAAGGTGCTCAGGATGACAAGGTGCCTCAGGATGGCATGTGGTGCAGCGTGATGCGGCTCCACTGGACAATTCCGCCGACTGGCGGGCGACGCTTCGATACGCGGACCGAGAACGACTCCAACTGAGGGAAATTCTTTGCCAGAGCCTTGACAATACGTCCGGCAATATGCTCGAGCAGTTCCGACGGCACTTCCATCTCTGCTGCTACAACATCGTATATTTCAGCATAATTGAGTGCATCTTCAAGAGCGTCGCTTTCAGATGCAGCCCTCATATCCAGCACTCCGCGGAAATCCACAATAAACAGATTCCCGTAGACCTTTTCTTTTTCCAAGACACCATGAAAGCAATGAAACTCCATTCCTTCCAGCTCCAAGATACCTTTACTGTCCACCATAATGCCTATTTGAAGAATTTGTCGACAGCTTTTACTGCTTCAGGCAGGGCAAATACCGCCACTCGGTCATATGCCTGGATCTGGGTGTCTCCGACAGCGATCATTGAGTCATTGCCTCGGATCAGACCACCGATGATGGCATTCTGAGGGAAATTCATCTCCTTCAGGGTGCATTTTGTAATTGCACTGTCCGGAGCCACGATATATTCCAGCACTTCGGCATTTGTGCCGCTCATATACTTGATGAACCTGACTTTGCTGCTCAGGGTGAATTTATAGATTCGTCCTGCAGTGATAAGCTTCTTGTTGATCACTGCATCCACTCCCATGCTTTCCGCAAGGCGTATATATTCAAGGTTCTCAACCTCTGCAATAGTTCTGGCAATGCCAAGCCTCTTTGCTGCGACGCAGGCCAGGATGTTGGTTTCGGAACTGTTGGTTACGGCTACAAAGGCATCGAAATCCTTGATGGATTCCTCTATGAGTATGTCGGAATTACGTCCGTCGCCGTTGACCACAGTCACATTGTCCGGCAGCTTTTCTGAGAGTTCGACACATTTGGCCTTGCTCATCTCGATGATCTTTACACTCTCCATCTGCTTGCTGATCTGTCTGGCAACCATCTCGCCGATAGGAGAACCTCCCAGAATCATGAGATTCTTCACCTCGATGTCCTTCTTTCCTATATATTTCATAAGAAGGTTCATTCCTTCTCTCTTGGATACGATGAACACAAGGTCATGATATTTGAACTTTGTGTCAAATTTCGGGATGATCGTCTCATTGCCTCGTGCAATTGCCACGACTCTGAAATTATGTCCCTCTTCAGCCGCCACTGCGCTGAACTCCGCCATGTTCATTCCGATAAGCGATGACTCCTCCTCAAGCTTGAACACCGCCACCTGGAGCTTGCCTCGTGCAAAATCCATTGAATCGGTCGATGCGGTACGCTTCAGCAGGTCAATGATTTCTGATGCTGCAATCTTTTCAGGGTAGAACATAAGGTCGATACCCATCTCAGTGAACAGATACTTGTTCTCGTATGACAGATATTCCTCATTGTTTATACGCGCTGTCGCTTTTTTGCTGCCGAGTTTCTTTGCAAGCATTGCGCTTACTACATTTACGTCCTGCGAATCAGATGGATTCACTGCGATGAACAGGTCGGCGTGTTCGGCTCCTGCGTCCTGAAGCACCTTTATTGCAGAAGGATTGCCTTCGACTGTAATTACGTCGCATGACGCGCTGAGTGCGTCAAGGCGCTCCTGACGTTCATCGATGACGGTTATTTCGTTAGCTTCTCCGCTAAGCATCTTTGCCAGGTGAGAACCAACCTCACCGGCTCCGGCAATTACAATTTTCATATTACCTTGGATTCTATTTCCTTGAATATCCTTTTACCCTTGATCAAGGCCATGAGGATGATCCATCTGTTGTATATTCCGTGGATTTCTACCTTTCCCCCATGCTCTCTTATATGGGACTCGATTTCTGGAATTCCGGGTTTCCTGTCCAGCTGGCAATATTCCCGGTGCGCTCTGACGACCGCCTTGAAACAGTCTGTCTTGAATGTGACAAGATATACGCAGGCAGACAGCCAGTCCAGCATCTTTCTGACAGCCATTCTCCTCTCGGCTTTTCTTAGCCCCGATCTCGCGGCATCTTCAATGCTTGCACCTGCTGCAAACTTATTGAGTGCAAATGTCTTAGCCAGGTTGTTGCTGAGCATCAGGCTGTTGTTGCGGAAATTGAGGAACAGCTTGAATGGGGAAGTCGCGGGCAGCGTGCCTCCTCCGACGTGGTATGCTACCGATTCCGGCACCACCGTCACCTTCCATCCGTGAAGCTGCATCCTCCAGCACAGGTCTATTTCTTCCATATGGGCGAAAAAACGCTCGTCAAGCCCTCCCAGTCTGCGGAAAACCTCGCTTCTGACCAGCAGGCAGGCCCCGGTTGCCCAGAAAACATTTTTTGGGGTGTCATACTGGCCGCAGTCGGTCTCCAGCATCTTGAGCACCCTGCCTCTGCAAAGAGGGTAGCCGAATCTGTCGATATATCCTCCTGCTGCTCCTGCATATTCGAACTTGTCCTTTTCCTGCCAGCTGTGAAGTTTCGGGGCGCAGGCGCCACAGTCGGGATGTTCTTCCATCCAGTCCACAAGCGGCTGCAGCCATCCTTGTGTAACTTCTATATCCGAATTGATCAGAAGGAAATATTTTGGCGCGTCAGGATGGTTGCAGAGCTCTTTGAAAGCCCTGTTATAGCCTCCGGTAAAACCAAGATTCTTCTCGAAGACGAGCGTTCTGATCCCCGGAAACTTTTCTGCCATCATCTGCATTGAACCGTCTGTCGAAGCATTGTCTGCAACAACGACTTCAGCTCCGTCGACTTTCCCGACAGAGCTGATAAGACCAGGAAGGAACTCTTCAAGAAATCCCTTTGTGTTCCAGTTCAATATGACGACGGCTGTCTGCATGTCTGTGGGTTTGGGCAGAACTGTTTTAGTGGCATCCGCATCCGCAGTCGCCGTCATGGCCTTCGCCGCAACCGCCACATTCTCCTTCGTGGCCGCCGCACTCTCCACCACACTCTCCGCCGTGACATCCGCCACCATGGCATCCACCGCCGCATCCGCAGCTATGGACATATTCTCCGTGAAGGCCCTCGGTGAGCTCCTTCTCAGTAGCCTCGCGCACAGAGATGACCTCTCCGGTGAAATGCAGAGTCTTTCCTGCCATCTGGTGGTTGAGGTCCATCTTCACGCTGTCGGCAGTCACTTCAAGAACAACCCCGGGGATAACTCCGCCCATGCTGTTCATCATCGGGATGGTGTTGCCTGGGACGAGAAGGTCCTCGCGAACCTCGCCGTTGACCTCGAATGCTGCCTTCGGGAGGTCGATGATTCTCTGTGGGTCTACTTCGCCGTAAGCGTCAGCTGGTGCGAGGGTGATCTCGAACTTGTCACCAGCCTGCATGCCCTCGATGTGGGCCTCGAGCTTAGGCAGGAGGCTTCCTGTGCCGTGAATGTAATCAAGTGGCTTTTCCTTTGTTGTGTGGTCTACGACCTGTCCTTCTACTTCGAGTTCGTAGCTGAACTCTACTACTGTGTTTTGTGCGATTTTCATATTGTTTCCTTTTTATAATTTACTTGTTTGCAGATCCTTCACTCCGCTGCGCTCCGTTCAGGATGACATTTTGTGCTGCGCTCCGTTCAGGATGACATTTTGTGCTGCGCTGTCATCCTGAGCGATAGCGAAGGATCTCTATGCCGAGAACGAGACGTCATCGAAGGCGAGGGAAGGAATCTGCCAGCGTGAACTTGGGCGTGCGTCGCTTCCGGCCGCGATAAGACTGTTCCACAATGTCATTATATTGCCTGTAATCAGCATTTCCTTCACAGGATGAACGACCTTGCCTTGCTTGAAGGCGAATCCTTCGATTCCGAATGAAAAATCTCCCGTCACAGGATTACAGTTGCCGCCGTTGAATCCGGTGACATATATTCCATTGCCGCAAATGCGCAAAATATCTTCCAAAGATACGGTTTTTTCGCCATCTGCCAATTTTTTATCTTTGATAAAAGGCGTCAGACAAGGGCGGGATATATCTTCTACTGTTGGCGAGAATCTTGTCTTCCCTGCCAGATAAGTGTTTACGAAATATTCCTTCACCACCCCGTTCTCTATGATTGCGCGGTCTGCTGTGGCCACTCCCTCCGAGTCATATAAGCGTGAGCCTGCTTTGCCGGGAGTCCTTGCAAGGTCGCAGATTGTCAATCCTTCTGGGAACAGTTTCTGATCTTTCGAGCCTTCCAGAAACGACATTTTCTGCTGTATCGCCGAAGCATTCAGGGCATTGAGGACAGGGGAGACAAGACGCGATGCCACTGTGCTGTCAATCACCATCTTGTATCTTCCGCTGCGTCTGCTCTTAGGTCCGATCTGTCCTGTCGCCCTTTCCAAAGCTTTGCTGCTGCATCCCTCGGTCTGCAATTCTGCACGTCGAGGTGATGCCTCCCACCAGTATCCGCTGTATCTGTTGCCTTCTTTATCCTGGATGGTTATTTCTGTGAAACAATTGAACGACGTTTCCCTGTGACGTCCCTCGAAGCCTTGTGAATCAATCAGGAGCGTGTCGTCCGAAGATTCTGCATATTCGCATTCTTCAGAAATGACCGCGTATGTTTCGGTCGGGGCCATCGAGTTGAATCTGCTCATTGACCGGGCCCTTTCAAGCCTTTGTTCTGAGCTGAATTCTTCATAGCCCGGGTCGCAAAGCCCCAGTTCCAGTCCGGTCTGTGCGTCTTTTGCTGTCCGCTGAGGTGACGGAAGTCTTCTGCATTCGTCCTCTCCGAGCATCCCTACCATTACGATTGCCTTCCTGATGAAATCCTCCAGCCCCTCCTTGTCGAGTCTGTTGGTAGAGAAGGTACCATATCTGTTGTTGACGAAAAGATATAGGTATATCGATCTGTCAGCTGAGTGTGAGACCTTGTCAAGTTCTCCGTTAAGGATCGTATATGCATCCAGTACGTTCTTGTTAAGTGACAGACGTGCTGCAGATGCACCATTTTCGGTAGCAAACCTGATGCAATGGCGTGCAAGTTCTATTTCGTTATGCTGTATCATCATTCTCCTCCAACTGTAAGACTGCTTATGAGTACTGTAGGGATGCCGCAGGATACGGGCACGCTCTGCTCCTTTCCGCAGGTCCAGGTGCCGTTGTCCACCTTCAGGTCATTGCCCACCGCAACGATGTCAGACAGCGCCTGAGGACCGTTTCCTATTATGTTTATATCCTTGACAGGCATCGTAAGACGGCCGCCTTCGATCATGTAGCCGCTCTTTACGAAGAACGTGAAGTCTCCCTCTCCGATCTTTACCTGTCCGTTCGAGAATTCGTCGACGTATATTCCTTCCTTTACGGATGCTATGATGCTTTCGGGATCGGCATTGCCGCTTTCCATATATGTCGCCCTCATTCGAGGTATCGGGTTGTAGCGGAAGTTTTCCCTGCGTCCGTTGCCGGTGGGCTTCACTCCATACCACTGGGCGCTGATGCGGTCGTGAAGATATGAACGGAGGATGCCGTCCTCGACCATGCATGTCTTTTCGCCTGGTACGCCTTCGTCGTCGTAATTTCCTGACCCTCTGTTATATGCGAGTGTTCCGTCGTCCACAATGTTGATTCCCTCCGGGCATATTCTCTGTCCCATCTTTTCAGAGAATATCGACTGTCCCTTGCGGTTGAAGTCGGCCTCGAACGCGTGCCCCATCGCCTCATGCAGCAGTATGCCGGACGCTCCGGCTCCCATCACCACGCTCATCTTGCCGCCTTTCGGACGCTTTGCCTCGAACCTTGCATCGATGCCCTTGACCACTTCTGTCGCCAGTTCTTCAATAAGAGACCTTCCTATAAGTTCTGCTCCTGTGCGGAAACTTCTTGATGCAGTCTTGTTTTCCGTCATTGTGCCTCTCTGGAACACCGCAGTTACCGTCACGCTGCCCATGGGCCTTGTCTCGAAGGTGAGCTCTCCGAGAGAGTTGTACATCATCACGTCGCTCACCGAATCGGACATTCTTGCTATGACCTTGACGATGCTGCCGTCCCTCTTGAGGACCTCCTGCTCCAATTCCTTCAGGAAAGGAACGAATCTGTCTGCGCCCTGGTTTCTCCAGTTCTCCTTCATTGGGTAGAGGTTCTGTAACTTGTCTTCAACGGGCTGATAGGTCCTGCTCCCGCTCTGTCCGGCAGCTATCACCGCAGCAGCCTTTGCAGCAGTCAGCATGTCCGCCATCTCCGTGCTCTCAGAATATGCATATCCGGTCTTCTCTCCCTTCAGGACCCTGATGCCGACTCCGAAATCGGTGTGAAATCCGCCGGAAGACACTTCCGAATCCTTCAGCATCAGGTTGAAATATGTGGTGTTTTCGAAATACAGGTCTGCGTAGTCCCCACCGGCGCCCAATGCGGTCTGCATCAGTGTTGCCAGCTGGCCTTCGTTGACCTGGAATATGTTAAGATAATGATTCTTCATTTCTTGGAGGCTGTTTTCTGTTTTCGACGGGTCAGAGCGAAAGAATGTCACCGGACTCTTCCGTGTAGTTGTGATGTTCGATCGCGATGTCTCGTATCTTCTTATATGTGACCTCGTCCTTGATGTTTACCGTATCGTCTTTGGCACCTTCTGCAATCACCCTGAACGGAATCTGGGAATTGTCGGCCAGAATCCATCTCTCGCATATCGGAGCATAGTAATAGAAGAAATAATCAATGCCGACTTTGTATCTGCGTCTTATTGTCTCTTCGGGGATATCGTGCCCCCCGGTCGACACCCTTGCGCGTACCCGGCCGATGGCCAGTTCAGGGGAATTCAGCCAGAAGTAGAGCAGTGTCACAGTGTAGCCTGCACTTTGAGCCATCTTTACGGTTTTGAGGAGCGTCCTTGTTGCCAATGTTGTTTCGACGGCAAAGTCCTGGTTCCTCTTGAGGAGGTATCTGATCTTCATCAGCATATATCTGCTGGCCTGGATTGATGCCTTCTCGGGATTGAAAGGGGAGAGTCCCTTTGCAAATTCATCAGAATTTACAAACTGAGTGCAGTCCAGCATCTCTGGCAATAGAGAATATGAAGCGGTGGTCTTTCCCGCTCCGTTGCAGCCTGATATTATATACAACCTTGGCATAGCTCAGTATCTTAAATTTATATCTGTTCTTCCTTTACTTACTTTATATTTTGTCCATAATTCCGGCCCTTTTGCGGACAATCGTTTCGGTTATCTGGTGACGCCGTAGCCGAACAGGGCAAAGTCACCGCGGCATGGGTCGTCAGGCCATATCTCCCGGAACGCGTCGGTGATTTCGCGTGCAGTGACGATGTCCTTCTGGCGACGTGATGTGAGCCCGAGTTCAGTCGCCTGCGCATAAACGTGTACGTCCAGCGGCAGGATCAGGTCCTTCTTGCTTGAGTTCTTCCAAAGCCCCAGATCAACCTTTCCGTCATCGCGAACCATCCAGCGGCGCATCATGCTGATCTTCTTGTTCGGTGCCTTCATGTCCTCCTTCTGTCCGAATATCCTGCATCGGAAATCCGTGTCTGTCAGACCCTCCAAAGTGTCCCTCTCACAATAAACCTCGCGCATCCTCCCGCAGATCGCGGCGAACTCGCTCCACTTTATCGTCCTGTGCAAGCTTGCATCCTCGTTACGATACTCGCCATTCATTATATAGTCGTGCGGCCTCCAGTCCATCTCATCGAACATTCTTCCGCAGTCACGCACTATCATCGCACGGCGTCCCCAGGCCAGATGTGCGGACAGCAATGCCGCTATCTCAACATCTGCAAGCGACGCTTCTCCTGCCGCCAGCCTGCCGGCGAACTCCCGAGGAAAAGCTATAGGGTCTTCCTGGAAGTATTTCGGGTCATTGTACTCTTCCGCCCACCCGATCAGCGTTTCTTTCAGTGCTTGGTCCATATATCTTACAAACTTAATCAAAATCTCTTGATTTTAAGCAAGTGCTCTTTGTTTATTTTTATCGAATGTTCATATTGAGCTTGTTCTGTTATGTTGACTTTATAGTGTGTGAAGAGGAAATTGTGTAATTCCAGTGCCGAAAAATCGATGAGCATCGAAATCGTTGCTATATGCGCTGAGAGACGCTTTTGGATGCTCGCCCCCTCTGTCCTTTAGGGGAGTGAGCATCCGAATCTACGTTCTGTGCTCTGTGTGGTACATTGTTGTGCTCATCGATTTTGCGAAACGGGTTATGGACTTACCCTCTCGATAGTCTCAAAGCTCGTTTTTGCTTGGAAAAGAAGAAAACTTTTCTAAAATTTGCGTGAGGTCTTCAAAGTCCACTATTCTGACCAGGTGGAGATGAGGATTGTGCGGAGTGGTTGGTCAGAAATCTGGATGAGGAGTGAGATGAAGAAACGCGAGTCATGTTCTTATTATCATGTGTGTACTGATGGCAATCAGTTGCCTTGGATGTTTCAAGATGATGAGGATTTTAGAAATGGAATAAATAGATTGGCTATTTGTTCATATGTCTTGAAACTGTCTGTTATCTGTTTTATTCTAATGGACAATCATGTCCATTTTATTTTCTATGGTACTCTAACTCAATGCAAAGATTTTATTTCTCGTTACAAATCTGTAATCAGTAGATGGATAACTGAGAAGTATGGTATTAATGGGTATTTGTCAAATCTTCCGACAGAGATTATTTCAATTGACTCAGAGGAGGCTTTAATGGAAACGATAGCTTACATTGATCGTAATTCTATCATGGCTGGATATAAATATCTTCCGTGTGATTATCCATGGGGTTCTGCTAGATATATGTTTCGAGAGATGTCGCATGTTAAGTGCGCTTCATACCAGGGTGTTTCAACTCAAAGTCTTTCGGTTCGGGACGTTGAGGAGATTGAGGTTTCTGATCTTCAGACTGTAGAGTATCGCTCATTGGTGAGGAGTCGCAAGCAGATTCCACCTGATTGGGTGATAGATCAATACGGTATGATTATGCCTTATTGCTTCCTTTCTGTTGATACTTTGAAACGGCTGTTTGTGAGCCCACTGAGGTATCTGTATTTCTTATCCAAGAAACTGGAAGGAAAAATAGATTTGCAGCAGGGTATAAAGGCGTTCATTCCAGACAAAGAAATGCGTGTCATCACTGCGCGACTATCTAAAGAAATCTTTGCAACAGATTGTGTGAAGTCTCTGGACTTTGAGTCGAAGATTGTCTTGGCTAGAAAACTCCGCTATCAATACGCTTCTACACCAAAGCAAATCTCAAGAATGCTATCATTGGATGTCGCCACTTTGTCAGAATTTATCTGATGACCTTCTCGCTTGGGTGGAAATTAAGGTGTCTCCAATGTGTGATTCCAGTGCCGAAAAATCGATGAGCATCGAAATCGTTGCTATATGCGCTGAGAGACACTTTTGGATGCTCAACCCCTCTGTTCTTTAGGGGAGTGAGCATT
>JAEIGA010012643.1_pt1 | contig 12817 bp, 11 predicted proteins | sample 9270691 | NCBI WGS metagenome assembly JAEIGA01 (sample SAMN17057246, study PRJNA624740) | gut metagenome | biome: biome; isolation source: fecal sample | host: Bos grunniens | place: China: Xizang | collected 2019 | reverse complement strand
TAAATCTATTTCGTTTGACATCATCAATTCGAAAAATCTCCTATATACTTCTATACTGTATATTATACAGTATTATTTTTTAGCTTCCGGCTCTTCGGTGCCAGCCGGCTCGTCGCTTTCATCAGAAGCCTCTTTAGGCTTTTCCTCGGTTTGTTTTTTCTTATCTCCAGGTCCTGTATTAGTAACAGGATTCTTATTAGAACCTTTCTTGAATTTACCTCTGTTCTTGGCCCACTCATTTACAACATCAATTAGATCTTTACCTGTTTCAAGGTCTTCATTGTCAGCTACGATATCGTTTTCAGCAGCTTCGTCTGCAGGAACGCCATAAAGCTTTGGGAATACAAGCTTTAGAAAAGCTTCTGGCTTTTTCTCTGAAAGATAATGACAATAATTATTTATGACTGATGCTACTTTCATCATCCATGACCCATTGCTTAATACTAATAAAACGTGTTTACAACCTCTGCCTTTGTCATCATTCGGATTTACAATTCCCTTACCAGGCCCAGGGTCCTTGGACGAATCATCTACCGAAACATTTTTTATAATATTCCAGTGTGCAAATCTATACTTAAAATCGGGGCAAGAACACTTTACCCAAACATCAGAAGTATTAAAAACTTTCGTTAAAGCCTGAATAATTGTTCTAAATTCAAATTTATTTTGGTTATTTTTAATATTTTTTTGTAGTTCTGCCACAACGCCTTCTAGCTTTATCGTAACCGTATATTCATCAGTTTCTCCAACTACTGGAATGTTTACTTGCAGAATATCTTGTTTGAACAATTGGTTCATATCGATGGAGTTGTAGCTTTTAACGGCGTTAGCTACTTTGCTAAAACGTTTACGCTCAAAGCGATTTTTACCTCGCTCTTGATTTTTGTATGTACCAACACTTCGTGACTGTGCAACTAACTGTGTTCTAGTTGCTTCATCTAATTTAAGCAGCTCAAGTAGACACTGCTCCTGTAGCGTTTTTACCATATATGCTTAAACCGCCTTTCGGATGATTTACTGTATAATTTAGCAAATAAATTTAATAAAAATAAAAGCATCCTAACTAATAGGATGCTTTTATTTAAAATAATTTGAGTAAGTTACAGGATAATAGGAGTGACGTTAAAGACTGTCAGATCTACAGTTTCAGGCACATCACCAATTATATAGAAATGTATACTGCCGTTTTCTGTAGCAAAGTCTGTACCGATGTTGCCGTAGTATAGGGCGGCAAATGGTGCCGTAATGCCATCATCGGGTAGACTAAAGTAAGACCCTCGACCGAATACAAAGTCTGCGCCAAAGTAATAATCAGCATTATAAACCCTGAATTCATACGAGTCGCCATTCCATAAAACTCTCAGAAGATCGCCTTCGTTTATTGCGCCAGGTGGCACTACTTTTTCAAGAGTAACGACGTATCCGTCTAAATCCCATGGGATTAGCCCAGATGCGGAGCAGACTAGCCTTCCATGGGCCTCATTTTCGGTATTCCACTCGTCATCAAAAGTAGTTTTCTGCATAGTAGCAGCCAATTCAAAAGTATCATAACCGCTCTTTTTATAATGCTTCTTAAGCAAAGATTCACCGTTATTAGATAGCTCGTAAGCATTATGCCAAGCAAGATCTTTGATACCGTCAATGCCCCAAGGTATAGAAAAACAGAGTTCACCGTTTTCATCAAGATATGCAAAAGTGCCATTGTTTTCAATAACTTTCCTCTCAAGCTCTTTAATAGCTCCAGAAGAAAGCGGTACGGCATTATATAAAATGCCTGTGTTTATTCCTGCCATAAAATAGTCTCCTTTTTAAAATGAAATAAGTACGACTAAGGCCGACAGAGGCCGACAGCCTTAGTCGTACTAGTTAAATATTTAACTTACTAATAAATTTAGCAAAAAAATACAGAGTACTTTTATATTATTTTAATTCCAAGTAAGCTCGCCCAGCTCTTAAGGCCGCAGCAAGCGTCAACAACTAATTTATTATCTTTTTGATAGCTCTTTAATGCGTTAGAAGTATTATTGCCAAATTTTCCGTCAGCTCCAGTACTACCACAAGAGTAGCCTTTACCAATAAGCAAGAGTTGAAGCGTTTTCACTGCTTCACCTTCAGAACCAAGAATCAGCTCTGGCAGCTCAATTTTTACAGGCTCTTTTATAGTTTTAAAATAACGAGCAATAACTTCAGCTTCAGCCCTGGCTATCTTATCAAGGTTCGAATCCACTAGCAGCCATTTTGCAGCTTTAATATTCGTGTGGAAGCTGTGCTCTAAAATTATTCCAGGAACACCTACAGAGATAGCTCCGTTAATAACACTATAATAATCCCAATTACCTTTTTCAGATTTTCTTGACATACTACGTCCACTTTGTTTAGTTCCCATTGTTTGCTCAATACATTTAGCAAGCTGCTCACCGAGTGCATCAGCGCTGCCATCAATAGGCACAAACGCAACCGGATAATCCACAGATTCTTTGGTTGCTGCGTTAGAGTGAATAGACATAAATAAATCACAACCTTTTGCTGCCTTGCCTCTCGCAGTTAATTTCATATCTTTTTTCTGTTTCGTACGAGTGGTAATCACCTCAATACCATATTCTTCTAAGTATTTCTTTAGCTTTAAGTGCAGCTTCCAAGCCATATCAGATTCATAGTATTCCGGTACAACTGGGCTTTGATTGTATTTACTGTAGTGTCCAGCATCTAAACAGATTTTTATTTTTGCCATATGTTTCATCTCCTTTTTATAAAAGAAAATATCTGACCTTATTTTCATAAGATCAGATATTTTATTATTTAATTTTAATCGGGCCAGTTTACTTTGCCCCTAATATTATAATATTTAGAAGGCATTTGCTCTGGTGCCATTATCATTTTACTGAAGTCAAGTTTGCCACTTTCGGAGCTGTAAACTTCTTCAATGAAGTCAAGTGCCTTAAGAGCTCTTACTGCTCTATCTATTTCAGAAGCTTTTAAGTTATAAATGAAAAACATACCGTTGTCTTGAACGATTGGCTGCGTGCCAGCAGCACGAGCAATTTGAATTTCAATATTTCGCCTAACTTTAGCACTTAGCTGCTCTTCAAGAGAAAGCCTTTTAGACACAAGTTCATTTCGGTAGTCTTTTAACCGATCTAAATAGCCCTTATTACGAAGCTCTTTAAAGGTAAGGTTTTCAATAGAGTACTCGCCTTTTGCAATACCTTTTTTGCGAAGTTTATCATAGATATCTTCTAGCAGCTTAACAACCTTTTTCTCATCATTAAGTTTATCCGCTTTAATATCGTCGATAAGTGCCTTGCACTTTATTTCCCACTTATCTATGAGCTTATCAAGAGCTTCTTTGTCGTATTCAGGAATATCTTCTTGCACAGGCTTCTTAATCCATTTATTTTTCTTTACTGAATAAATGCCATTGCTTACTCTTGCACTATCCTCGGTTTCTACAAAAATTTCAAGTGGAATACCATATAGAGTAATCTCTAAGTTTTTATTAAAGATTGTTCTGTATGCACCATATAAAGCAGCAGCAGTTTCTTTATCATAATCAGCTGCGGTAGCATTAGCCAAAATGTGAAGGTCAATATCACTGTTTTTTGTGTAATTATAACTCGCATTTGAGCCAATCATCAAGATATCGTCGATTTTGATTTTAATATTTTGCTCTTTAAGATCTGCAAGAAATTCATCAACGACCTCGAGCATTTTATCTCTAACTTTATCTTTAAGCGTTTCCTCTTTCGTAAATAGCTTAGAGTTAAGCGTATTGTGCTTTTCAATAGCTTCAGTCAAAGTAGCTATATCAAGTTGTTCTTTTATTTCGACATCAAGGCCATCGACAGCAGTTTTTGCAACGTTAACCATTGTGTCTACAACGCGTTCTTGCGTCCAAATTTTACAAAAGTATTGCATGTCTTTTTTTGTATAGCCCCATCGTTTAAGGGTTCTTTTTAATTGTATAACCAGATCATCCCAGCCGATTATAATAGCTACAATAAAATATCGTAAAGCTTCAGAAGTAGCAACAGATTCGCTTTTTACCTTGGCTCTCGGGTCTACGCTTACTTGCCAAGCAATACCCCATGGTGTATATTTAAAGTGTTCTTTATTCCATTCGTCTCGTTCAGGTGTGTCCTGCATTGGCTCAAAAGCTAGCTTTGCTTTAAGTATTTTTTCAAAATTTTGCTTTGTCGGCAGTACCTGAGTTTCAACGTGTAATTTTGGCATCTTCTCACGCTCCTTATCCTATTTCGGGGATAACAAATTTTATATTACACCCACGACAGCACTTACCGTTGCTTGCCGGCATAAAGGGTTCAGGATTGTTTCTGTAGCCTTCAAGAGGTTCACCGCAGACACAACATAAGGCTTCTTTAGCCTCAGTTAACTTTTCGCCGTATACATTTACATCGTCAAAGTCTAAATTAAAAGCTTCTTCAAGCTCAGTGGCATCGGTCATGCGGTCTTCATACTCTGCTTTAAATTCTTTATCAGAAGCCTGCTCTACATTTGCAAATTTCTTACGGTCTTCTTCTTTCTTAATAGACAGGTCGTAGTCCATAACCTTTACTCTATTTTTATCATATAGGATACCGTCATCATAGTAATAAATAATATCGCTGTTCATTAGTTTACTAACATCTTTATCATCACCTAGATTATTTAGAGTATATACAGAACAGTTATTATCATCAAGTTCAATAAGTGTTTTAAGTATTTCAGCTTTATTAGAGCAAAAGATGTTTTGTGGACGGATGTAATATCTACGTACATATCTCTTTGCTTCTTGCAGTTTAGCTTCTTCAGATAAGGCGCCAAAGCCGCCCACTCCTACTTCACTACCCTCTGAGGATCCCATTGCAGTATTAAATCTATCGATGTTTAAACCAATATCTCCAGTAGTATAACTAATTGAATTAAATGGTTTCTTTTTACGTCTTTTTCTTGTTTCATTTATATTCATTGAAAGATGCTCTCCTTCTAAGATTTTTTAAGAAAGACAGCCCCAGCAGCGGCGAAAGGCAAAGTCCGCCACCAAAGCTGTCGTATAATTTAGCAAATAAAAATAAAGCACCCTAAATAAACAGGGTGCTTTATTATAACTTTATTATTCTTATGTCCTACTGGTTGTAAAACTATATTGGTAATTTCCGCGTTTTCCAATAAGTTCTTTTAGTGCTTTACGTGACACGTCACCATTTTTCCACAGCCACCACACACAACCGCTTACCACAGTTTTACCATTATTTCCAGTCGGTCGGTTACTATACTCAAAATAGTCTAAGTCACTGTCAGATAGAATTACTACGTTTTTTACTCCAGACTCTCTAATATGCTTTAGACAGGCCGCCCAACCTTCTGCACTAGGGAAAGCTCGTGCTGCAGAAGCAGTAGTAAATACACCGCCCGCAGAAATAAAAAATTTATTGAGTTTAATTTCTTCGTTATTGTGGAATTCTTTAAGTACATTAATAGCCTGTTCTCCGATTGTGATTTCAGGATCGCGCCATGAGCCAGACTGGTCAAAGTATACATTTATGGTTGGAATACCCTCATCGTCATAAGTATCTTCCATACGAGACCCTTTTTTAAGTATAGTGGGGTCGTCTTCATGTCGTCTATTTATTACTGCCCAAGTTTCCTCTTCTTCTTCACTTTCAATAACCTGGTCTCTCATAGCACGATATAAACTTGCTTTAAAAGAGTCTAGTCCAGCAAGTTTTTTGCCAACTTCATATTTAGAAACTTCACGAGCCCTTAAGGCACTCTTTGAAGCCTTTGTATGAGCGGCGTCTTCTTTTTCTAGTTCCATTCTATCTAAAGCGCTGGAAGTCTTACGCTTAAACTCTGTAACTCGTGCTTCTAAGTCATCACTATAATCAATATCCAAGATTTGGTCAACCAGCTCCATTGTGTTAGCTAGCTCATCATTAAACTCATCTTCAGACATTTGAGCTAATGTTTTTGTTATTGCTTCAGTGAGTGGCTTACTTAAATTTTCTAAGTATCTGTGACTAGATAGTAGATCTTTAATACCTGCGCTGGCGCCTCTTTTTGCCTCTCCGCCAAGTTTGCTTAGAATCTTTTTGGCTGCATTAAAAATTTCTTCGTGCGTATACATTTTATCACCGTCGGCTTTGCCTTTGCGCATACGCTGTTCAAAAGGGTTTATGTCGCCACTTTCACGTTTATGCTCACTCTTTTTATCACTCTCTGTATCACTTTCTTCGCCATCACCATCACTATCACCGCTGCCATCACTAGTACTTCCTGTAACACTGCTTTTGTACTTTTCTTTACCACGGTCTTTACCAGAGGACTTATCCCTATCTGTAGTCTTGCTATCACCAGAGTCTTTTACTTCAGTAGTTTCCCAATCATCCTCTTCATCATCACCGTCACTGCCTTTGTCGGCTTTGTCTTCGGAGTCGGTTTCTTTTTTACCGTCTTTTGTACTTTTGTCGTGTACTTCTCCACCATCACCTTTGCCATCAGCAGGAGGCGGCGTTCTTTCCTCAGCTCGATCAAAAAGTTCTCTTAAAGTGTCTACTCTTTCTCGTAGCTTATCTGCAAGCTCGTCTTTTCCTGCACGTTCAGCTGCATCTAGTGCATGCTCAGCTTCGTCTAATACTCTGGCTAAGGCTATTTTTCTAATATTTAGCTGTTCATCAGATATACCATCAAAAATATCAACGGACGCTTCTGTTATTATTTCTGTTTTATTCATGTGTTAGCCTTTCTTATTCGAGCACGTTGAGTAGTTCACGAAGTTCCTCTTCCGTAAAATCATCACAGAGCGTGATCATTACTTTATCATACCACTCAGCATACTCACTTTTATATTTTTTTAGAATCTCAACTGCTATATATTTTTCTTCCGGTGTATATAGTTCAATAGAGCCATCGTCGAAAAGGTCTAGCACTTCTACAGGAGAAGTAGTTGCTACCTTCTTTAGTAAATCTCTGACTTCTGTGTCTGTTAAGACAACGCCGTCTAGCTTCTTATAAATTTGTTCAGCAATTTCACGTAAAGGGCCGCTAAGTCTACCGTCCTCCATCGCACAGCCTTTTGCAATAAAATCTTTAAGTGTACCTTTTATGATAGACCCGCTATCTGTGTCAGTATAAATATATGTATCTAGAATTTCAGTACTAATGGGGTCACCAGCCATTTCAGCTGCTACCGACTTCTTGCTACGACCGCTTCTGAGCTTGCTGTTAATAGCCTCGATTTCCTCGCAAATGCGGTCATACATCTCTTCAATAGATAGATGTATCCAGTCTTTTCTGTGATCTTCAGTAACGAGCCCGCCAATTACTCTGCCATTCAGTACCATGTTTTGAACAATGATTTTATCCTCTTCAGAGTATTTTCTATTAGAAATTTCATCGTCAGCTATAATGTTATGCAGTCTGTGCAAAGAACTGCTAAAGCTTGTGCGCACATGAGCCATCTCTCCGAGTTTATACGCCATTCTGACTTGGTGCATTAAAAAATTATGTGCCAATTCATGACGCATAAGCACATTAAGTTGATAAAAAGTACCGGGATCATTTAAAAATCCTTCGCTAATACGCACAATACCTCTATCATATGAAATTGATGCAGTAAAATTGGGGTCAACGCTTAATGGCACAATTTGAATATCAAGTAATTCCAGTCTATCGGCATATTTTGCGTGATGATGACCTTTACCATCATCACGCAAAAGAGCTACTAAACGTCGTTTTAATCTTTTTTCTTCATCTTTTTTAAATTCACGCCTTGGCGCTTCAAAAAGTATTTGTTCAGTAGGCATTCGTATACCTCCTAGATTACCAATCTTTTATTGCGTTATTTATCGCGATTTCTACTTCAGCTGGATTTTTTACACGAACCTTTCCAACCTTATCAGAGTCAAGGAAATCTGGATCATCTTCTACGTCTGAGACAACACCAGCCTCTACTTCAGCTTTAACAGTACCATCTGCAACATCTGAAGCGGAAATACCAAAGCTAGTACATAGGTCTTCAAAGGAGGGCACAATATAAGTTCTTACTATTGTCAGCAGCATATCAATGTCTTTCTCTAAAAAGTCTGAGCTATTTTCGAGCCACTGCTTAAATACCTTAGCGTCGCCGCCAGAAATATTTAGGCCTTCGACAAACGAACGTTGATTGAGCATCGTCATCTGCTGGTCAGCTAAGGCTTCAAGGTCATCTACAGTGTCATAACCAAACTTTGGATGTGACATTATATAAACACCAAGGTCTAAGCAACGTAAGTAATCTTCAAGGTCCTCTCTATAGAACTCGTCTGAGCTATCAAGAGCTTTAATCTTTTTATTATAGTATTTAGTTAAAAATTCAATGGTAGTTGCTGGGTCAGAGTCCATGTTTTTAAGCTTAAAAGCAAATCTAGTTTTTTCTGCGTCAATAAGGGCAGCAGCGCCTTTATCTGTACTTACCGCAGGGTTAATTACTGCAATAGTAAAGAGCAGGTTTTTAAACTCATGCTGTCCACGTGGACCGTCGCCAACAATTCTGTGTTCATTAATGAGCGTTAAGAGTGATGCTCTAATTTGCTGTTTTATCTGACGGTTAAACTCATCTAGGAATAGTACTGATCTAGGCTCCTCAAGAGACATAAGGTTTCTGGAGAATGCCTGAGTTGTCCAGTGCGGGTCATCAGGGTCTTTTGTAGTATAACCATTAATGTACGCATCGAGGTCATTGTTTTTAGCATTTACGGACACTAAATTAATATTGTTGGTTTTGGCCCAGTCTTCAACAGAAGCGGTTTTACCAGAGCCAGGAAGACCAATAATAAGAACGTTACTACCGAACTTACCACCTCTGCGTTTATTTTTTAGGGCAGTCGCCAAAGCCATATCAAGCGTGTCTGTAATAATATTTTTTACACCAATATAAGAATCGTCATCAGCATCAATTGCAACGCCTGCTAGGCCAATTTCAGCATCTGTCTTTTTAATCTCGGCAGCAATTTCTTTAGCCGCTTCTGTACCAAGGGTGACTTCACCGTCAGTAGCTTCCGCTGTAGAGTCCATTATCTCAGCAGCAAGCTCTGTAGTGCCGTCTCTTGGATCTAATACGCCATCCGCAGCCTCTAATAATTGTTTCTTAATTTTCATACCTTATTCTCCTATCATTTACTCTCTAAAAAACGCTTCATTATAGACATCAATATCATTTATGTCTGGGAACTTAGCTTTTTTTGTTGTTATTGCCTCGTCTTCGAAGTCTTCCGCAATAGTCTCATTAAGTTTACGTGCCTTTATGTAAGCAGGACCGATTTCAGTGCTTACTAAGAAATAGCCGTTAGCATCAGAAGCGGCTTTAGCAGGAGTAAACCCAGAGATATGATCAGGAATAGTAATACCACTTTTTATCTTTTCAATTGCTGCATTAGCCTCATCAGTTGATTTAAAGAACAGCTTACAAGCAGTATAGCCGCTCGGGTCACCGAGACGTACTACATTAGGATCTGCTAAGGTACTTACAGGGTCAATAAATGCAAACTGTGGTTTAGCTTTTGAGCTGGTGCATATAATTGAATATAACGGTTTACCAGAAGCAAAAGTAATTTTTTCGCCGGGTTTGCCAATTAGGCCTTTAATGCTTCCTGATTTTGCTCCTGAAGCCTTGTATCCGCTCTTTGGTGCGGAACCTGTTGCAGAGCGAGGCGCTCTAGGTGCCTTAACTGCAGTGCGTTTTGCTGCGTATTTAGCGGCATATTTATCAGGTGCCTTCGCCTCTTGTTGAGACAGAAAGCATTCAAACTCCCAACAAGCGCTTCCTAAGAAACTCTTGCGGTAAGTCTCCATCTCAGTAGAGGTTCTGTGTGTATTAACATCATCCCAAAAAATTTCATGTTCAGCACAAAAGGCAGCAATTATATTTGCAATAGACTTTGCCGTCGGGCTTTTTGCTTTGCCGGGCTCTTTTAGCGGGTATACCCAGTAAGAAGTAAGACTATTGATCGCATAGTCTACCTTTAGGAAATCAAAAGTTCTGAATTTAATTTCATTGCAGACTGTTTTTGCGTCATCTGCTGCATACGCTTTAATATAATTTTTTCCTTCCTCACGAATTGGGTACTTTAATAGGCCACCCGCCTCAAAAAGGTCATGTAAAAAAGCTCTGCTAAGACCAGCTTCAGCAGCAGTTAATTTTTTTGCCATAAAAATCTCCTTTGTGATATATGATATATTTAAGTTGTTATTGTTTACTATATAACTAATTAATTTAGCAAATTAATCTGTACTCTATCTTATTTTATTTTTATGTAATACTTTCTGTGTATCGACATTTTGGATAATCACAACCATAAAACAGCTTTCCAAATCTACTTCTTCGTACTATTAATGTTTTGCCACACTCTGGACAAATTTTTTCATCCGTTAGGTCTGCTGCCAAGCCAGCTTCTTGATTAGCTTCAATAGTTTCAACTAAATCAGAATAGAAGCTTTTCATATAGTCTATCCAGTCTAGCTTGCCTTCTGCTATCCTGTCAAGTTGTTCTTCCATTTCTTTAGTATAATTTAAATTAATTAACTTTGGAAAAGCTCGTTTACAGTACGCAGCTAGCTGAAGGCCCCTACTTGTTGGAACTATTTGCTTTTCTTCCAGGGTAGCATAACCTCTGGTAGGGCTTAATATAGTTTCTATGATAGTTGCAAAAGTAGCAGGACGTCCTATATTTTTTGACTGAAGCTCTTTTACTAAGGATGCTTCGCTATATCGTGCAGGAGGAGTAGTTTCCTTAGCTACTTCCTCAAGTCGAGTGCTTTGTAAAGCCTCTCCAATTACGAAAGCCTCAGAAATAGCCTCAACCTTATCTTCGCTGCTACTATACACTTTTTTGAAGCCAGGCTCAAGTAGTACCTTTTCTGTTAATACAAATTTATGATCGCTGTTGTTAATGGTATTGGTTGTTTCACTATATATAGCGTTAGGCAAAACCGACGCAATAGTTCGCTGCCATATTAGAGTATATACTTTAACGGCTAAGCTATTTGTTTCTTTTTGTGCAAATATTTCTGGAGTTAACGCTGGGTCGGTAATGCGTAAACATTCGTGGCCATTTTGAGTAATTGCTCCAGTAGCTTTTTTCGCCCTTAACCCCTTATAATTGCCGTAAGTGTTACTTACATACGCCTTAAGCTCTTCTAAAAATTCAGGTGACATATCAGTATCGTCTGTACGCATATACGAAATTTTTCCAGCCTCATAAAGTTTTTGAGCAACACTCATTGCATCTTTTACTTTTAACCCAAGCCTCGAAGAAGCTTCTTGCTGGAAAGTAGCAGTACAAAAAGGCGGCTTTGGGCTTTCATTTCTTTTTACCTGAGAAACATCTTCTATGACATAATCACTGTGTTGGCAACTATATTTTATAGTCTCTATTTCAGAAGCAGCTTTTATCTTATCATATTTTTCATTTTTATACCCTATATATTTCGCCTTAAAGTCTTTACCGTTTTTAGTGAAATTCAAATAAAGGTTAAAATACTTTTCAGGTATAAAGTCTAATATCTCATTTTCCCTATCAGCCACCAGTATAAGTCCAACGGATTGACAACGGCCAACGGACTTTGCTCCTATATGCTTTCTAGCCTGCGGACTGGCCGCATATCCTAGTAGCTTATCAGTACACTGCCTTGCTTTTTCCGCATAAACTAACGTTTCTTCGAATTCAACTGGGTGCTCAAGTGCATGTAAAACTGCTTTTGGAGTAATCTCGTGGGTAGTCATCCTGGCGGCTTTACTTCTAGGTATTTGAGCATATTCAAGCAGACTCCAAGCTATATAAGCTCCTGACCGGTCTGGGTCCGCTGCTAGATATACTTTATCTGCCAATTTCACTTGAGTTTTAATCTCTTCAACAACTTTATATTTATCTTCGGCAATTTTTAGGTTCATTCTAAAGCCGTCATCAGGATATATGCCTGAGTTAAATGCTTTTTTATTTCCATCGGCCAAAGTTAGTATATGGCCAACGCTAGCCATAACTTTGGCGTTGACGTACCCAGCATCTTTAAGTATCTTAGTAATTACTTTTGCTTTATGAGGCGACTCCACCAGTACCAGTATTTTATCAGTTTTGTTCATTGCTGCTTTCGTCCTTATTTAATACTTGAGACTCCAGAAGCTGCCTAATTAAAGCTGACATACTCACTGAGCGTCTAAAAGCTTCAATTCTTAGCGCTTCTCTTAGCTCATCTGATATTTCAAGGCTTATCATTTTTTTAGCCATAATAGCCTCCGTTATTTCCTACTAACTTTCTGCACAAAGTTTTTAAACTCTGCTCTCTGCATTGCTTTTTCTGATTTGCCTGCGCTTAAAATAGCCTTATTCGCAGCCTTCTTTGCATTAGCTCGTTTAGCAGCTTCTTCTTCAGGCTCAATAACAGCATTACGGCCGTTGATAACACCCTCAGTAAACTTTAACCGGTTAAAGTATTTTTCAGCTTCGATATCCGTAGAAATAGTTTCCTTTAACAAAGTTAATCTAGTAGGCAAAAACGTATCTTTATAAAAAGGAATGATTTCAGCAAGGTCTGATTCTTCTATTTTACCATCTTCTTCAATATCTGAAACAAGTCCAAGTTCACTAGGTAGCACTCCGTCGAGAATTTGAGCTTGTTGATCAAACATGCTCGCTGCAACACCAATTAGTTTATTATCTTCATATTTAAAAGCTTCGTTGTAATAAACAACGGTTATTTCTTCTGGGCGACCGATGACAATTTCCTTGCCTGGCATAGAGGCACAAGTTTCAATAACAATATTTAAGCCATTTTTCTTCGTAAT
>JAEIGA010012642.1_pt1 | contig 12818 bp, 14 predicted proteins | sample 9270691 | NCBI WGS metagenome assembly JAEIGA01 (sample SAMN17057246, study PRJNA624740) | gut metagenome | biome: biome; isolation source: fecal sample | host: Bos grunniens | place: China: Xizang | collected 2019 | reverse complement strand
CATATTTGTCTATGTTTACATCCTCCAAGCCGAGGGCTTTCATCTCCTCGACCAAGAGGTTTAACAAATCCCACTCCTTAGCCGACGATGGGAATGTTTCGCTATTCTCGTCGCTCTGTGTATCGATAGCGACATACTTCAAAAATCTATCTTTCAACTCCATAATTGTACTATTTACCACAAATATAGAGAAAATAATTGGAATTATAAAACTATTTCACTATATTTGTAAGTGGATAATGTAATGTTTAACCAAAAAAATAGAGCTATGAAGAAGATTATGACATTGGCGATTATCGCCATCGCAGCTGTAGTTATGGTAGCTTGCTCGGGCCAGACAAAGAAGGGCGCGTGCGGCGAGGCTTGTTGCCAGGGCGACAAGGTGGAGTGTGTAGATTGCACCAAGAAGGCAGAGTGTCCAAAGGCTGCTTGCACAGCAGAGAAGTGTGCAGAGTGCCCAAAGAGCGAGACTTGCTCGAAGGCTGTTAAGTGCGAGAAGCCTGCCGAGTGCCCACAGACAACTCAGCCTGCTTGCTGTGCTGGTTGCCCACAGGCTACTCCTGCTAAATAGTTGCTGCTTAGCACACACAAAAAAGAACGCCATATGGCGTTCTTTTTTGTGTGTGCTTATCTCCTCTTGCGTCGTCGGGGAAGTTCGATATATTCGGCATAGACGATGCGCGAGTGGGGATTCGAGGAGGTAATCTCTTGGCGGATGGCCTTGGTGCCGATGTTGAAAAAGAGGAAACGTCGCGGCACTCTGTGTATCACTTGACGCAGCGTATCGACACTCTCCACGCGGCACTTAACCGAGTCGCCATTGATCTCCCCTTCGATATTCACCCAGTGGTCGTTCCAGCAAAATAGCGAGAGCGTGTCGAGCAATAGATCTTTGGTGAGAACCACAGTGTCGATTCGCGGAACACTAATCGTCACTTCGCTCTTTGTTGCGGCGGTGGCTGTGCTCTCTACTCGGCGTAGACGAATGCCGAGCGCCTTTATGCGCTTGACATCGCGAGCGTGCTGCTCGCGGTATTCGTTGAGCTTGAGCTCCAACGAACTTACCGATGCGGCCGATTCGCCCAGACGACTCTGGTAGAATTGAGTTTTGGAGGTGAGGGTTTGGTTGTTGTTGCGGAGGCGGTCTGCCTCTCGATGCGAGCAATAGAGAACTATTGCTCCGGCGGTGAGTAGCAACGTTGCCACCACCGCGTAGATGATGAGAAATTTTTTCATATTAAAAGGGGTTTTGATGCAAAGATAGTCTGCTCAAAACCCCTTGTCAATATATATTTTTTAGAAAGATTCTCAAACGCCATCCTGCGCCTTGGAGAGTGGTTATAGAGCCTCGGCACTGTTCACGATCGAGGCAATCTTCTCGGCTGTGATGTCCGTGTAGCTAACCATATCAAACGACTCGAGGGCCACGATGCCGCGGTAGTCTATTCCCAACACCTCTTTTGCTCGCGTTAAGTCTGCTTCGTAGATGCTTCCTCGCAGAACATTCCTTCGCGTGGCAGCAACCCTCTCGTAAACCATCTCGCACTCGATGCTGTTGCTATGGCTCGAGAAGATGATTTTATCGTCAAAGACGGCCACCACATCAGCACCGTCGATGGCAATCACCTCTTTTTTGTCGTTCACCCATATCGCTACGCCATCGTCTGCATCCTGCGATATTGTTCGTTCGAAGTCGATAAGAGCCATTCGTGCCGAGGTGTTTTGCGAAATTAAATCCCCATTAACATATAGGATATGCCCTTGGGGGTGTACGGCTCGCAGAGCAAAATCGTTGTAGAAGATCTCCTCTACCTCGATCTCGGGCTCCTCGCCGAATGGTGGGATCTTCACACAAATAGCATTTGTGGCGGTAGGAGCGTATCCTGCACGCTTGAGTCGCTCGACAATATGTTGGCGTAGCACCTCGCGTGGAAGACGATCCTCGATTGGAAAAATCTGGAATTTGTGCGATAGCTCCGCAAGGTGTCGATAGTGCTCCTCGAAGTGCAACGGCTCGCAACCTCGCGTACGAATATACTCGTAGATATATACCATTGGAATATTCTCGCGTTCCATTAGAGCATCATAATTTTGAGGATAAATTCACGCAGAAGTTCTCCGTTCGATGCACCACCGTCGTCGATACCCTTGCTCTTGGCGTCGTACTCGGCACATAACCCCAAGATTTTGAACACCTTGTTGTTGGGCCACAGTGGAGCGCGACGTGCAATGTCCTTCAAGAAGAAGGGCGAGGATAGTCGCATTGCGCGCATCAATTCGCTCTGGTCGGGCATAGCCACACCACGACGACGCGAATCCCAGCATATATAATTATAGGTAAAGAGTTGTCGGAACGAGTCGTAGAGCACCTTTACACTCAGCAACAATGGGTAGGCCTTTGGGTTTTCGCCCATATACTGGGCTATGGTCAGAGCCTTCTCGAGTTGTCGGTCGAGCACGGCGTTGCTAAGCTCGTAGTTGTTGAATTGGCGCGAGATGCCAATATAGTTCTCAATATCTTCGGCAGTGATTGTGGTACGCCCCTTTGGCAGCGAAACAATCATCTTCTCGAGCTCGTTGCTTATCTTCGAGATCTCCATACCGAGGTGAGCCAGCAGAATCTTGCTACACGCAGAGTCGAGCGTCAGCCCCTTTGTAGCGGCAAAGCCCGCAATCCATCGCTCGGCCTCATAGTCGCGTGGCGATACCGAGTCGAAGACCACGCCATTGGCCTTGATACTCTTGTAGAGAGGTGTGCGACGATCCATCGCCTTGCCTTTGTGGCAGAGTACAAGTATGGTCGATGGTTGAGGCGAGGCGGTGTAGCCGTGAAGAAGCTCCAACTTATCGAGTTGTTGCGCCTCGCGTACGATGATAGCCTCGTGCTCGCCCATCATAGGCAGCTGACGGCAGTAGCTTGCCACGGTACCTCCATCGGTGTCGTTTCCGTAGACTACAATTTGGTTGAAGGCTCGCATCGACTCATCCATAATGCCATCTACGAGGGCGTCGCACAGGGTGTCAATAAAGTAGAGCTCCTCGCCCTGCAACAAATATATGGGTGCGAATTTTCGCGCCTTTATATCCCCCATTAGCTTATGGAAATTGGCCTCGCACGAGGCAAATGTAACCTTTTCTGCCATAAAATATTATATTCGGTTAAATAGTCAGTTTCGAAATTTTGAGTACAGCTTCGGTGTTGCTGTCGATTCTAAATCTATCGTCGATACGGTGGCCTACAATCCACACAATATCCTCGCCCGACAGCAATACGAATTGTCGCTTACGCTCTATGATAGAGATCTTGTGGTCGGTTAGAAAATCGCCAACCTTCTTGCGACCATTCATACCAAATGGCACAAAACTATCGCCATCGCGCCAGCGACGCAAACGGAGTGGGTATTGCAACTTGCTCTCGTCTATCAGGGCTATGTCGCTCGGCAGTCGGTATTCGTTTACGTTGTCGATGTCGGTGTGTTCGTAGTAGAGTACCGAATTTCCGCAATATGAGCGCATATCATCTCTCTCTACAATCACCTCGCAATCGTCATCATCTTCGATGCGGGACACTAATATAGCTCCGCGGTCGAGGTAGGCAACATAGTCGCGCGAGTAGAAACGCCTGTCTGTCGCCCCTCGGTTCAAGGCGCGGTGCAACTCCTCGACAACATCGCCCTTGAAACCGTATGTCGAGTTCAATAGCTCGTATATCACAAACTCGCGTGGATAGATTTTGTCTATCGCCTCTACATCTATTCTATCTATTCCATTTTTGCTGTGCAGGATTGTTTCGCGAATGCGATCTATCGAGGCGTCTATAAATCGTTGTGCATCGTTCAGACGATATAAGTTGCCACGCATTAGCGGCTGGAACTTGGGGTTTATCTCGTTCAGCAGTGGCAACAATCCAAGTCTGATCTTGTTACGCAGATACTTGGTTGAACGGTTCGACGAATCCTCGCGGTATGGCACTTGGTTGTGTAGAGCATACTCGAGAATATCCTTGCGCGTGGCGTAGAGTAGAGGTCGTGCCACCTTGCCATATTGACGGTTGATACCCGTTAATCCGCGCAGACCCGTTCCGCGTAAGAGGTTTATGAAGAAGGTCTCGATAGAGTCGTTGGCGTGGTGAGCCACCGCGATAATGTCGTACCCCTCCTTGTCGCAGAGTTCGTAGAACCATTCGTAGCGCAGACGACGTGCCGTCATCTCCATTGAGTCGCCCGTACGCTCCATCTCGCCCAAGGTGTCGAAGCACTTGGTGTGACACACAACGCCTAACCTCTTGCACTCAGCAACTACCAATTCGGTGTCGCCGTCACTCTCCGTGCCACGAAGACCGAAGTTGCAATGAGCTACACCTATATTGTAGCCCAAACGTACAAATATCGAGAGCATAACCATCGAATCGACTCCGCCCGACACCGTGAGCAGAATCTTATCATCGTGCGAGAATAGTTCGTGTCTTTCGACATACTTCTCGAAGGCTTTTAACAATGCTTCCGTTAGCATAGTGAAATTATTCTGATTGGTAAATTTTGCACTGCACTTCGGTAAGCAAAATCCTCACATAGGCTCACTATGCTGCGGTTTTGCTTCCTCGCTTAGCACAAAATTTCCTCAATCACCTCTAATTTTTTAGTTGTTTATTCTGATTGGTAAATTTTGCACGAGTGCGTCGGTCGCTAAATTCTTTAACGCCTCTACAACACATTCACCTCCGGCGAAATCTCGATGCCGAACTTGTCGTACACCTTTGCTACCACCTTGTGGGCAAACGCTATAACTTCGCCACCCGTAGCTCCGCCAAGATTCACCAAGACCAGAGCCTGACGTTCGTGAACGCCAACGTTGCCCTCTCGATAGCCCTTCAGCCCCGCCTTGTCGATAAGCCAACCTGCGGCGAGCTTCACCTTGCCCTCTTCGGCGGCAGGGTAGTGCGGCATATCGGGATATTCGGCCAACAACCTCTCGGCCACCTCGCGCTCTACGATCGGATTTTTGAAGAAGCTACCGGCATTGCCCAAAACAGCAGTGTCTGGCAACTTCGAGCGACGGATAGAGCATATTGCATCACGAATATTATTGAGCGTAGCTCCTCCTCGCGCCTCCACTTCGCGAATGACATCTCCATAGCCTAGGCGAGGGTTTGCCACCTTCGACAACTCGATTTCGATAGCGGTGATTACGACGCGACCTTTGAGCGAGTGCTTGAAGACACTCTCGCGATAGCCGAAGTCGCAGTGCTCGGCTGCAAGAGTCACGAAGTTGCCACCCTCGACAAAATACATATCGACACTGCGGATGACATCCTTTGCCTCTACGCCGTAAGCTCCGATGTTTTGCACCGGTGCAGCACCAACCTTGCCGGGAATGAGTGATAGATTTTCGATACCCCACAATCCGCGTTCCACGCTCCACGCTACAAGGTCGTCCCATTCGACTCCGGCGCCCACCTTCACACGTACGGTGGTGTCACTCTCGCTAAGGATGGCGATAGTTTGGTCGCACGGCGTAATAAGCAGTGGCTCTATATCCTTCGTAAAGAGGATGTTGTTGCCTCCGCTGAGCAGATACCAACTCTCAGTACCATACTTGGCAAAGAGCTCGGGCAGCTCCTCGGCGTGGTCGAACTCTACAAGACGTTTTGCAGTTTGGCGAACGTGAAACGAGTTTCGATCGGTTATATCGATATTTTCGTAATAGCGCAACATACCAAAATATGTGTTATTGACTAATAGACCAAATCTTTAATAGGAATGCGAGCCGATGTGATAAATGCCTTCGGGAATGTACCTTGCAGGTTGCCGAGTGCAAGAATCGCCTCCTCCTTCGTTAGACAGTTGTTTACCATAACCTTGAAGTATGGGTTGTCGTACGATAGGTAGACCTTCTCGTTAGGGTAGAGCTCCGCAAATTGCTGCTGTGTGGCCACAGCCTCTTGGCGTGCCGACTGCTTATTGCTCATGAAGATAACGATGCGATATCCATTGATACTCTTGGTTTTAGAGTGTAGATTGGCCTCTACTATGGTTGCGGCATCGCCCACCTCCGATACGGTAACTCGTCCGCTGATAGTCGGCAGCGTGTCGAGCAGTTTTGTCTCGGCAAGGTGCTGACGAATCTCTTTGCGAGGCCCTGGGGCTGGTTTTTCTGGCTCCTCCTGAACGGGCTCAACCTGCGCATTTGCCTCCACTGCAGTGATGGGGGCTTTCGGCTCGAGAAGAATTTGTGCCGAGAGCGATAGCGTGAAGCACAAGGCTATTATGGTCGAAAAAAATCTCATAATTTCTGACAAAAATTATAGTTGCAAATTTTTAATTTTAGCCTTTAACTTTTGTGCCACATCCTTGAACGATATATCGCTACCATCGAAGGTGCGCTTTATGCCCATAGCGCTCACGGTCACACTGTAGTCGGCCGTGATACCCTTGAAGTCGTGCTTCTTGATCTGCCCGAGCATCTTGAGCGTCGAGAGAGAGGCCGATAGGCTTGTCTTAATCGGAACCTCTATCTGAGTCGTGCTGCGACGAGGTAGCTTCACCTCGTTGGTGAGCGCAAGGTTGGCAAACTTGTGTCCGTTGAACTTCAAGAAGAGGTTGGCGTTGCGGATGCGGATGTTGTAGCCGGTCTTATTCTCGATGGTGAGTGTAACCCTCCATCCGTTCGAGAACGACCCCTTGACACCATCTATCGATACAACCTTAATCTTCTCTTCGGCCTTTTTCTCGCCACAGCTGCTTAAGCCAAGTGTCGCAACTAACATCAGTGCGACGGCGATATACTTGATAAATCTCTTCATATTGTTTTGTTTGTTTTTTGTTAGCTTTTGTGTGCAATATAGATGTGTGCAATGCCCAGTGACTGCGACTTGCGCTCTACGCTATCGAATCCTACCTCCTTCAACAGGGTAGTGAAAGCCTCGGGCGAGGCGAACTTGTCGATCGAGTCGGGCAGATAGGTGTAGGCTGTGGCGTGCTTCGACACGAGTCGCCCTATTGCCGGAAGTATGTAGTGCGAGTAGAGGCGGTAGCACCATCGTACAAAGCCGCAGCGCGGATTAGAGAACTCTAAAACTACGAGGTGGCCTCCGCTGCGTATGGTGCGTTTAATCTCGGTGAGAGCCTCGCGCTGATGCTCGAAGTTGCGCACTCCAAAAGCGACGGTTGCGGCATCCACCACGCCATCCTCGAACGGAATCATCTCGGCATTGCACTCCGTTAGCGAGATTCGCTCCGAGAGTCCCAGCTGCTCGATTTTACGCTCTGCTACAGCCAGCATCTCACTCGAAAAATCGGCTCCGTAGATTGTCGAGCCTTCGATGTTGCGTGCCATTGCGATAGCCAAATCACCTGTGCCAGTGGCCATATCCATAATCTTTGTTGCGCCAAGTTTCTGAACAATGCGAACTACTCGCTTGCGCCACAACTTGTCGATATCCAACGATAGGATATGGTTTAGTTTGTCGTATGTCGGTGCAATGTCGTTGAACATTCCGCGCACCATTTCGCCTTTACTCTCTTCACTCATCTTTAGTTATATTTTATAGCCTCGGCAACCTTGATGCGCCCAACAATCGAGGTGGCAAGGTGCGTTACGGCAAGAATAATCGCCACAAAGATAATATTTATTGCTAAAATCCACCACCAATCGAGCGCAACAGGTACTTCGGCGAGGAAGTAGCCACTCTCGTCCAGCTTCACTATGTGAAGGTACTTCTGTGTAAGTAATAGGCTTAATGCCAATATGTTACCCACTATAACTCCACGTAGGGTGATGCGTGCGGCGTGGATTGTAAATATCTGACGAATTGTTGTGTTTGGCATACCGAGCGACTTGAGCGTACCCACCATTCGCGTACGTTCCAGCACCAAAATCAGCAGCGCAGTTACCATATTGAATATCGCCACCACAAGCATAATTGTAAGGATAACCACAGCGTTTATGTCGTGAGTCTCGAGCCAGCCGAATATGTCGGCGTGACGTTCACGCGAGCTAATGGCTATGATTGCCTCCTCGCCTTCGTATTCGTAGAAGAGTCGCTGATTTAACCTGTCGGCACACTCCAGAGATTGCTCCGAGTCGTGGAGTCGGCAGGCGTAACCCGAGATCTGCGACGCCTCCCAGTTGTTCAACTTCTGCACGTTGCGGATGTCGGTGATGGCGAGCGAGCTACCCACTTCGCCCAATGTTGTGCGGTAGATGCCACACACCTTGAATAGTTCGCGCCGCGGCACCTCTCCCTCCATCAGGATAATCTCGATGCGACTATCGGTCGAGGCTCCAATATTGGCTGCCAAATCCTTCGAGAGGAGTATCTCTTTGCGTCGCGCCTTCTCGAATCGAGGCATTGCACCACTCTCGAGGCGCGAACTGAAGGCCGAGAGGTCGGCCTTGCTGTCTATACCTTTTAGGGCGATGCCTACTGCCCCCTTCTCGCCTCGGACGATTCCGTTTCGCAGGGCATATCGCTCGGCGTTGGCTATCTCCTCGGTCGAGAGAATAAGTGCTTGCAGGGCTTCGCTATCCTGTATCGGGCACTCCTCAGCCTGTCGGTCGGCGTAGGGCGAGGCAATTGTAATATCGGAGGTTATCCCCGATACGAGCGATGAAATCTGCTCCTTGAAACCGAAGATAACCGAAAGACTTGTCACCATTACGGCTATGCTTACCGCCACAGCAATAGTGGCAATGCGCAGCATCACTCGCTGCGATGCGCCATTGTCGCTATGCCCCTTTCGGGCTATAAACCAGGCAAGTCTCTTCATTCTCGGTGTGGGTTAATATTCTATCTTGTCATCCTTCTCGATCCAAGCGCGGAATCCGGCTAAGGCCTCTTGGCGCATTAGATTTTCGCACGGTATGGCTCGTTTGGTGTAGGGCTTCGCAATCTCGTCGTAGATGAATGAGTCGTCGAAGTCGATAGCCTTGGCATCCTCTTTGGTGTTGCCATAAACGATGCGCGATACCCCTGCCCAATATAGTGCACTCAGACACATCGGACAAGGCTCGCACGAGGTGTAGCAGGTGCAACCCTCCAACTTGAAGTTCTGCTCCTTGGCGCAGGCCTCGCGAATAGCCGTCACCTCGGCGTGTGCCGTAGGGTCGTTCTTTGCTGTGACACGATTGGTGCCTGTGGCTATAACCTCGCCATCGCGAACAATTACCGCTCCGAAGGGTCCTCCTCCGTTGGCAACATTCTCGATGGATAGCTCTATGGCCATCCGCATAAACTGGCGATCTAATCTCTTGGAATCTCTATCTTCCATATAAAAAGGCTTGTATTTTTGTCTGTGCCTCCGTGAAAAGTGTCTAATTTGTTGTTTTACGCCTTAAACACTCTACATTTTTGGCAAATTTAAACAATTTTTCGTATATTTGCGCGTATTATTAAAGAATAAGTAACGAAAAAAGCTATATAAAATGTTTTTGAATCTATTAGAGAGTGCCGCTTACCGCAGTGGTAGTTGGCTTGAGAATCTCACTACGGGTGAGGCTTTTTTGATGATTATTATTGTTGCTGTTGCCGGTATGGTGGTGCAGTGGCGTTTGCGATCTGTGGTCGAAAAATACTCGAAGGTTGAACTTCCTTCCGGCCTTACAGGTGCAGAGATCGCTGAGCGAATGTTGCGTGATCATAATGTTCGCGATGTGAAGATTGTTCATACGGGAGGATACCTTTCGGATCACTTCGATCCGCGCAATAAGACCGTAAACCTCTCGAAGGATGTCTACTATGGTCGTTCAATTACGGCGGCGGCTATTGCCTGTCACGAGTGTGGCCACGCGGTGCAGCACGCCGAGGGGTATGCTCCGTTGCAGATGCGCTCAACATTGGTGCCAGTGGTGATGGTTTCGTCGCAACTTTCTACCTGGTTGGTGATTATTGGACTTATTATGGCATCATCGTCGGGTAGTGAGTGGTTGTGCTGGACGGGTGTTGGTATGATGTGCGTGTCGGCACTCTTCTCAATCATCACACTTCCGGTGGAGTACAACGCTTCGGATCGCGCCTTGGCTTGGTTGAGATCGAGTCGCATACTCAACGATAAAGAGATGGACGGGGCGACAATTTCGTTGCGCTGGGCTGCTCGCACCTACCTTGTGGCGGCTCTGTCGGCTATCGCTTCAATTTTGTATTACATAACGCTGATTAATCGTAGAAGATAGAGTATAAAGAGATGAAGAAATCGTTAAAATTTGTCGTTTGCTGTTTGGCTCTCGCTGTTGCGAGCTTTTGTGTTAGCGCGCTGCTCCAGTCGCCAAATAGAGGTGAATCGCCAGCACCGAAGAAGCCAAAGTATGTATTCTATTTTATCGGTGATGGTATGAGCTTCAACCATATCCTTGGCACCGAGCAGTTCTTTGCTGTTAAGGAGAATAAGGGCGAAATCGAGCGCTTGAACTTTACAAAGTTCGATACCCGCAACTTTGTTACCAACTATTCGACATCGAACCCTGTGACCGACTCGGCTGCTGCAGGTACTGCACTTGCAACGGGTGTGAAGACTGCAAACGCTTGTATTGGTGTGGATGACCAAGATAGGGAGTTGCGCTCCATACTTGATGTAGCGTCGGAGCTTGGCTATAAGATAGGCTTGGTTACCAATGTTGGTATCAACCACGCTACACCTAGCTGTTTCTATGGTCACACCTCGGATCGTTTCGGCTTCCCGAAACTCGTCAACGACTACATCTCGAGCGATGTGGCATTTATCGCGGGCTCTACCATTATGGATATGAAGAGTGGCCCCGAGGATCCAAAGTACGAGAAGGTTACTACGGCGCAGTTGGCCGAGCGTATTCGCAACGCAGGTATCGAGCTCACCCTCGATATTGATAAGGCTGCCAAGACACGTGGTAAGCGCGTAGCATTGGTTGCTAACGACAAGGAGAATAAGCACGTCCCTTACGTTCTCGACCGCCGCGAGGGCGACGACTATCACACCCTTCTCAACCACTCGAAGGCTGCTATCGACTACCTCTCGCGTGAGGCAGAGGATGGCTTCTTCCTTATGATCGAGGGCGGCAAGCTCGACTATGCCGCTCACGAGCAGGATGCGGTGGCAACTTTCTACGAGGTGCGAGAGTTTGCTCAGGCCGTGCAGCTCGCTTTGGACTTTGCCGAGCAGCACCCCGACGAGACACTTATCGTTGTTACCGCCGACCACGAAACCGGAGGTATGTCGCTCGGTTGGGATCACTACGAGATACGTATGAATCTGCTCCTCAAGCAGCGTAGCTCGGCTGTGCAGCTCACCAAGACTATGCAGAAGATGCGTGCCGAGGGTAAGCGCGATTGGGCCGACTACAAGAAGTTGCTCAGCGACGAGTTCGGATTGTGGAGCGTTGTACCAGTCACTGCCGAGGAGGAGAAACTTCTCAAGGATGACTTCTACAACATCTTCCTCAAGTATGGCCCTATGGTAGACGGACTCTACAACAAGAGCGAGTATATCGTCTATCACGCTATAGGTATCCTCAATCGCCACGCCTCAATCGAGTGGACAAGTATGTACCATACCGGTATGTACACCCCAATCTTCGCCAACGGTGTAGGCGAGGAGAAGTTCCTCGAGTGTCGCGACCAGACCGAGATTCCGAAGACTCTTGCCCGCCTTATGGGTGGACAACTATAAAATCGTTCTGATTGGTAAATTTTGCACGAAAGCGTCGGATAGCGAAATGCTCACATACCTCTTAGTATGCTCCGCTTTCGCTACCTGCCTTCGCACAAAATTCCCTCAATCATCGACGATTTTAAAAACGGAACCGACGCCAAACCGAGCGCAGAGATTGCTTGCAAGCTATGCCGAGGTGCGAAGGAGGAAAAGCCTGCGAAGCAGGATTAAAACTAAAATACCTTTAATTGTCAATTATCAATTAAAACAGCCAATGGCTAATGGCCAATGGCTAAAAGCGAAGAAACTATGTATACTTTCGATCACGGACTATTTCTTTGGCTCAACTTCGATGGCGGGCCTGTGATGGATGCAATAATGACTACTATATCGGGAACGCTGATGTGGTTGCCGCTATATATGCTTATCATCTATTTGGTGTGGCGTAAGTTTGGCTGGCAGCGAACACTCGGCTTTGTGGTTTGTTTGGCCTTGGCTATAGGCTTCTCCGATATAATTTGCGGCATCTTCAAACACTCGGGACCGCTCAAAAATGTGTGGGAGTCGTTCCCTGTGCGCCATCGCCCGATGTTTACCACTTCTTTGCAAGGCCTTATCCACATCCCCTCTTTTGACGGTTATGGCCTTTATGGTACAGTGTCGGCTCACGCAGCTACGGTAGTGTCGTTGGCTTGGATGTCGGCTCTCGTCATCCGTCGCAGGTGGTATAATTGGCTTATTGGAGTTTCGGTGGTGCTGATTTGCTACTCACGAATCTACCTCGCTTGCCACTTCCCGATGGATCTCGTGATAGGTACCGTTGTCGGCTCTGCCATAGGTGTTGCAATCTACCTCCTGTGGCGAAAGTTCGACCGAGTAATAGAAAACACAATTAACCAACATAGATAACTATAAAATTTTGATAAAAATATGGAACATCTCAGTGAACAAGAACAATTACGTCGCCAATCGTTGAAGGCATTGCGCGACCTCGGCATCAACCCTTATCCTGCCGAGAAGTTTGATGTGTCGGCTACCGCTGCGCAGATTGCGGCCGAGTTCGATGCAGAGCCATCGAAGTTCGAGGCTGTAACCATCGCCGGCCGTATTATGAGCCGCCGTATTATGGGTAGCGCATCGTTCTTCGAGTTGCAGGACCACACAGGTCGTATTCAGGTATACATCCGTCGTGACGAT
>JAEIGA010012641.1_pt1 | contig 12818 bp, 3 predicted proteins | sample 9270691 | NCBI WGS metagenome assembly JAEIGA01 (sample SAMN17057246, study PRJNA624740) | gut metagenome | biome: biome; isolation source: fecal sample | host: Bos grunniens | place: China: Xizang | collected 2019 | reverse complement strand
TACAGTGAACTTATACTTGTTAGCAGCTGTCAAAGTGTTCTCAGGAATAGTGAACTCAGTAGCTGAGATAGCACCTGACTCGTAGCCTGTAGTTGCAACCTTGTAAGAAGCAGCACCAGAAACCTCGTTCCAGGTAAGCTTAGCGTTCTGATAGCCAGCGGCAGCAGCCTCAACCTTTGTAAACTCGGCAGGAGCAGCCTCGGTAGTGAACTCAACTGTAAACTCCTCTACAGTCTTCTTTGATTGAAGAATTGAAGAGTAGTAGAACCACTCGGGGTGCTTGTGGTAGTCGGTAGCATCAGCCTCAGCATCATAAATCTGTGCATAACCAGCGTAACGAACCTTAACCTCATAAGTTGTTGAATGCTTAAGGCCTCGGAATACCTCATTTGAACCGGTAGTAATGTTAGGATCTACGATAGAATCATCGTAATCGCTATTGTTGATCTCATTATAAGATGACGCACCACGATTCTTTGCCCATGTATTCTGAGTACCCTCCAAATCTTTCCAGATTGTTACGAATACAGGCTCAGAAGAACCCTTCTCGTAGATATCAAACTCGATACGAACAAATGAATAGTGCTCACCACCAATACCATAAGTATTGATCCACCAATTACCATTACCCTTATGAATAGCCTCGAATGAGATAGCTTTCTCTACATCAATCAAAGTATAGATATCAGAAGAAACCTCCTCAGAAGCAACAACATTACCATCCTTCTTGGCCTCAACCTTGAAATCATACTTGCGAGCAGTCAAAGAACCCTCGGCAAAGGTATAACCAGCCTCAGATACAGTCTCCTTCAAAGTATAGTCAGCAGCACCAGCCTCCTTATAGTATACATCGTAAGTTGCATCCTTAACAGCGTTCCAAGTCAACTTAGCACCCTGATAGATACCATTTACTGCAAACATACCACGGTGACCGCCCTCTGTTGATTGCTTTTTCAAGTCATCGTAAATAGCAGCAGCCAACTTCAACTCTACAACACCGCTATCCTTAACAACAAACTTCTCAGCCAATGTGCCGGTCAAAGTCTGCTTGTCGTGCAAAGTAGTAGCCTCGGTTACAAGTACTCGGTCATAAGGCTGAGCACCACTCTTTGAGCCCCACTTACCATCGATGAATGTATAGCACTCTGACTCATACTCTATTGTGTACTCACCTACAGTGAAAGTAGGAACATCAGCCTCAGCACCATCCCATACCCACTTGGTCTGGACAGCACCAGCAGGAGCTGACCAGAAGTTAGCCTTTGTAAAGCGACCAGCAGCAGCCTGAGTTTTAGCGTTGAATGTAGTGTTGTCCTTGTCATAAGATGCAGTGTGTACCAAGTTACCCTGAGCATCCTTGAACTTAAGAGTCAACTTAACAACTGTACCCATATAGTCGAGCAAGTTCTCGGCACGCAAAGATACACCGTTCTCGATAATAACCTTTGGCTCGGGCATACCATTCAAAGTATAGATAGCCACGTCGGCAGCAGTACCCTCACCGATAACATTCTCATCAGCGTCGATAGCCTCGATAGCAAATGTATATTTATTAGCATCGGTCAAACCAGAGATCTCATACTCGGTAGCACCCTTAACCTCAACAGTCTTCTCGTCGCCTGCTACGGTGTAAGAGACATAGTAAGCCTCTGCACCATCAACAGCGTCCCAAGTAAGCTTTGCACCCTGATAACCATTAGCAACAGCATTGAGCTTCATCTCAACACCCGGCTCGGGATCTGTACCGGGCTCTGAGTTACCAATAGTAAGAGTAGTCTCACCTGTCTTGGCCATAATCTTAACAGCATTCTTTGAGCCGTTGGTATAAGCAACGTTAGGACTAGGCTTAACATCCTTAGGACCGAAATACAAGCAAGATGCACCCTCCTTTGTATCGATGATAGCACTATCGTTGTTAGTTGTAGCCCAGTTAGCGTTCTTACATACTACATAACCGATAGTCCACTTCAAGGTGTAAGTACCGTCAGTCAAAGTACCAGCGGGAACATCACCCTCGCCTTCCATAAGTTGATTACCATCAGCCTTTGTCCAAACCCAATCCTTACGATTCTCCTGTGCGTTCAAAGCCCAACGGCCAAAACCAGCCCAATCGGTAAGAGTACCCTGACCTGTACCATTGGTCAAAGTGTACAACAACTTACCATCCTTGTAGATCTCGATAGTTGACTTAGATGAGTCGTTATCGTTAGTGATAGCACCACCATAAGCATAACCACAACCACCAGCGGCATTGATGTTAGCCAAATCAGAAACCAACATACGCTTACCGTCGAATGAGAACTTAGGAGCAGTCCAGTAGCTTGCGAACAAGTACTCAACAGTAGCAGATGCAGTAGCTGAAAGTGCCTTGCCTGCAACCTTAACCTCAAAGTCATACTTGCCGGTATTGGTAACTGTATAAGTGTAAGAAGTCTCTGTTGTCTCACCAACCTTCTCACCACCTACATAAACCTCGAAAGTAGCGTCGGTAACAGGATTCCAAGAGAGCTCAACAGCATCAATAGTAGCATTTGCAGAGAGTGCGAATGTAGGAGCATCACCAGAGGTAACAACAGTCTTACCAGACAATGTCTTGGCACCCCAGAAATTACTCTGATCGCCCTCACTCAAAGCCTTGTCATAACGGAACGCACTCTCAGTATTCTCGCCATAAGTAGCATTGTGGAGTACAGGAATTACCTTCAACTCGTAACGAATCTCATACTCGGTATTAGCCTTCAAACCAGAGAATGTATCAGCTGTACCACCAGAGAACTCCTCTGTGCAGTTATCATCCCAATCACCGCTTGTTACACTGAATGCTGTTCCACCGCTTGTATATACAAAACCACGTGAGAACCATGCCAAATAAGTAGCGATAGCTCCATTACCATTCTTAACGACATTATTTGTAAAGAGAGGTGTATCGCTACCCTTCTCATATACATTGAATGATGCCGCAAGCACACCATAATCCTTTGTAGCGAACTTATCAGCTGTAATTCTCCAACCGAGGTTCTCCTCGTTGTATACAATTTCGAAAGGTACTTCTACGGCCTGCTCTGGCAATGTATAAACAGCAGCCTCAATACTATTCTCTGCAAGCAACTCCTCGCCAGAGTAAACCTTAACGTCGATAGTAGCAGGAGAAGTAGTAAGACCCTCAACAACATAAGAGCCAACGAACTTGTCATCTACACTCCACTTGTTCTCGCCATCGGCTGTAACCTCAACACCGTTGATAACAACCTTCGAGATCTTGTAAGCACCTGTGTGATTCCAAGATACCTTCGCACCCTGATAGATACCGTTTACTGAACGCAAACCATCCCAATCAGTATAACCAGCCCAATTGCGATCAGGTCCATAACTGCGGAAGTACTCACGGACAGGAGTTGTACCCTCATCAACATCAGCAACAAGCTTCATATCGTACTCTGCCAAATCACCTGTAAGCACGGGAGCTACAACAGCAGGAGCAGCCATAGAAGAGTGAGCATCAAGCATATCCTGTGAAGTGATTGTCACAACCTTAGGATCGCAGTGTGCATAGTTCCAGTGATTCAGGTAACGATAAGTATAACCCTCGGCAGCAACGTGCATATAGGTCTTATCGTTAGCATCCTCAATATTCTGAACACGATACTTAATCTCACCATTCTCGTCCAATACATAATCACGCAAGATACGAGCATCGTGAGTCATACCAGTAGGATTCTCGGGATCGAGAGCAGGAGTAAAGATACCTGTTGCAGGATCGTAATCCAACGGAGAAGGCTCGCCCATCTCGGCAGAGTTCAATACCGGCATATAGTCGATTGTGTACTCAATAGAGTACTCATTGCCAGCCTCAAACATAGTAGCATCAACAATCCAAGAAGCATTTACCAATGCAGGATTCTGTGCAACACCTACCTCGGCAGTAGCACCCTCGGCAACAACATTGCTACCGTTCTTGATAGCCCAAGAGAGCTTCTTAGCATATGCACGAGCAGCAGAGATGTGCTTTGCAGTGAATGTATAGGTAGAACCATCGGCGTTATCAACCAACGCAAATACGGGCTGATGATCAAGAATATCGTCGTGAGCTGCCTGTACAGAGTAAGCATAAGTGTAGTACTGACCCATAGCGATAAGACGATCGAACTCGTCATAAGCCTCAGCCTTAACGTATGCAGGATAAGTAGCACAGTCAAGACGATAGGTAAGAGTACCATTCCACTGATCGCGATAGTTATCACACAAAGCTGATACGATGCTGTTGCTTACAGTCTGATCGAGCCACTTGTCTGAATCCCAAGCCAACTCCTCCTCAACCTCAATCTTGTCGGGAGCAGAACCGCTGTACATCTTATACTTAACGGCCTTCACGGGATAGTTACCATCAGCATCAGCAGTCTTGTGATAGATCAAAGGCAAGGTCATAAGAACCTTCTCGTACTTGGCGTGCTGGCTATCACCACCCCAGAAGTGGATAACCATAGGCTCAACCTCTGCCTCGGCAGACAAGCCCTCGGCTGCACCCTCAACGCTTGCAGGCTCATCACCCATATCGAGAATGCTCTCGTAGGTGTAAATGCCCTCAGCTACAGTACCACCAAGTGCAGGATAAGCATAGAGTGTGTAAGCTACTGAATACTTATCAGCCTCATCCAAAGCACCATCGATAGGCAAATCTACGCCTGTAAGAGTAGAGTTCTTGGCGTCGATGTTAGCGAACAACTCCTCGTCGATAACATTCTCACCGCTGGCAACAACAGTACCGTCGCTGCTCTTCAACTCCCAATCGATACCATAATATACGTTGGTAGCACCAGAAAGGTTAGATGCGCTCAAAACGAAACCGATTGACTTCTCGATAATCTCGAATGAAGGCATCTCGATACCTGTAAGGGTATAAACCTTAACACCATCAAGTGCAGTACCATTCTTCTGTGTACCGTAGTCGTTCTTTGTCAAAACCTCGAAGTTGTAAACCTGCTCCTCGAGACCCTCGACAACAAACTCCTCGATAGGCCAAGCATCGTAATCATCGGGATCAACAGTGATCTCAGCACTCTCGCCACCCTCGGCACGATACTTAATAACAAAACCTGTGAGCTCGAACTCCTCCTCAGGATTTGTCCAAGTCAAGGTAGCCTCCTGATAACCATTCAGCTCATAAGCCAAATTGGTTACAGAACCAGGCAACTCGGTAGGACCCTGTGGTGTGGGGGGAACTGGATCCGGATCCACATTTGGATCGTCCTTACAAGCCGAAAATCCCAATGCCAATGTAAGCACAAGGATTAATGACCATAATTTTTTCATAGTAGTAGAAAATTAAGTTAATAAAAAATTGTTGTATGTAAAAATCGTATAACTCTGTAGTCACAACAAATCGCAACAATGGAGAGCAGCTCACCAGAGCCACACTCCATCATTGCTATTCAGACTATATAATACCCTCTTCGCCTTCAATCTCCTCGTCCTCCTCGGGTGGAAGCTCCTCGCCCTCGATACCATAGAGGAACAACTCAGAAATAGCAGGAATAGAGGTGTTTACGCCAGCATAATCCTTCATTACGCGGATACGAACATAGCGGCAACGCTTGGTCTTCAACGCCATCTCAGCATCATCGAAGAGGCGGATTGTCAAACCGTTGATATATTTATCGTCGTATCCGACATTCTGCAATTCGATGTTAGAATATGTGCCAATCTTCTCCCAGCCTTCGAGAATACCATCCTCGGGATCGTCATCATCGCTAACCCACAACTCATAGATACCGGGGCCGGCCAGACCGTCGAGGCCCTCTCGTGCGAAGCACATACCGATACGATTGAGCATCACATCCATACCGAGGTCAAAGAACAGTGAGTAAGGATACTCCGCCTCGGCAGCACGCCAGTATGAATCCATATAGGTTTCACGACCAGTATCGGGGTCTGTTGGCATTGCCTCATCCCACATACGTTCGTAGTAGTATGTCTGCCACTTGGTAGGATCGGGATGCATATAGTATGATGCAGGCATAAAGTCCTTCTCGTAGAGGTGAGGATACTCCTCCTTCGGATAGTCATCATTCAAACGCTTCTCGTTGATGACGCCTTCCAAACCATCCCAATAGATACCGAAGAGTGCAAAAGGAACATCGGGATCCTCCTTTGGAGGCTCGATAAACTGCCAGTAGTCCTTCGAGATAGAGTGAGAATCAGAGTTCTCAACCTGCCAGCCAAGCTCCTCAACTTTTACACTCTGTGTGTCGGTGAACTTCAATACATCAATACAAATCTTATCATAGTAGAAACCATTTGCCAACTTATCCTTATATACACAAGGGAAGAAGTGGTAGGTATATTCGAAGGTGTATTTATCGTTGTTATTAAAGCCCTCTGTCTCAACCCAAGAGTCTGAAACCTCCATACAGGTTGATTGCGACATACTCAAATCCAACTCATAGTCTGACATCTCCAAATCCTCCTTGACAGGCTCCTCACGACGGTCATAGTAGCCACTTGCTACCTCGTTGCCTTTGGCATCCTTGGCAACCCAGTCGATACGAACAAAGAAGTTGATGATACCTGACAAAGACTTGGCAACCACACGGTGGCCTTTCAGCTTGGCATCAGTCTTCGCGTTATCATAAACAGAGAACAACGGACGATCGACATTGCCGAAATCAGCACCGAGCATAGTCTCCGAGAAGACCTCGGCAGAGGCCTGATTCTTCAACGAAGGATAGTCGTTGTGATCCAACGTACAGATAGTGAAGTTGTAAGTGTTATACTTATCAAGATTCTCTATCATGTACTGACAGTGAAGATACTCCATCTCTGTGTTAAGGTCCACAAAGTAAGATACCGTATCAACGATAGAGTTAAACACATCATCTTCGCTGAGTGTAACACTCTCCAAATCCTTACCCAAGCCATACTCAACGCGTACTTTCTTTGAGACAGGATCAATGGGGTGATACCAATCAATCATAACTCTCTCAAAACCAGAATAAACCTTAAACTCCGGAATCTTGGCAGAGGTGATTGACGGATCCTGCCAATACTTCTTATGCAACCAGTCCATATTCTCGCAAGAGGCTAATCCCACGAAGAGCAATATGGCCGGTATTATATATTTCAACTGTTTCATAGTTATATATTTATTAGTCGGGTTACTATTTACTCTTCAACCTCTTTACCCATCAGTGCAATCTCTGCCAGACGCCCAGATGCCCAGTATCGACCTCCTGCTGCGGCTGGCCAGTCTGACACACCTACAAAACGCCAATAGCGGAACGTACGAGAGAACTTCGGGTTATCCTCGTCAATCAAGAACTCAGTACCCTCCTCAAACTCCTTCTGCATATCGATATCGTTTGAAGGAACGCGGAATGTATATCTTCCGATAAGTACCCATCCGTTTGATGTCGATTCGGGGTCTGAAATCAACTCTGAAAGCAATCCATCCCCCGGATTCGGGTCATTGCTACCCCAGAACTCAAATGTCTTGCAACCACCAGAGTTCGCACCAAAGTGTGAACCACCTACCTGCCAGATGCGGAAACGGCTGAGCTGAACCTGACGGCCCATATCGATAAAGTAGCACCAAGGCCAATCAGGACCCTGACCCACATCGTAGTCACCACTCTCAAAGTGAGTATCAGAACGACCATCCCAGAAGAGGTAAACACCACCCTCATTGTGCTTATAGGCAGCATTACGGAACTTATCGAAAGTGTAATAGTTCTTACTCTGAACAGTCTTTCCGCTAATCTTAATCTGTGTCTTGGGAGCTCCCTTAACATTGTTGAGATTTTGTGTCGGAACGGTCAATGTATAATCCCAGTTCTCGGGGCCATACAACTCTGGATCCTCGATAACACGCAAAGGCTTCATATCGAGAGTATCGTCGGCCAAAACCTGATAGTTGCCGAACTCGGTAGTTCCAGACTCGTAAGCATAGCGGTTATCACGAACCTTTACATCGAGAGTATATTTGGTATCGCGCTCCAGATTATCAATCTTCATACGGTCAGCCTCTGCCGCAGTGGTATAAGTCTGTGTAGCAACAAGTTTGTTGTCAACCCACAAATCTACACACACATCGACGATAGTACCAAACTCGTTCTCAACATTGATATAGAAGAGTCCGAATCCGGGAGTGATAGAGAGAGTCTCGCTAATAGGACCTACGGTTGCTCCCAGAGGATCAACCTCAATCTCAACAGGCTCTGACTCATTACCATTCACATCGACAGCATAGAGCTTAACCAAATAAGGGCCTTCGTTCATACCAGTAAGCTCCAGGCTCTTGTTGTAACGAGAGCTTGTACGCGAAATGGTCATACCATTATCAATTGTGTACTCTGCACGCACATAGAGGAAGTCTGCATCACTGGGGATGGTATATGTGAGAACACCGCCACCATAGTCAGCCTCATACTTAACATTTGACACCGATCCGGGAGAAACTGTCTCGCGAGCACCGGGAGTCTCCGTCTTTGTACAACCGATTATTCCGGCAGCGAGTACCACTGCCAGGAATAATGTTATATAACGTTTCATATTCATAATTTTATTTCAGATTACTATATTACATATAAGGTATCCGAACTAAATCCACAACGGATTCTGAATCATATTCGGGTTCTTCAACATCTCCTCATTTGGTATTGGCATAAGGTAGTCACGAGGTGTGTTCCAAGTGCGGGTCTGCCAAGTAGTAACCATATAGAAGGTCTTATCGCTGGTACCCAATGAGTTCCATCCTGTAACAGGCTTTGTATAGAACTCATCAGCACGCTTCCAACGAAGGATATCATAGTATGACTGTCCCTCAAAGCAGAGCTCAATCAGACGCTCGGTCTGAATAATCTCACGCATACCAGCCTTGCTTGTATGCCAGCCTGAACGGCTACCAACAATAGTTGCATCACCCCATACCTTCTCCACATCGGGGATACCGGCACGACGGCGAACCTTATTCACATCATCCCAAACCTCCTGTGTAGGAGCACCAAGGTACTCGTTCAAGCACTCGGCACGCAACAGATAGAGATCTGCCAAACGAATCATAGGATATGGGAAGTGTACGGTACGGTTTGCTACGACACCACAAGACTCGGGGTGTACATACTTCTTGATAGCAACACCGGTCCAGAAGAAGTCATCCTCACGAGCCTTCTCGCTACGACCACCCGGATCCTCGCCGTTACGCAACTTAAGCTCAACGGCCTCCTCCCAAGTACGCCAGATGCAACGGTCAACAGCCAGCCAAGCATAGAAACGAGGCTCGCGTTTGAGGTGCATACGGGCTGTCTTGGCATTACCCTGCATATAACCTGCGTGATAAGTATCAGTCGGAATGGTTACAACATCATACCACTTTGTCTTGTCGTAGTAGGTCTGGTCGTACTCCATAGGCACACCGTTCTGTGTGTAGAATCTCTCTGTAATGTTGAGAGAAGTACCCAACCACTGGTGGCTGTAACTGTTATCCACTCTCTCGTAGTCATAACGAATCATACAAGCGTTATGAACACGCAAGTTCTCACCAGTATTTGCACGGGTATTACCCCAGATAAGCTCCTTATTCCAAGGCTCGTTGATTGCATAACGCAAGTTATAGCAAGACTTGATAATATCAGAACCACCATTCCAATAATCTGCATCAAACGAAGGCACATCAGCCTCGCTTGTGAAGTAGAACAGGCTGTGGCCCTTTGCCTCAGCAGCCTTGATAGCCTCATCGACAGCCTTATAAGCCTCGTTCCACTTCTCTGCGTCATACTCCTGTGGGAAGAAATGTACGCCATCCTGATCTACGAAGTCGTGATAGAACTCCGAGTTACCATTGAACAACGGGCTGGCACGTGTTACCAATACCTTGGCCTTAATAGCCTTGGCGATAACAGATGTAATCTGACCCAACCACAACGAAGAGGTCGATGACTGCAAGATATTACGGTCGGTACCATCCTCCTTGTAAAGCACCTCGTCAAGAAGTCCCAGAACATACTGGAAACACTCCTCAACGGGCTGACGCTTACGACGTACTACATCCAATGCGTCACTTGCATTTACGTTCTTGTCGTTGATGATGATAGGACCATAAAGGCGGATGAGAAAGTAGTGATAATATGCCTTCAACACCTTGATCTGTGCAATCCAGTTTGTTCTCTCCTCATCCTCCAAGCCGATAATAGGCTCACCCGATACGAGATAATCCAACACGATGTTACACATACGCAACGCCTCATAGTAGTCCATACCATTCATCTCACCATTCCAGTAAGCAAGCAATGGCTGCTGAGTATTGTTCCAGCCACGCATAATCTTGTTACCAGAGCAGTAAGTCTTAGTATTCTGCACACTCGCATCCATACGCTCAACGAACTCATCGCCCAGCATCTGCATACCAGAGTGTACGTGGAAGTTGTTTGGCAGATATGAGTAGCAATCCACCAAAGCACTATATGCCTTCTCTTTGGTCTCGAACAGGTCCTCCAACTTTGTCACGTTGTCGGGGACGATGTCCAAGTAGTGGCAGCCCGTAGCAAAGAGAGCTGCTACTGATAATATAATTGTACTAAAAATCTTTTTCATATAAGCGTATCGTTTAGAATGTCATATGAACACCAACACTGAATACTCGCTGCAAGGGGTAACCCAAACCGTTGCTACCCATCTCGATATCCCACTCCTCGAAGTCATCAATCTTGAAGAGGTTAGAGCTTGAGAAATATACACGAGCACTCTGAATAGCCTTCGTCTTCTTCAACCACTTCTCGGGGAAGGTATAACCAACCTCCAAAGTCTTCAAACGGAAGATACGTCCGTTACGCAACCACCAGCTTGACTGCTGAAGGTTATTCTCGTTGGTTGTTGTTGACAAACGAGGCCAGAAAGTCTCCGATACGGGATTATCTACACTCCAGTGGTCCTCTGCCACGATAGACAAGGTGTTACGACGGCCAATAAATGGCGACACACCTGCTCGGTCGATGTAGAACGATACCAAATCCTGACCCTGTGCAAACGCCGAGATATCGAATCCCTTGTAGCCGATTGAAAGACCGACACCATAGTTGATTTCAGGCGATGTAGGATAACCCATAGGTACCATATCGTCTGCTGTAATTACACCATCGTCATTGATATCCTTATACTTGATATCACCGGGACGCAACACACCCCAAGTCTGAGAAGGTGAGTTGTCGATATCCGACTGGTCGATGAACAGACGTTCTGCAAAATAACCCCAAGTCTGATTTACGGGGTGTCCCACGCGTGAACGCCAAGGATAGTTGTAGTTAGGCTCGGGAGCCACACGAATCTCGGCACCTGCATAGGTAAAGTTGAAACGACCCTGCAAGAAAAGACCATTTGACCAGCCCTTCTTGATGTCGATAGAACCATCAATACCACCAGACTCTACCTCACCGAGGTTACCATAGACATCGGCGGTAAGACCCATTGAAGGTGGCAGGTTCTCACGCTTCATATAGATGTGTGAACGATACTCGTGGAAGTACTCAACCTGAATGTCGGCAATATTGGCGATGTTCATCTCAATACCGATATTCTGCTTCTCGGCAATCTCCCACTGAATGTCGTTGTTGGCATCACGGCCGATAGTGAAACCGCCATAGCCATTATTGAAGTTCTGACCGAAGATATAACCCGGGCCACCGTGACCGATGTGTGAAAGGAACAAGAAACGGTCAGCACCGATATTATCGTTACCTACACGACCCCACGAATACTTAAACTTCAACTTCGGGATAACGCGGTTGATACCGCCATCCTGCCAGAACTTCTCATTTGAAATCATATAACCCACAGCAATAGCGGGGAACAGACCCCAACGATGGCTCTTGTGGAACTTCTCCGAACCGTTATATGTCAAAGAGGCCTCGACCATATAACGACCCTTATAGCCATAAGTCAGACGACCGCGAAGACCCTGATTACGGAAAGGCAATGACTCCTCGATTGTCGAACCACTTGTGTTACGATCCTCATCCATTGTATAGATGAACTGTGCTGTAACATCGTGAGCATCAGCGAATGTACGGTTATAATGCAAGCCCAACTCGTAGTATGAACGGTAGTGTGTAGAGTTTGAGTTTGCAGGAGCACCCAACGCCTCGCTACCCTCCTGAATGTTCACCAAGGTATAAGCGTCGTTTACAACATCATACTCACCCAAAGTATAGTAGTATGGGCTATATGAACGGCTGGTCATATTTGAAGCCTCCGCACCAATAGATGCCTTCGCACGGAACAACAAGCCCTGAGTCAGGAAACCAAAGTCCTGTTCCAAAGTAGCCTGCGTGATGATGTTACTTGCAAAACCATCACGGAAACCGCGTACCATCTCGGCATAGGGGTTAGCCATTGCATTATCAGAGTCTCGACCGAACAACACGTGACGAACAAACTGATGCTCCTCATCGGGCTGCCAAACCATCGGGAACTCAACGGGGTTACCACTCATCACCGAGTTAAAGATACTTGTCGCCTCGTGCAACGGACCGTTATAATCCTGGAAGATTGAGTTAAGGTTAATGTCGAAGCGAGTTGTACGCGTCAGGTTTACATTAATCTTCGCAAGGATGTTATAACGATTGATATCGATGTTGTTGCGGAAGTTATTCAAGTCGTTATCCTTCAGGATACCTGTATCACGATCCCAAGCAAGAGCCATATAGTAGCGAGCCACCTTACCACCACCACTTGCATTGATTGCGTAGTGAGAGTTGTAGGTAAAGTTCTCGAACATAGCGTCATACCAGTTGATATTGGGGTAAATCATAGAGTTTACACCTGCTATTGTA
>JAEIGA010012640.1_pt1 | contig 12819 bp, 6 predicted proteins | sample 9270691 | NCBI WGS metagenome assembly JAEIGA01 (sample SAMN17057246, study PRJNA624740) | gut metagenome | biome: biome; isolation source: fecal sample | host: Bos grunniens | place: China: Xizang | collected 2019 | reverse complement strand
CTGTCGCGTTGTACCATTCTTCAGTCATTACCTTGTCTCCCTCGCAGAGTTCCCAGCCGGAAGTTATCTCCCAGGCGTTGCCGCTGACAGGGCGCAGAACTGTCTGCACCGGAGTCTTAGCCACGCGTTCAGGGAACTGTACCGGTACCGATGATACCGGCAGAGTCTCCTTCGGCTGCGGAGAAGGAAGTCCGAAATTAGTGGACAGCATCTGCTTATGAGGAGCCTGTGCGCACAGCGAGGCCGAGCACACAACTGTCATTATAAGAGAGACAAAGTGATTTCTGAATGTCATGATTTACTTTATTACAAATACTTTTTCTTCCCATTTGTTCAGACCGAGTCCCTCAAACTTGAGAGTTCCGTCTGACTTCATTGTTCCAGCCTTGACAACCTTCACAGTCTCAGGGTCAAGAACAGAAACCTTAACCTTACCAGCCTTTCCGATCTCGATTGCAATATTGTCAAGGACTTCTTCGCCACCGTTGTAAACATATACAAATGTCTTCTTGCCACAACGTACGGCGTAAGCTTCAGCCTTTCCATTCTTTACAGTCTGGAACTGCTTGAACTCGCCCTTTCCTTCCTTAAGCATCATATCGCTTATAAGGCGCGCATTCTTCATGTAAGGAATGGTCTTATGCTCATCAAACCACTCCCACCACCAAGTCATAGGAGTTACTGAAGTCTGATTGAAGAGACCATACCAGAATGCTCTGCGGAAGTCCATGATCATACCGTCTGCAAAATCGTCGAAGTTCTTTGACCAATCCCACTCAAAGCCGACTTCACCGATGATGTATGGCTTGTTGTGTCGTGCTGAGTATGAATCGATTGTCTCAGGAACTACATGGGTAGCATTGTAGATATGCTTCTGGTTTATATCGATATTTTCAACATCATTGAGACCTTTCAGGTCGCGATGTGAAATCGATGTTGTCCTGATATGCTGGAACGGATCGAGACCTGCGAGATATGTACTCATCTCATCATGCCAAGCAACGATTTCTTCTGCCGGTATAACACCTGCAGGATCACGATGCTGAACATTGTCAATCTCGTTGAAGAACTCCCACATACCGATTGCTGGGCTATAGCCCCATCTTGCTACGATATAGCGTAGATAATTGCGATAACGGGTCTTTGCATCAGGGCAGTTGAAGAATTCGCGATGTGCACGTACGTCTCCCTGACCCATGCAGAGCATAATCTTGATATCAAGATCCTCACACATATTGACTACATGATCAAGGCGCTCAACTGCGCTCTGGTTCATGTACTCGGTTGTTGCAGTATAGCGAGGATTATTAAAATGATCCTGTCTGTCAATAGGGAAATTCCATGAACACATCCACATACGTGTGAAGTTACCTCCGTTCTTAGCGAAGTCAGGGAGCATCACATCATAGTTGAATCTATCGTGCTGCTCATGAAGGTCACTGAAGAACTTTGAGTCATCATTTGAACGTGACTCCCAGCAAAGGTTGATACCCACTCCTCTGTATGGCTTTCCATTGTCATAAACGAGAGTCCAGTTGTCGCGCACATGGAGAATACCCTGAAGTCTGCTCCTGCGTGACTTGAATGTTGCAGGTGCTGACTCTGATGCGACCTTACCGTCCTCGCTGTAACGGAAGAAATAAGTATATTTTCCTTTTTCCTGTGGAGTGAATCTTGCTTCCCACACACTGGCTGCGCAGTCTCCTGACTTAAAGAAGCATGGGAGAACAAGCTCTTTGCCTGAAGGTGCTGTAAGCACCATGTCGAGGGCAGCCTCCTCCTGGAGATATGGGTTCTCCCATTCTCCAGCGAGGGCTACCTCGAAGAATATTGCATCATACTGCTTCACCTTTGACGCTGACGGAGTCACAGAAGTGATCTGTGCATTCATACCTGCTGCGATAAGAAGCGCAAATGCTGCTGAAATAATTTTCTTCATTGATTAAAGTTTTAATGCGTCTACATCTACAAGGACTGTAACCTCTGCCGCTTTCTCCGAAAGTTCATACTTTGAAGGGTTAGCAATTGCAATGCAAAGGACGAGTTTCTTACCGGCCTGTGCCTTGAGAGCTGTCTTATTCATGCTAAGATGGAAAGTGGTTCCATTTGTACCTGCTTCAACCTGAACTTTTGATGGAAGTGTGTAGATATCTGAAGACATTTCTGTTGCACCAAGTGCAGTTGCCTGAGCCTTAGTAGTCTCATTATTGACAACTACATCTACAGTGAAAGCCTCACCTGACTGCTTTCCAGAACGAAGAACACCAAGGTAAACCTCAACAGTCTCATCTTCAATAGAGAAGTTATAAGTATATTCTCCACCACCAGACGGTACGTTGTATACATTTGTAATACCACCATCTGACATTGACTGAGGAATATAGACCTTCTCTACACCGTAAATCTTGTCGCCATCACCCTTCGCGCATGAAGCAAGCGCGAAGAGGCAGATGACAGACATTATTGTATATAAAATCTTTCTCATATCAATCTATTAATAATTCGGGTTCTGTTCCAATGTGTTGTTTGAATTCTCAATCTCTGAGCGGAGGAATGGAAGGTAGTAGTTTCTTTCGTAGAATGTACGTGTAGCTACTTCTGTCACCTCATAATTCCAGCCCTCACCGTTCTTGGTAATCTTAACACCAAGAACAGGTCTGTTAAGAACATCCATTGCATCTTTCCAACGGAGAAGGTCCCAATAACGGTGGTCCTCAAATGCGAGCTCAATTCGTCTCTCGTGCTTTACAACCTCACGGAAAGACTCCTTGTCACTGGCTGTTACCTTAGGAAGGTTTACGCTTGCACGGTCTCTCACCTTCTGAAGTGCCTGGCGTGCAGACATCAGATAACCTGCAGGTACAGCATCAGGACCATAAGCCTCATTCATAGCCTCAGCATAGTTGAGGAGAACCTCTGCCCAACGATAAGCCACCCAGTTATGCTGTGCATTCTGTCCCTGAGTAAGGTTTAGGTTGTCAGTGAGGAACTTCTTGAGATAATATCCTGTACGGCTTGCGTTAGCTCTTGCCATATCATCGCTACCACCTGCAGCCTGATCGATCGTACGTCCGTTCCAAGTACTTCCGTTAGTTACGATAGAAGCAGCAAGACGTGGGTCACGGTTTGCATAAGGGTTTGTAGGATCTGGAGTTCCGATATACTCATATGCTGCCACAAGGTTATGAGTAGGTGTTGCACCACTCTTTCCACCCTGGGTTGCGATAGGATAATTGTTTACCTCCATTGAATTAGACTGAGCACGGCGTACTGCGTAGATAGTTTCTGAGCTGGCTACAGAGTTACCACCCACAAAGTATGAACCATAGTCAGAAGCGAGTGAGTATGAAAGATCTGTATTTGTAATGAGCTCATTTGCCGCTGCGGCTGCTGCCTCCCACTTCTTTACGTCATTTGTAGGATTGTGGAGAGGAGATGCTGCATAAAGGAGAGTACGGGCTTTGATCGCAAGAGCGACACCGAGAGTGAAACGTCCCTGACGCTCACTGAAATCATTCCAGTTCAAAGCAAGCTCTGACTTGTAAGTATCGATCTCTGTCACAATATAGTCTACGACTTCCTCGTAAGTAGAACGCTTCACCATCTCACCGTTATCCACGAAAGACTCGATGATAGGAACACCACCATACATCTTAGCGAGCTCTGAGTAGTAGTAAGCCTTAGCGATATGAGCTTCGGCCTTGTACCACGCAAGTGACTGGAGATCACGCTCATAGTTCACTTTATCAGTAACAAGGTTACGATTCTGTGCAAGGAGTTCCTCACCTTTACCATCCTTAACATAATCAAGGAAGAAGTTAGCGGCGCGGATTCCTTCATAATAGTTTTTATAGTATGTGAAGAGAGGGTTGGTATTCTCATTCAGCATACCCTTATTGAAATAGATTACAGTAGACTGAGCAGAAGTCTGCTGAGCCTCATCTGATGCTGTAGCGAAGATATTGCTGTCGATTGTACCGAAGCCGTATCCGATAGGAGAATAGAAGGCATTTGCAAAGCCCCAGATAGATCCCCTGTTGGTAGCAATCGTTTCTCCAGTCTGACTCTTGTCAAGGCTGGTATCAAGGAAGTCGCTGCAGGCAGATGATACCAATGCAATCACAAAAGCGGATAATATTGTTCTTATTTTCATAATATGCATTCTTTAGAAGGTAATCGATACGCCTACGTTGTAGGATTTGATTGTAGGATAACCGCTGATCTTCTCAGGATCCATGTTGTAGTTCTTGAGGAGACCGCTGAATGTGAGGAGGTTCTGAGCACTCAGATATACTCTGAGATTGTCAACACCAGCCTGCTGGAGCTTGCGTGCATCGAAGTTATATCCGAGTTCGAGGTTGCGAAGCTTGAGGTAATCAGCATTCTTGATCCAAAGGGAGCTTGTCTGATAGTTGTTCTCGTTGTTCTGGGTAGTAAGGCGTGGATACCTTGCTGTTGCACGTGTATCAATTCCCTGAACTGGGTAATAAGCCCATGCGCCCTTGGCAATATCGTATGCATTACCATTGTTTACGAAAGCGACTACCTGGTTTCTGTTATCAAGAAGATTTACAGAAGCACCTGCAGCACCCTGGAAGAGAACTTCAAGGTCAAATCCCTTGTAAGCGATCTTGCCACCGAAGCTGAAGTACCACTCCGGATATGGTGACTTACCGATCTGAGTAACGTCATTCTGGTCAACTACACCATTCTCATCAAGGTCACGATACTTCACGTCTCCTGGCTGAACTGATCCGAATGCAGGAGTTGGAATACCCTCCTTAAGATTGCCGGCATTATCAAAGTCTGTGACATCATAGAATCTCTCAGCCTCAAGACCGATATATGTTCCGTAAGGACGACCTGTCTTTGCGCTGAATGCGTTAGCAGGAGCGACCTCAGCCATATAATCAATCACGTTCTTGGTGTAAGAAACCATACCGTTGAGTCTGTATGAGAAGTCTCCGCTCTTACCAGCATAAACTGCAGAAGCTTCAAAGCCCTTGTTTGTCATCTCACCTACATTAGAGAACACATACTGCTTTCCGTAGTATCCCATCTTTGTATTGTCGAGAGTAAGGATGTTGCTTCTCTTATCCATGAATGCGTCAACTGTAAGGCTAAGACCCTGGAAAAGGGTAGCATCAATACCTACGTTATACTTAACGCTCTTCTCAGGAACCACGTTCACATTGCTGATGAACATAGGAACATAAGTGGTCTGCCATGAGCCTTCATTCTGTCCCATATAGAAAGAACCGATATAACTATAAGTATAATAATCCTTATAGAGGAAGCGTCCGTTTGAAGAGAACTCAGAAAGTGCAGAAGTAGCATTTGAATCACTTGCACCTGCGATACCGAATGATGCTCTTACCTTGAGGAAGTCAACCCATGAACTATCCTTGAGGAAGTCCTCATTTGAAGCAACCCAACCGAATGATGCAGATGGATAGAAATGCCATCTGTGACCAGGAGCGAAAGAGTCGTTTCCAAAGTATGAGAACGCAGCCTGAGCGACATATCTGTTATCATAGTTATAATCTACGATACCGTTAAGGTTAAGGTAATTATACTTGTATGAGAAATAACCGTCACCCTTGTATGCAGAGATGTCATAGTTTACCTTTGCTGAAACAGCGTTCTTACCGAAGTTGCGGTCGTATCCGACTGCAAGGCGTCCCTGCTTCCAGTCCTGCATTCCACCAGAACCGTAACCGCTTGCTGTAATTGAAGTAGTCTGGTTTGTAGTAGTGGTGTTGCCATTGAAATAACGAGCGTAATCCTTGGTCTTGCTGTAAGTACTCAAAGTGTAGCTATAGAATGAGAATGCTTCCTCAAAATACAGACCTGGAGTGATTACATCAAGCTTCTCTCTGAGCTGGAAGTTACCCTGAAGAGCCCTGGCCTTCTGAGAATACCATCCAAGTTCATTTACTGAACCATATGGGTTGTTTGGATATACGGCTGTACCTGAAAGGTGTTCGAGTTCCTTGTCGTCCCAGATATTGTATGCATTCGAAGGAATACGTGCAAGGTCATTGAAAAGATCTGTAACGCCATAGTTTGGTCTCCTACGCATCTCGATCTTTCCGTTGAAGTCTACCTTGAACTCGAAGATCTTCATGATATTGAAGTCGAGGTTTGCACGGATGTTATATCTCTCGTAACCAAGATTCTTTGTCTTGTCTGTATTCTTGGTATTGAAAAGACCCTGAGTGTTCAGGTAACCGAGATTAACGTTGTAACGTGCGTTCTCGTTTCCTCCGTTGAAGATAACATCGCCGTCCATATATGAACCTGCGTCACGAAGCACCTCGTCGTACCAATCTACATTGACACCTGTACCATTCTTGTATGCAGCAAGCTGATCATCAGAGTACTTAGGAGTCCAAACCATACCGTTGTCATTAGAAACAGCCTGGTTGTAGAGGTTTGCAAAGTCATATGAGTTGAGAGGTTTGTTGATCACGTTAGGAGTTGTAGCACCATAACGTACATTTGCCGACACTGTAGCAGGACCGATTTTTCCTCTTTTGGTTTCGATCTTGATCACACCGTTAGCACCACGGTCACCATAGATTGCGAGAGCTGCTCCGTCCTTAAGGATTGACACGCTTTCAATCTCTGATGGAGAGAGTGATACGAGATACTCTGAATTTACTTCAAAGCCGTCAACGAAGATCTTGGCCGAGTTCCATGAGCCTGAACCATAACTGTTCACACCACGGATGAGCCACTGTGCATTATCATATCCCACAGCGCCGTTACCCTGAAGAACTGTAAGACCAGGAAGCATACCTACCCAAGTATTTGAAAGGTTGGCTGACTGGATGTGGTACAGATCATCTCCGGATACAGTCGACACAGCGGCAGTTGACAACGAATCGGATTTCTCCTGTGCTGTCAAGCCTGTGGAAATCAGTATCGATGCGCTCAACAAAGTGAGACATCTGAATATATTCTGTTTTCTCATTGTCATCTATATTTTAATAACCTGGATTCTGAGTGGTTGTTCCCTTGTTTACCTCGCTCTGAGGGAATGGCTCGAGGAACATTGCAGGAGACCAGAATGCCTGATAAAGTTCTGCTTCCCAGTAAGTCTCAATGTTTGCTGCAGCATATGGCCATGTTGCATCAGCCTTGATATTGTATGTGAATCCACGCATTGAACCTCCGCAGATACCATTTGCAATATCTTTATGCTTCCAGTGCTTTACGTCAAAGTATCTATGGTTCTCGCAGAAGAACTCGATAGCCTTCTCTCTCTGGATGATAGCTCTGAGCTTAGCCTGATCCTTCTCAGTGATGCTTGGAAGACCTGCACGGTTGTGTACCTTATTGAGATTCTCAAGAGCCTTGGTAGGATTACCATACTCGTTGTAAGCTTCTGCAAGGTTGAGATAAGTCTCAGCAAGACGGAAGAGTGGGAATTCGAACCATGTTCTTGAACCTGCATTGTAATAGAACTTTGTTCTTTCACCACATGCCTGACCTGTACCACCTACGCTGTTAGGGAATGCATTGCCCGAACTGGTCTTTGCATCATAACCGCCTCTGTTCCATCCGAGATTAGACCAGCTGGTGTTTCCTTCATTGTTCTTGGCATCAAATCCACCGAACTTGATATCAGCAAGAGCTCTGGCCTCGATAGAACCGATGTTGGCAATCCAATCTGATCCGTTTCTAGGAGCAGCATCTCCAACAGCTGGCCAGCTCATTTCCGAACCGTCGTTCTTATAATACATCTTTACATGATTAGAAAGAACTCCACAGTTGTCTGTATCGTATCGGTTATAATCCCAATAAGGAGAACAGTTGTGATAGTAAGAAATGTAGTTGCTGTACTTATCGTCGCTATTACGCTTGTAAGCAAGGATAATCTCGGCATTTGCAGGAGTTGATGTTGCTGTAGCATAGTCAACAAATGCATTTGCATTAGGAGTTCCACCTGTATTGATGAGTGTCACACCATTTCCTGAAGCCCATGAAAGAACTGCTTCGTTTGCATCGATTGCATCCTTCCAACGCTCCTTGTTTTCGTTACCGAAGCAGATGAGGTTGTTAAGCTCACCATTATCAAGATAAGGAGTAGCGCTGTTGAAGAGGGGACGAGCTGCAAACATAAGCGCTCTTGCCTTGATAGCGAGAACCGCACCCTGTGTCATACGACCAGTGTTTGCCGCATCCCACTTTGCAGGGAGACCGGCATGAGCCTCGTCGCAAAGATCAAGGATGTACTGAAGAGTCTCCTCAAGTGTAGCACGGCCTGCTGTAAGGTCATCACTAGCTTCAAAAGACTTTGTTACAATCGGAACGCCACCATAACGGTAGAACATACCCATATATCTATATGCGATAAGTGCAGTAACTTCTGCCTTGATTGCGTCCTTATCCTTCTGGTCCATATCAACCACCTGATCAATGTTCTCCTTTACGATGAAGCACTGACGGATAAATCTCCAGTTATTACCATAGTGGTCTGCACCGGCGTCTGAACCATCAGCACCATTAACGCTGAGGCCAGCCTGAGCTACCTTATATGTACCATGCCAGTCATATCCTCTGTTGATCTCACCGGAGATTGAACCGAGAGTACCGTGAGCGATACCCATACCTCCTGGAAGACCATGAATGAGGGCATTTGTATAGCAGGACATCAATGCTGCTTCGGCATTCTTCTTAGAGCTGAACACCGCGTCACGGTCTACAGTACCTGTTGTATCCGGCTTCTGAAGGAAGAAGTCGCAGGATGTCAAGGCAAGGAGACCGAGAACTGCCAATATTGTAGTTATTTTTTTCATCTTGTTCATTCTTTTATTTTAGAAACGCAGATTCAGACCGAATGTAACGACTCTTGTAAGAGGATATACATATGTGCTTCCGTCTGTTGTCTCAGGGTCGATTCCGTAAGAAGTCAATGCATTCTTGAATGTGTATACATTATTTGCGTTCATGAACACTCTGAGTGACTGCACCTGAAGCTGGTTGAGGATACCCCTCTTGACATTAAATGTATAACCGAGCTCGACATTCTTAAGCTTGAAGTGGTTTGTAGATACCATCCAGTAGTCGCTGGTAAGGTAGTTGTTGTGAGAAGTTGTAGGGCTGTATGTAGCACGTGGGAATGTGATTTCCTCGCCTGCAGCATACTTTTCCGGAGTCCAACGTCCCTCATACTGCCAGAGCCATGCGTTACCTGCATTCTTGTAGAACGGCATGGTGTAACCGCTGTTGAGATAGTATGAACCGTTCGCAGAGCCTGTGAAGAGCATTCTTACATCGAATCCCTTATATGCAAGGTGAAGCTTCACATTGAAGTGGTACTGAGCATAGTTAGGGAAGCCGATAGGAGCGATATCATTCTGATTGATCAGACCGTCACCGTCAAGATCCTTGTAGCGGATATCTCCAAGGGTTGCCTGATTTGATGTATATGTATTATAAGGACGGTTTGCAAGTTCCTCTGGAGTATTGTAGAGTCCATCGCTGATAAGTCCGAAACGCTGGCCGATAGCGTGGCCGGTCTGGTTCATCCAAGGATAAGGATTCTTTGCCTCTGCCTTGTAGATGATCTTGTTGCGAGTCCAGCTGAGGTCTGTTCCGACTGTATAGGTAAGGTCACCGATCTTATCTGACCAGTTGAGAACGAGCTCGTAACCCTGGTTCTGGGTAATACCTACGTTTGCTGGAGGTACAGATCCTGAAGATACACCGTAGATTGCAGGAATTGTTCCGAGAGTTGTAAGGATGTTGTCACGCTTCTCGTAGAAGTAGTCAAAGTCAGCAGAGAGACGGTTGCTGAAGAACTTGGTCTCAACTCCGACGTCGTACTTGCGTGATCTTTCCCATGTGATGTCAGGGTTACCGAGAACACCTTCTGTTGCACCTGCAAAATATGCGTTTGCAGAAGAACCGTTGTTGTTACCAAGCCAGTAACCGCCCTGATTAAGGTTATAGGTATTAGGAAGGTAGTAGTATCTTCTTGAACCACCGAGACGGTCGTTACCTACCTCACCATATGAACCACGGATCTTCATGAAAGTAAAGACATCATTCTTAGGGAACCACTTCTCGGAAGTAGGAACCCAACCGGCAGACACTGCAGGGAAGAGACCGAAACGCTTGCCTTCGGCAAACTGCTCTGTTCCGTTGTAACCTGCATTCACTTCGAGCATGTAACGGTCATCGTAGTTATATGTGACACGACCTACAAAACCCATGATACCTGAAGGCACGTGGTATGAGTCGCCTGGCATTGTATAACGTGATGCCTTACCGAGGAGGAGAGCAGATACATTGTGCTTTCCATAAGACTCGAACCAGTCGATACCGGCATCCATGTAAAGCTTGTTCCAGTTACTGTATCCCCATGACTCAAAAGATCCGGCTCCCATTGAACCACCGAAGAATTCAAGAATGTTAGGGTTCTCAAGACTTCTCTGAACTGTATATGATGGGATTGATGGAGTATACTTCACATAGCGGTTGTAGTTATCCTGATAAGAAACTGTCGCATATGCCCTGAGGTTAGGGTGAATATAATCCATTGTATGGTCGAGCTTGATCGAGTTGTCAAGGAGGCTGTTGAAGATTGTACCTGAACCACTGATCAGGAGGTTATAAACAGCATTCTGTTCACCGATGTTACTGTCGGTCTTTGCAGAAAGAGGATTCTGTACTGTACCTGAGATACCGGCAAATCCACGGATAAGATTACCATCTATGATACCTGGAGAAATGAATGGGTTTGAGTCATAGATGTACTGCATGATCACCTTGTAACGTGCTGAAATATCATAAGGGTCAGCGCTGTTACCAGGACCTGTTGTCTCACCGAACTGACCTGCTGAATTGATAGTGATCTTGAGGTTGTCGGTGATGTTGATATCAAAGTTGCTTCGGAAGTTGTAACGGTTGAATACTGAACCTGTCTGAGAACCATAGTACTCAACTGCGTTGGTAATACCCTCCTGACGGAAGTAACCGAATGAAACGAAGTACTTCACTCTGTCTGTACCACCGCTGATATTTACGTTTGCCTGATACTGAGGAGCTACTCTGTTGAACTGCTCCTTGTAAAGATTACGTGATGCATAGTAAAGAGCTGGAGAATTCTTAAGTTCCTCCTTCTGTGCATCTGTAAGCTGTGTCATCGCATCAACTTCCTGTGGAGTGAAGTCACGGTTGTTCTTGAATTTCCAAAGGTCGTAGTCATCGTAGATGTACGCAGAGAGTCCTTCTTTACCAGCGTAGCTGAGCTGCTCGTTACGGATAGCCTCATTTCTGAAGAGAGCATACTCGTAAGCTGTGGTACCTTCCTGAAGCTGAGTAGCTGCAGTAAGACCGAAGTTTGCAGATGCGCTGATGACAGGCTTACCCACATTACCGCGTTTTGTAGTCACGATGATTACACCGTTCGCACCACGGACACCATATACGGCTGTTGAAGATGCATCCTTGAGGACTGAGATGCTGGCGATTTCATTTGCATCCATTGAGTTGAATGCGCTGAATGCCTGCTCAGAAGCCTGCTCGACACCGTCGATGATGATCAGAGGAGTAGATTCTCCATAAGTGGAAATACCACGGACGTAGATATTTGCCGAGTTACGTCCTGGCTCTCCTGAGGTCTGAAGACCGCTGACACCAGGGGTGTTACCGAGGAGGGCGTTAGAGATGTTCGCAACCGGTGCAGCAACGAGTTCATTACCGTTTACCGCTGAGATGGCACCTGTGACGTTGATCTTCTTCTGAGTGGCGAAAGCCGTTACCACGACTTCTTCCATCAGGTTCGCGTCAGTTTCCATCTGTACCAGAATCATCTTCTGGTCTGAAACCGGTATCTCCTGTGTCTTGAAACCGATAAACTGGAACTCAAGAACGGCGCCGGAAGGTACTGTGAGAGTGAACTTACCGTCAAAGTCGGTAGATGTTCCGTTATTAGTACCTTTCTCAACTACAAATGCACCGAACAATGGCTCACCATTATCGTCTTGCACTACACCACTGACAGTCCTGCTCTGTCCATAGAGAGGGCTGGCAATGACTCCGCACAGCAGCATGATGCCGCTTAGCAGAAATAATTTGAGTGATTTGGTCATTTTGGTTATGTTTTGTTGTTTATATTCTTTGAAAGGATTACTTCACTTCATATCCCTTCGGCATTTTATACATGTCCGGAAGATCTTTGCTGAAGAAAGTAGCTGGGTTATCGTACATGCTGCGGAAGTCTGCTTCGGAAGGATGGCCCGGATAAACAGAATAGAAATGCCTGTCGCTCTCATTACTACCGACATACTTGTTTCTCCACATCACGATCATGCTGACTCTCTGATTGAGGGCACATGCAAGAATATGGTTTGTCCAATAGTCAGTCCAATTGAACCCTTCAGGTCCTGTTTCAGTAACACCACAAGGCTTCTTCTTTTCTACAGAAAGAGCAGACATGGCTGTAAGATTACTCTTGAAGGCATTCTTATTATCCCAATGATAACAATCCATTCCGAGGAAATCCACATAATCGTCTCCTGGCCATCTGTGAAGCAACCTTGCTCTTGTACCGTCTCCGTAGTTACCATCCATCTGAGGAGAAATTGCATAAATGAAGTTTCTCACCCCCTTTACATCTCTGAGATATTCGATGGTAAATCTCCAGAACTTTATGAATTCTGTTTCCGTAGTACACTTCGAACTCCACCACGACCATGTCTGTGTATGCTCATGATAAGGTCTGAAGATGACAGGAATCAGCTTTCCATCCGAACCCTTCAGATTGTTTGCAAAATCTGCACATCTGTCAAGCCACTGAAGATACTT
>JAEIGA010012639.1_pt1 | contig 12819 bp, 17 predicted proteins | sample 9270691 | NCBI WGS metagenome assembly JAEIGA01 (sample SAMN17057246, study PRJNA624740) | gut metagenome | biome: biome; isolation source: fecal sample | host: Bos grunniens | place: China: Xizang | collected 2019 | reverse complement strand
CCTTTATTCCACCGCACAGGAAAATTTAAGATTTTCAGATTTGAAAAAGTGAAATTTTTGAAAATAGGCTGATTTTGAAAATTATATAAATAAAAAGGTGATTATATGAAAAGAAAAGAAGAGTTACTAGAAATATTTGCTAGTGTAGGAGAAAACGAAAAGCAAATTGTTATCAACTTAATAGACGAGGTGGTGTTTCTTGAAAATAATCTGACAGAGTTAAAGAAACAGCCATTTATTAAGTATCATCCAACAAATAAAAATCTTTCAAAGCAAACAGCAGCAGGAAAGATGTATAAAGAGATGTTGCAGCAATATAATCACACGATAAAATTATTATTAAGTGTATTAAAGAATGATGATAGCGAGGGCGATAGTCCATTAAGAGCATTCTTGAAGAATTTAAATAAAGGGAATTAAATCATGAGTTATCTATTGGAGTATAGAGAAGCAATTCGCAAGGGTGAAATTATAGCAGGTCAAGAAATGATAATGGAACTTGACAACCTTATAGAAGATTTAGATAACCCTGAATATAAATACGATACAACAAAAGCAGAATTATATATTTTCTTTATAGAGAATTGTGTTAAGTTGACTAAAAGTCCGTTCTATGGACAACCAATGAAATTATTATTATGGGAAAAGGCTCTTGTAGAAGTTGCTTATTCTTTTAAAATGAAATCACTTGATATTGATGACTGGGTTGATCGTTTTCAAGAAGTATTGTTATTGATAAGTCGTAAGAATGGCAAGACAGAACTTATTGCAGCACTTGAACTTGCTGAAATGGTATTAGGTAGACAAGGCTCTGATATTATTTGTAGCGGAACAAATGATAATATTGCGGATTTATGTTATCAAGCGATAGATACAATGAGGTTATTGATTGATCCTGATAGCAAAGATACTTGGAAGAATAACAGAGGTATAAAATGCTTTGCTAACAATAACAAGATATTCAAGTTGTCGGAAAGTTCAAGGGGTAAAGAAGGAAGAAATATTGATTGGGCTGGAATTGATGAAGCACACGAATTAAAAGATGATGGAATTTATAAGCCTATTGCTCAATCCACTTCTACAAAACCGGACTATAAGATTTTTATTTTCTCATCAGAGGGTTTTACTAATGATGGCTTCCTTGATAGCAAGTTAAAAGAATATAGAAAGATTATTAACAAGCAAGACAGAACAGATAGTTCAAAAAGAAAACTACCTTGGCTATATACAATGGATAGTGAGAAAGAAGTTTGGGCTACAAATGATAAAGGTATCAATAATGCTTGGCAAAAAGCAAATCCATCTATTGGTGTTGTTAAGAAATGGACTTATTTAAGAGATGAAGTCGATAAAGCGAGGAATAGTAAAGCGGATAGAGTTTATGTTTTAAGTAAGGACTTTAATTTTAAAGTAAGTAACTCAACTGCTTGGCTTGATCGTAAAGATTATGACTATGAAGCAGAGTTTAATATTGAGGACTTTAAGAATTGTATGTGTCTTGGTGCTGTTGACTTGTCAGAAACAACAGATATGACCAATGCTAAAATCTTATTACAGAAGAAAGATGATAAAAGGAAATTTATTTTATCTCATTATTGGATACCTGAAAGCAAGTTGACAGAAAGTGATGATAAGTCGGCAGGTGCTAAGTATCAAGAATGGGCTGAGAAAGGTTTAATCACTATTTGTGAGGGCAATGAAAACAATCTTGCTTTGGTTGCTGACTGGTTTTATGAAATGCAAGAGAAATATAATATCCGCTTATTAAAAGGCGGTTATGACCAAAGATTTAAAAGAGATTGGTTAAACAAAATGGAGTTCTATGGGTGGATAGACAAAGAAGATTTAATAATGATCACTCAGAGTTCTGATGTTTTGCATACTGCTAATAGGAGAGTAGAAGCAGACCTTAAAGATCAATTAATAATTGGTTTAAATGAAGTAGATAAGTGGTGTTTATCTAATGCAGCATTAAAAGTTGATAGTAGAGGAAAAAGCCTTGTGGTTAAAATTGATAATCAAGCAAGCAAAAGAATTGACGGTGCTGTTGCTTTAGTTATACTTTACGAAACGCATGGCAGATATGGTTCTGATTTGCGAGATACGCTTTAAAATGTGTCACTTTGTTAAAAAATGTGTCACATGAAGTTGATTTTTTTAAAAATTATATGCTATAAAATTTAGAATGAATGGGGGTGTGATTAATTGGCATCTAATAAAAGAAGTATTTGGAGCAAGCTTTTTAAGAAGCCTGATAAAAGACCAAATTATAGTTTAGAAGATATATTGAGTGGGATTGCTCCTATTTACTCAAATGGGTTTGGAGATAATGTCTATGCAAGTGATGTTGTTCAACAAGCAATTTACTCAATCATAACAGAAATAAAGAAACTCGATCCTGTACATATAAGAATGATAGGAAATGATGTAAGTCCTGTTGCTGGTAGTATTCAAAGTGTATTAGATAATCCTAATCCTTTAATGACTACAACGGACTTTATAGAAAAAGTAATGTGGAACTTGTTATTGAATTATAACTCGTTTGTATATCCTATTTGGAGAGGAGATAACTTAACAGCTTTATATCCTTTACAACCAAGCAGAGTTGAATTTAGTGAAGATGATAACGGGAAGGTGTCTATCAATATGGCTTTTCCAAACGGAACAGAAAGCGGTTGGATACCTTACGAGAATATTATTCATATTCGTTATAAATATTCTGTTAGTGAATACATGGGCGGAAATAAACAAGGTCAACCTGATTATGCTCCATTATTAGAAACATTAAAACTTAATGATACTCTGTTAAAAGGCTTAGCGAAGTCTTTAAATTTACAAACAACTATTAATGGTGTCATTAAGTATAAAACAATGGTTAATAATGACGATCAGATGAAGAGAATAAAAGACTTTGAACAAAAGTTACAAGAAAGTAAAAGCGGTTTATTACCTCTTGATGTTTCGGCAGAATATATACCTATTCAAAAACAAATGCAATTTATAGATGCAGCCACTTATGAATTTCTTAATAAGAATATATTTAGATGGTGGGGAACTTCTATTGCTATTGTTGATGGTGATTATACAAAGGAACAATATGAAGCATTTTATCAAAAGACTTTAGAGCCAATCATTAAGAGTTTAGGTCAAGCGTTTACAAAAGGATTATTCACAAGCAGAGAAATGGGCTTTAATAATCAAATTAAGTTCTATGCAAAAGAATTAATCTTTATGAATACACAACAAAAGATAGATTTATTTGATAGGTTAATTGATAGCGGTTCTTGTTATAAAAATGAAGTTAGAACAGCATTCGGCTTAAAGCCTTTGTCTGAATTAAACGGACAAATTGCAATGTCAAGTAACTTAGCGAATGCAGAAAATAACAAAGTCGATAATGGAGGTGAAGTGAATGAGTAAAGAAATAGGAATTAGCACTTGTAAAGGATTTCATCCAAATACCGCTTCAAAAGTGGGAGATATTATAACTCTACAAAGAAAATTGTTGTGGGAGGGTGAAATAAACGTCTCAGGAGTTCCAGATAACGATTTAGTTCCTCTGGTTGACTTGATAGAGGTTGATGCTTCTGTAAACAAAATCATTCTTGATACTGAGGCAGGTGAATTTGTTTTTATAAGACAAAGTGAAAGTGCTTCAACAACCAATAGTGGTTATATGGCAAGAAGAAATAATGAAAAATTGATTTTTATTGAATATAACGGAAATAATGCAGCACCACAAAAGACTAGCTTGTATGTTGAGTTTTTGTCAGATACAACTTTAATAAAAGCGGCTTGTTATACAGATGCACTTCGAGAATTAAAGTCGCAAAATGGAAGAAAACTTATCGTTACAAAAATTTATCAAATAATCGAATAAAGGAGGGAACAAATGAGCAACAAACCAAAAATATATGGAACTTGTCCAGCAGGTTGCCTTTGGGAAACAGTCCATAAAGAAGATTTCTTAAATGCTTGTGCTGTTGTAGAAGTTAAGCCTATTTTCGAAAGTGCTTGGCACATAGAACTTGGCAAACAATATAAGATATGCGGTGAGAATATTGCTGATAGCGGATATAAGTTTTCAATAACATTTAAATATCTTGATGGCGAAACTGAAACAGCATATAACTTCACAATTCCACATGATGATAAGTATGCGGATTATGTTGTATTCAAACTACTTGAAGCGGCTATAAGCGAAGATACAAACATTTTAACTCTTGTCTATGAAATGGCAGGAATAAGATATACAGAAACAATAAGCGGAACAGCAATTTCTCTTCTTGAAGAAGATTATTTGATTATTGAAAATGCTGATGAAGTTTACAAGTACAATGACGGAGCTTCTTTTACTTTAAAATATGACGAATATTACAATAAGACAGAAGTTGATGAGCAAATAACAAATGCAATCAATGAAGCGATCATAACAACATTAAATACGGAGGTGTAAAATGTCAAAGACTGATAATTTAACTGACTTCTTGACTGATGTTGCAAATGCTATAAGGGGAAAGAAAGGCACGACTGCTCCGATTAATCCGCAAAATTTTAGTGATGAGATTGCTAGTATTCAAAGTGGGAGCGGTACAGATAGACTTCAATGGAAATGCGATAATGTGAAGACACTAGAGTATGAGTTTCGCAATTATCTAGGAGAGAGCCTCGACGGTGCTTTAATGGGGTTGGACACTAGTAATGTCACGAGTTTTGGAAGTATGTTTTACGGTTGTGCTTATTTAACATCAACGCCAATACTAGATGTGAGTAGTGCTACTACGCTTTATGAGGCGTTTCGCAATTGTTATCGTTTAACGCATTGTCCTATTTCAAGTTTTGGTCATGTTCCAAATATTAATTACGTATTTTGCAATTGTAACGCGATGAAAAATATTTCTACAACAGATTTTAGCGGAGTTGTTAGCGCACAATCTGCGTTTGAGTATTGTCGAGAACTAACGGATATACCTGAAAGATTTAATTTCACTGCTTGTACAAACATGAAATATACATTTTATAGTTGTGCAAAACTTACTTCATTAGATGTTGATACCACAAATGCTCAAAATATGGAAAGTACATTTGGTTCGTGTAATGCGTTAGAAACATTGACAATAACGACTACAAGTAATGCAAAGAATTGTTATGGCGTGTTTATGAGTTGCCTAAAATTAATCACAATAAATGGTGAAATTGACTTAATAAATGCGACTAGTGTAAATAATATATTTAACAACTGCAAAGAGTTGAAAAACATAACATTAAAAAATATAAAGATGAGTTTACAAATAGGCTCAGGAACATCATGGGGTCACAACCTCTCTCTTGACAGTCTAATCAACGCAGTCAAAGAATTATGGGATTATTCAAGTGGTACGACAACTTATACTTTAACAATGGGAAGTGCAAACTTAGCAAAAATTACAAATACTTATGTGAAATTAATAACACCAACACAAGAACAAATTGATGCTGACCCATATATTGAAAGTAAAATGCCTTGTGAAGTTTGTGAGAGTACAGATGAAGGGGCTATGTTAATAAAAGATTATGCATTATTAAAAAATTGGAGTATTAATTAAAAGAGGAGGAAATTATGATAAGAGAAATACCAGAAGGAGCAGAATTATTAAGCACAGGATTATATGTTTATAGATACCAAATAACTATTGGTGGTATTGCAAGAACATTAGGAGAATTATATTCAAGTGAAGGATATTGTTTCTATGATAATGAATATGAAATTTATGATGAAGAAGGAAATTTAATTCCTTCTGATGAGATACAACCAAATCAAAGAATGTATTCTCAATACATGGGATTAGCAATATCTTTAGCAGCACAAACAAATGAGTATTTAGCAGCTAGATTTATTTCAGTACCTGTTGACCCTACTTATGAAATAGTAAGCAAGCCAAATGATAATGTAACAATCTAGGAGGTGTTTAAGTGCAAACAGAACTAATTAAAAGAAACTATGTTGCTGAGTTTAGAGCAGAAGAAACAAGCGGTTTAATAGAAGGTGTTCCTATTGTATTTGACACTCCAACAGATATTGGAGGAATGTTTGAAGAAACAATTTGCAAAGGAGCAATTTCAAAAGATGTTATAAAAGATGTTCGTTTCTTTTGGAACCATAACATAGATGAGAAAGCAATCGCAAGAACAACTATTCCACTTGATAAACTTGGAGGAATGGAACTTCATATAGAAAACGATTGTGTCAGAATGTTAGTAAATCCAAACAGAAAGCGAACAGATGCTAACGATTTATGCCTAGCAATAGAAGATGGAACAATTAATGCAATGTCTTTTATGTTTGGCATAGAAGAAGAAAGATGGGAGGATATGGATACAAATTATCCAAAGCGTTTCATCACTAAAATTAGTCCTTTAGTTGAAGTATCAGCGGTTAATTTTCCTGCTTATGCTGCAACAAGTATAAATGCACGAAAGGACTTGTCAACGGAAAGTGACAAGGCTTGCTTGGAAAGAGTAAAGCAAGAGTGCAGAGCCAAAGCGGAAAGCATGGCACAAGAAAAAAGAGAGCTTGAACTCTTAAAAAGCAAGATCGAAATTCTTTTTAAATAGGAGGTTATAAGAATGAAAGGATTTTTAGAAAAACTTATTGCTTCTAAAAAAGAAAAAATAGAAGCAACAAGAAATCAAGTTAAGGCTAGTGATAGTGCTGACGAAGTTCGTTCTTTAGGGGAACACCTTGATAAATTAAAGGCAGAACTTGACGAACTTGAAGCAAAACTTGCTGAACTTGATAAAGAAGAAAAGCCTGCTGATGAAGAACCAACAGACGATACACCAGCAGCAGAAGAGGAAGCAAGAGCCTTTAATCCACTTGCAAGTTATTCAATGAATGGAGGAAATAAAATGGAAGAAAGAAAAACTGTTGATGCACTTTCTACAATGGAATATAGAAATGCATTCAAAAACTTTGTACAAAACGGAACAAGAAGCGAAATTTTGAAGAGAGCTGATGCAGAACAAGTATCTGCTGATCTTGGTATTTTGCTTCCAAACACAATCGTAAACGAAATTATTAAAGGTGTTGAAAAAGTTTACGGACAACTTTATGCAAGAGTAAAGAAAACAAATGTTAAAGGTGGTGTTCAATATCCTATCGGAGCATTCTCTGCTTCAATGTACTGGGATGGAACTGCTGGAGATGATCAAGAACATGGCGTATCTGAAAAACAGAAAGCTGGTGCAGTTGATAAGTATGTACAATTCACATACCACATCGGAGAAATCCGTATCGCTCAATCACTTCTTCAATCTGTTGTAACAGTTGATGCATTTGAAAGCGAAATCGTTAAATCACTTGTTGATGCTTATGTAAAAGCTATGGACGAAGCAATCCTTAATGGTGATGGAACAAAACAACCTGAGGGTATTCTTGTAGAAGCTGGTAAGGGTGCTGCTGGTAGAATACCAACTGCTAACATTATTACATTCTCTGCTGATGATATTGCAGACTGGAAAACATTCCAAAAGAAATTGTTTGCTAAAGTTCCACTTTCAATGCGTAAACTTAGACCTGAGTTTGTAATGACTGCTGAAACATTTGAAAGCAACATTATGACTCTTGAAGATAGCAATGGCAGACCTGTTTATAGAGAAACATACAATCCTGAAACAGGAGATGAAAAAGCAACATTCAAAGGAAGAGAAGTTATCTTTGTTGAAGAGAGCGGAATTAAGTCATTTGATACAGCTTCTGCTGGTGAATACTTTGCTATGTACTGGGTTCCTGAAAAAGCTTATGCAATCAACTCTAATATGCAATTCTCATACAAGAAATATTTTGATGAAAACACTAACCAATATATCACAAAAGCACTTGTTATCTGTGATGGTAAAGTTCTTGATGGTAAGTATATTTATCTTCTTAAAAAGGCTTAATTAAATTGTGTCATTTAGAAACGAATGTTTCACGTGTGACAACAGGAGGTAAAATAAAATGATAGTTGAGAAGTTAGAACCTATAGCAGAGCCTCAATTATTAGAGGCTGTCAAAATCAATTTAAATATTAGTGGCACTCAATTTGATAATCAATTAATGAATTATATTCAAGATGTAAAAGGTTATTTAAAAAGTGCAGGTGTATCTTATACAACGAATTGTGATGTTGTAGGTTCTACACTCGCTGTCGGTGTTATATCTCGTGGAGTTGCTGACTTGTGGAACTATGGAAACGGAGATACACAATTAAGCCCTTATTTCTATGAAAGGGCAGATCAATTAAGATATATTGAGGTGATAGATGAATAGAATAGATAATTATGAAAGAATGTATCTTGGCGAAAACCTTAAAATGCCTAATGCAGCAAGCAGAATTGATGAATTATGGAAAGCAATATTAAACAAAGGAACATTGCCTTTTGAACCTGTAACAAGAGTTGAAAGATACCTTGCTAAAATGATTGATAGTTCAATAGAAACACCAAGTCCTACAACAAACCTCGAAGAAATCTTATGTGCTATTTGTAGAGGCGAAAAAGTAGATGCTGAAACTAAAAATGCTTGTAAAGATGAGTATTTGAAATATATCTATGAACTTACAAGCGGTGAAAATATGTTTTGCCCTACAAACAAACCTGAAACAAGTGGAATTGTTTTCAATGGCAGAACAATTACTATAAATGGTGTTTTATCAAATGGAGCTATTTGGTGGGCTCAAAACTATAATAACATTCCTGTAAAAGCAGGAGATACTGTTACTTTGAGATATAAGTATATAAGCGGAAGTTTGAATGGTAGTGGAACAGAATTAGTTAGGTTTGTTCCAGGTCGTAAAGGTGAAAATAATGAACCTGAAAGGGCTGTTGAAACAAGAATAGTTTTAGACACAACTAATTATATGCAAGAGCAGATTATTGTAACAAAGGTTGCTTCTAGTATTGAAAGTTTCATAATAATAATAAACAAAGAAGAAGAAGTAGTATTTGACAATCTAACATTTGAAGTTTCATTTGAAAAAGGTGATACAACAAAATAAGAGGTGAGTTATGAAACAATATCAACCACAAGCACCTTTTAATGTACCAGCAAGACATAAATCAAGAACAATAATAAAAGTTAATGGTGTAAATCAAGAAACTTTTACTGATAGAAATATCTTTTATTGTTCTGCTAAAAGTTATGGTGGAACAGAAAAGATAGTCAATGACATTTTAGTTATTGAAGATACATGGACTATTGATACTTGGTATAACAGCGAAATAAAGAAAGGCGATCATATTGTATTCCTTGATGATAATACTGAATATGAGATATTAGCAACTCCTGAAAACATAAACAGAAGAAATCAATATATGAGATTTAAGGTGTTACGAATAGGAGGTTAGTCAATGGCTAGGAAGTTTAGAGGTTCATCAATTAAAAGAGGAAATCTTGTTGAAATTAGTGGTATGAGTGAATTATTGCAAAAGATAGAGAAAGCAGGTGGCAATGTCAATCAAGCTTGTGCAAAAGCGGTTGATAATTGCTTAGAACTCGTTGGACTACATATGCAGTTATTTATGGCAGAACACAAATTAACAGGAGATACCTATGATAGTTATGAGCAAATAATGGCTAGCATAAAAGATAACAAAGTTGAAGCTATGGTTGGCTATAATGTCAAGAAAGGCGGTTTGCCTGCTATATTCCTTGATGTTGGTACACCTAAACAAAAGCCTTATTTCTTCCGTTATTATGCGATAGAAAATAATCAAAAAGAAATTCAAAGGATACAAAGAGATACATTAAACGATATTTTAAAGGAGTTAGAGTGATGGAGTTGCTATTCAAACTATTTGATGAAATAGGATTGCCTTATTTTAGACAAGGCTCATTAAGTGATGAAGAATACCCTGCTTCATTCTTTACCTTTTGGAATATTGATAGTCCTAACGATAGTTTCTATGACAATAAAGAAACTAGAAATATAGAATATGTACAAGTTGGTTTTTATACAAATAATGCTAACTTAATATATTCACAAATGAACGATTTTATAAATCGTGCAAAAGAAAAAGGCTTTGTTGTTCAAGGCAAAGCAAGAGATACTGATGCTGATAAAGATAATTACTTTGGAAGATTAGTATATTTAAGAATAATAAATAAATTGGAGGTTTAACCTATGAGAGAAATTAACGAGTATAGAGGTGTCAGAGGTTTAGTAGTTGCTGAACTTACATCTGACAAAAACGATACTTATACCACTGGAAAGTGGACTGAATTAAGTGGTGTTCAATCAGTAGGATTTGCAACTAGCCAAAGTTCTGAAACAAAGTTCTATGACAATATTGCTGCTCTTGTAGCAAATGCAGAGGGTGCTGATACTATTTCTTTGGTTGTATCTGCTCTTGAAAACGAGATTAAAGCACTTGTAGAAGGAACATCTTACAACAAAGATAAAGATATGGTTATTGGTACACCTAAAAAAGTAAAATATTTTGCTCTTGGCTTCATTGGCAAAAAGACAAATGGTGTTGAAGAAATAAATATCCTTTACAAAGGAACTTTTACAGGCGGAGATACAACTTACAATACTGAAACTGATGGAACAGATAGTGCGAATGTAACTTATACATTTACTTCTATTCACACTACTTCAAAAATTTATACAGATAACGGAATTAAAAAACCAGTTAAGAATGTTAAATTTAATTTAAGTGAAACACTTACAGAAGCAGCTATATTTGGTGAATTTACTGACGGAGTATCTACACTTGAAGTTCTTACGCCTGATGCAATCGTTGCAATTACAGCAAATGCTTAATAAAAGGAAAGAGGTTAATTTATGGAATTGAAATTAGATATTTACAGAACTAGATTTTGTAAGAAAGACGATATTGAAAAAACTTGCACAGCAAATGACTTTGAGTTATCGCTTGGAGTATGTGAAGATGTTTTAAATATGATTAATATTGATATGTTTGAGGGTGGACTTGAAGCAATATCACAAGAAAGTCAAAACGCATTGTTTACATCACTTGTGAAGAATGGATTACCTTTCTTTAAAGATATGATTAAAGAAATCTTTGAACTAACAGATGAAGAAGTATCAAAGACAAAACTTTCTGATATTGTAAAGATTGTTATTGGTATCGTTAAATATTCATTTTCACAACTTGCCTCATCTTTGGGCGGAAATAAGCCAAAAAACTAACGAAGGGTGGTGGCGGACAAGCTGCTACCCTTTATGACATTTTATTCGGTTATCAAATGCATTTATGTGATAGATTTCACATTTCACCTTTTCAATTAAGAAAAGAAAGGTTATCAGAGTTTTGCTTATTAGTTAAGAGAATAGATAAACACGATAAAAAACATAAAGAGAAACCGAAAACAAAAGATGGAAAAGAACAAAATTTTATTCCTGTAATGGATTATAAGAAAGGAGGTGGCGGTTAGTGGCTAGTCAAGACAATTATATTGGGATAGCGATGGGTCTTGATGTCGAGGACTTAAAGAGCGGACTAGCGGAAGCAAGTAAACGAATTGGTGAAGCGAATGCAGATTTTAAAGCAGCCTCCTCAGGTATGGAAGATTGGCAAAAGTCAACTGATGGGCTTACTGCTAAGATTAAACAGTTAGATGCTGTATTTGCAGCACAAAAGAGTAAATTAGCAGGGCTTAAAGCGGAATATGAGAAAGTAGCAGCAGAGCAAGGCGAAAATAGCAATGCAGCACGAAATCTTTATATTAGAATGCAAAATCAACAGGCTGTTGTTAATTCTACTGAGAAAGAATTAAAGAATTATAAAGAAACTTTAAAACTTGCAGAAGCAGGAACTATTGATTTAACGCAAGTTACTTTAAAAGCTGGTAAAGCGGTTCAAGATGCTGGAAATAGTGCAGAAGATGCTAGTAATAAGTTCGGTGGCTTTGCGAAGGCTATTGGCGGTGGTTTGGCTGCTGTTGGCGGTTTAGTTGCTGGTGCTGTAACAGGTTTCTTTACTCTTGCGGAAAGTACAAGAGAAGCAAGAGAAGATATGGCGAAATTAACCTCTGCTTTTGAGGGTGCTAATTTAAGTACAGAAAGTGCTAAAAGTACATTCACCGATTTATATAAAGTAATTGGCGAAACAGATACAGCGGTTGAAGCTTCACAACAAATAGCATTATTGGCTAAGAGTGAAGAAGAGGCTGCAAAATGGGCTGAATTAGCAACAGGAGTAACAGCGACTTTTGGTGATGCGTTAAAACCTGAAACTTTCTATGAAGCAGCAAATGAAACTCTTAAATTGGGAGAGGCAACTGGTGCTTTTACTCAAATGTTAGAGGGAACAGGTGTCAATGTAGAAGATTTTAATGTTGAACTTGCAACAATGACAACAGAGCAAGAGAAACAAGCATATATGCTTAAAGTATCTGAGGAAGCAATGGGAGCGGCAGGTAAAGCTTATGAAGAAACCGCTGGCTCAATTATGGATGCAAGAGAAGCTGAAGCACAATTATCTTTAGCAACTCAAGAGTTGGGAGCAATAGCAGAACCTATTATGACAACTTTAAAGCTACTTGCAGTCGATTTATTAGAAGCTATTAAACCATTTGTCGAGTTAATAGGAAATGGGCTGACAGAAGCATTTAAAGGCGGAGCAGAGGGAGCTTCAATGTTGGCAGAGGGTATTGGTGGAATAATCAATATACTTGTTGAGAAGTTTACAAATTTAATACCAACAGTTTTAGAGATTATCTTGCAACTTGTACCGACAATAGTTAATACAGTTTTGGAGCAGTTGCCACAATTATTGAATTTGATTGTTGATATGTTCATAGCCTACTCTCCTTTTAATTGTAATTTAAAAGGG
>JAEIGA010012638.1_pt1 | contig 12819 bp, 11 predicted proteins | sample 9270691 | NCBI WGS metagenome assembly JAEIGA01 (sample SAMN17057246, study PRJNA624740) | gut metagenome | biome: biome; isolation source: fecal sample | host: Bos grunniens | place: China: Xizang | collected 2019 | reverse complement strand
AGATTTTCTGGCGCGGATATATACAGCAGAATTTATCGCAACGATGGAACCCTAATATAGGTTTCATAGTAACAACAGCCATATACGCACTTGTGCACGCAGGGTCACTGAACTTTATGCTGACAATGGCAGCAATGGTAGCAGGTGCGGCGTGGGGACTTCTGTACCGCTTTTTCCCCAACCGCTTTGGCGCCATTATTGTATCGCACGCCGTGTGGGACGTCGCGGTGTTTATATGGTTCCCTATATAACTATTTATCAAGCATCAACTGCATCCCTACATAATCGGGAAAAGAGTCATCAAGTGGGAGTGCCATAGCAAATGGCGCTCCCTCGCTTTTATCGCAAACAAGAGCCTGCAATGCTGCAACGGAGTAACATTTACATATATAAGCAACAAGCGAGCTTTTAGCTGTCTCATCGCAATAGAGAATATCGAGCAACAAAGGTGTGCAATCATCCTCTATAACAACAAAGGCAGCAGCAACAACCTCTTCGTCTTTTTTAGCAAGAAAAAGAGCACCACCCGATAAGACACAACTTGCCACATTCATCCTCAACGACCATTGTGGGTGGATTACAAAGTTCCGACGCTGTGCAAAACAGTTACTGATAAAAGTGCAAGCAGCATTGTCAAGAGTATCACATTTTTCATATATATAACCCGCACACTCTACCCCTGCAAGCATCACTCGCTTGCGGCAGGCACACACCCTGTAACCCATAGAGGCATAATAGTTTGCAAGCGATGGCGAGGATGGTAAAAGAAACGCCGCTGCGTATCCCTCTTGTTGTAACGAGTCGTGAACCTGCGACATAAGCAACCTCATAAGCCCCTTTTGGCGAAACTCACTATCGGTTGCAACAGCATAAATGTAAGCAACCCGTTTAACAGTGTTATTGCAGTTTATTGTATAAGGCAAGGCATAAAGCGCCGACACCACACGTCCATTCATCGACAATGTGTGAAGCACCTCGTCCGATGCGCAAAGGTCGAGAAAAGTATCTATGAACGCTTCACAATCTCCAAATGCCTCGTGCCATAGATTGCGTAAAAAAGGACGCGCCCGGTCCAATGAAATGGTGTTATATAAAAGTTTCTGTAACATAAATCAATTTATTCGATGCGAAGATACTTCATTATATAAAAAATTGCTACCTTTGTGTGGTAAAAACCACACGAAGTTGGGCGGCACTCGCCGAAAATGCTAAAACAAGCTTTGCATTTGCTCGTTTGCACCAACTTTGAATGGTAAAAACCACACGAAGTTGGGAAGCACTTGTAAAAAAAGCTAAATAAAACCTTGCATTTGCTTGTTTGCGCCAACTTTGACACAATAAAAATGCCTGCGAGATAACATCCCACAGACGCCGTTGAAAATACAACATTAACAAATAATTATATTCACTATGGATGTTATAAAGAATCTTATCGAGCGCGCACGTCAGAACAGACAGCGCATTGTTCTCCCCGAAGGAACCGAGGAGCGTACACTTAAGGCAGCCGACAAGGCTATTGCCGATGGTATTGCCGACCTTATCATTCTTGGAAACAAGGACGAGATTATTGCCCTTGCACAGAAACACGGCCTACAGAATATAGAGAAGGCGACAATCATAGACCCCTGCAACAATCCCGATGCAGAGAAGTATGCAACACTTCTTTACGAGCTTCGCAAGGCTAAAGGTATGACACCCGAGGATGCACAGAAACTCGTTTGCAACCCCCTCTATCTTGGTTGCCTTATTATCAAGAACGGCGATGCCGACGGTCAGGTAGCAGGTGCTCTTAACACAACAGGTAATGTGCTTCGTCCCGCATTGCAGATTATCAAGACAACTCCCGGAATCAGCTGTGTATCGGGTGCAATGATGATGATTACCAATGCCAAGGAGTATGGCGAGGATGGCGTTCTCTTTGTAGCCGACGTTGCTGTAACTCCCAACCCCGATGCCAACCAGCTCTCTCAGATTGCAGTATGTACAGCACAGACAGCAAAGGCTATCGCCGGTTTCGAGCAGCCCCGCGTTGCAATGCTCAGCTTCTCGACAAAGGGTTCGGCTAAGCACGAGATGGTCGACAAGGTTACCGAGGCTACACGCCTGGCACACGAGCTTGATCCTGCACTCGACCTCGATGGCGAACTTCAGGCCGATGCAGCTCTTGTACCTTTCGTTGGTGCAAGCAAGGCTCCCGGTTCAACCGTTGCAGGTAAGGCAAACGTACTTGTATTCCCCGACCTCGGCGCAGGAAACATCGGTTACAAGTTGGTACAGCGCTTAGGTGGTGCCGAGGCTATCGGTCCCGTACTCCAGGGTATTGCACGTCCCGTTAACGACCTCTCTCGCGGTTGCTCAATCGAGGATGTATATATGATGATTGCCATCACAGCCAACCAGGCTATTGCAGCAAAGAAGTAATTTTTAAATAATAACCATTGCAGTGCGGAAGTTCCCGCACTGCTTAACATATAAACAGATATATTATGAAGATTTTGGTTCTGAACTGCGGTAGCTCATCAATCAAATACCAGCTGTTCAATATTGAGACAAAAGAGGTGCTCGCAAAGGGCGGTATCGAGAAAATAGGTCTCGAGGGTTCTTTCCTTAAGTTCAACCTTCCCAACGGCGAGAAAGAGACAATATATGCTCCTATCCCCGAGCACACAGCAGGTGTACGCCTTATCATCGACACTCTCACAAGCGAGAAGTATGGTGTAGTAAAATCAATCGCCGAGATTGATGCTGTTGGTCACCGCACAGTACACGGTGGCGAGAAGTTCAGCGCATCTACACTGCTCACCGACGAGGTTCTGCGCGATTTTGTTGCTTGCAACGACCTTGCTCCCCTACACAACCCCGCAAATATGAAGGGTATCGAGGCTGTTAAGGCTATTGCCCCCGATATGCCTCAGGTAGGCGTGTTCGACACAGCTTTCCACCAAACAATGCCCGACTATGCATATATGTACGCTATCCCCTATGAGTTGTACGAGAAATACGGTATACGTCGTTACGGTTTCCACGGAACATCGCACCGTTACGTTACAAAGCGCGTATTCGAGATTACAGGAATGCCCGTCGAGGGTAGCCGCATCATCACCTGCCACATTGGTAACGGTGGTTCAATCAGCGCAGTAAAGGATGGTAAGAGCGTAGATACCTCAATGGGTCTTACTCCTCTTGAGGGTCTTATGATGGGTACACGTAGTGGCGACATTGACGCAGGTGCTATCCCCTTTATTATGGACAAACTTGGTCTTGACACACGCGGTCTCTCGGACCTCTTGAACAAGAAATCGGGTGTTGCAGCCATCTCGGGTATCTCAATGGATATGCGCGAGGTTGACGCTGCTGCTCACGAGGGCAACGAGCGTGCCATCCTTGCAAACACAATGTATGCTTACCGCATCAAGAAATTCATCGGTGCATACGCAGCTGCTATGGGCGGTGTAGATGTAATTGCTTTTGCAGGTGGTGTAGGCGAAAATCAGGGCAATATGCGCGAGGCTTGCCTCAAGGGCCTCGAGTTCTTGGGAGTAGAGCTCAACAAAGAGCTCAATGCCAAGATGCGCGGCGAGGAGTGCGTGCTCTCTACTCCCGAGTCTAAGGTTAAGGTACTTCTTATCCCCACCGACGAGGAGCTTATGATTGCCAGCGACACATACGAGATTGTAAAGGGACTTAAGTAATTACTTTACATAACAAAAGATGGCGCTTCAGGTATCTGGAGCGCCATCTTTTGTTATTATAATTGTAGTTATAAGATGAGGTTCAAAAGCCTATATCAGTCCAAGCCCCTCCTTATTATATATCTGAAAACTTTTATAAGGGATGTCTATAAATTAGGGCGCGACGATTTTGAGTTATATTTTAGTGGATTTTGATATTGGAGAAAAGCCACTTACTCGCTTTGCGAGACAATCTGCGTCTCGTCGCCCTCGACATAACGTTCGTGCGATATTGTCTTACCGTCGTACACAACGTAAGCAAAAGTATATATCCAATCGCCCAGCATTATACAACGTGCCTTATCGCTAAGCATCATATCCTCGTCGCAGTGACGATGACCGAAGATAAAGCAATCGACTGTATCGTGCAGCTGCAAATAGCGTTTGGCATACTGCACCGACGACTCCTTGTCGGCACCCATAAAAGGTGTATCACCCTTTATCTTATGCTGCTGCATACTGTATCGTGCCCAAGTGTTGCCGGCCCAGATACTCCACCTCGGGTGCAGCGTAGAGAACATTGCGCGCAGAAAACGATTGCGAAATATCCAACGCAAAATGTGGTATCCCCTCTCATTGGAAAACTCATCACTGTGAGCAAGGAAAAACTCCTTACCCATAATCTCGGTGAGGAACGGCTCGCGATGAACCGTCATTCCACACTCGGTCTCGAAATAGTCGAGACACCATTGGTCGTGGTTACCGGTGAAAAAGTGCACCTCGATGCCGCTGTCCGTCAGTTCGGAAATTTTACCAAGGAAGCGTGTAAAACCCTTTGGCACTACATATTTATACTCGTACCAGAAGTCGAACATATCGCCAAGCATATATATAGCCGCGGCATCGTGCTTAATCTGATCTAGGAACGACACCAGACGTCGTTCCTGTGTGCGACGATGCTCAAGCGCCCACGCACCCAGATGCGCATCGGAGAGGAAATATACCTTTTTCATACTGTGAGTATTTAAACAGTTTCTTATAAGAAGCCGAGTTCCAATTTTGCCTCCTCGGTCATAAGATCCTGGCTCCACTCGGGTTCAAAGACAAGGTTCAATGCAACATTTCCTATGCCCTCGATACCCTCGACCTTCTGTCTCACATCCTCCATCATAAATTCGGCTGCGGGGCAGTTGGGCGCAGTGAGTGTCATATCAATCTCAACGGAGCTGTCGTCCTTAACCTCTATGCGGTATATCAGTCCCAGGTCGTAGATATTTACGGGAATCTCGGGGTCGTACACCGTCTTTATCATCTCAACAATCTTCTGTTCCAGCTGAAATTTATCCATCATTATAAATATATTAGTTCATCAAAAAACATTATAGTCGCCCCTCATCGGCATAGCTGTAGTAGGCAGTGTTGGCAAGCACAATGTGGTCGAGCATACGTATATTCATCACCTTGCAGGCTTGCGCAAGGTCGGCTGTGAGTTTATCATCGGCACCGCTGGGGCGAACGCTTCCCGATGGGTGATTGTGACACAACGCTATTCCTGTAGCACGTTTCATAAGCGCCTCGCGCAACACAATGCGTATATCCACCAATGTGGCAGTAAGCCCTCCGCTGCCTATTTTCACGTGGTCGATGACGCGGTTCATCTGGTTGAGCAGAAGAACATAACACTCCTCTATGGGGTTGTCGCACAGCAGCGGATGAAAATATTCATACAGATTGCGCGACGATAGTATTCGCTGTGTACGGTCGCGCTCATCGCTCTGACGTCTTTTCCACAATTCACAAGCAGCCACTATGGTAATAGCCTTAGCCGGTCCTATTCCTTTGAACAGACACAGGTCGTCGACTGTGAGACGAGCCAGTTGCGAAATGCTGTCTCCGCACGAAGCAAGCACCCTTTGCATAAGCTCTACCGCCGACTCCTCTACCGTTCCCGAGCCTATGAGTATAGCCAACAGCTCGGCTTTGCTAAGCGAAGCAATACCGTTCTTGAAGGCCTTTTCACGCGGACGTTCATCCTCGGGCCACTCTTTAATGCTTATTTTAGGTTTCTCGACTGACATCAGCCTCGGTTATATAATTTTGTAAGACTCTTCTTTGTCTCAAGCGGTTGCTTAAGAATAAGTTTATACCAAAAAGCCTTAAGAAAACCTGTTCCGTATCCGCTTATCTGCACTATGGCCGTAACTATCGAGTAAGCCGCCACTTTCAGACTTTTGTTTTTCACAAGCGAGTCGAAGAAGATTAGCAGCAGATAGGCCAGGGGCAACAGCAACAACCAGGGAAAGAAAATTGCAGCCACCAGCAGCAACGCGCCCATAACAAGCATAAGAGCAGGAAGCGTATGCACGAGTTTCAACGAACCGGGATGCTTGATATGCAACCATATACGTGCCTGACCAAAGTTATTTACCTGCTTGAAGAAACGTGTAAGGTCTACTCGGCGTTTGTGATAGACAAATGCCTCACGTATAAGTCGGGTCTTAAATCCCGCCTCACGTATGCGTATACTAAGGTCTATATCCTCACCCATCATATCCTCGAAACCACCTACTGTCTCATACACCTTTTTGGATAGTCCCATATTAAATGTACGAGGACAGAATTTCTCGGCAACCACCTTACCACCGCGAATACCTCCCGTTGTCCAGAAACCGGTCATCGAGTGGTTCACAGCCTTTTGAATATCCGAGAATGAGGCATCGGCAGCGTCGGGACCGCCAAAGCAGTCGCAATACTCAGCATCCATTGCAGCCTGTAATCTCTCGAAATAGAAAGGAGGCAGAATGACATCCGAATCGAAGAAGAGCAGATAATCACCTGTAGCACGTTCCATACCATAGTTACGTGTATCGCTACGTCCCGAGTTAGGCTTATAGTAGTAGTGGATAGTAAAAGAAGAACGGTAGCGGTCAAGCAAATGATCGCACCGTTCTTTTGAGCCATCCTCTATAATAAGCAACTCAAAGGGCTTTACCGTCTGAGCCGACAGACTCTCTAAGAGTTCTTGAATCTCTCCGGGTCTGTTGTATACCGGAATAATTATAGAGTATAACAAAATTTTTGCATTTTAAAGGCAGACTATTTAAATGGGATGTACCCAATAAATCGCCTGCCGGTAATTTTCAAAAAAGATTATGCCTTAACGCGGCCAACGTATGAACCGTCGCGTGTGTCAACCTCGACGAGCTCGCCCTCGTTGATGAAGAGAGGTACACGAATCTCGGCACCAGTCTCAAGTGTAGCGGGCTTTGTTGTGTTGGTAGCAGTGTCACCCTTGAGTCCGGGCTCGGTGTAAGTGATTGCAAGAACAACCTTTACGGGCATATCAGCAAATAGAACAGTCTCGGTAGAAGCATCTGTTACAACCTCGAGTACCATACCCTCTTTCATATAGTCAACACCGTTAATCTGTGAACCCGAGATATTAATCTGCTCGTATGTCTCCTGGTTCATAAATACATAGTCGCTTCCCTCCTGATAGAGATACTGATATGGACGACGCTCTACGCGAACATCCTCGAGCTTCTCACCAATATTGAAACGACGCTCCAATACATAGCCGTCAACAACATCTTTCAGCTTTGTACGCATGAAAGTGTTACCCTTACCGGGCTTTACGTGCAGGAAGTCGATGCAGAAATACAACTTGCCATCCATACGGATAGCTGTACCGATTTTAATGTCTTGAGCATTAATCATATTCTTGTCTATTTTAATTAATTATTTGTCTATCTTCACGAAATACGGCGCGAAGATAGCAAAAAGTAAAAAAATATGCAATTTATTCCCGAAGATAATTGAGGTACAAGGAAAAAAGATGTAAATTCGCAGCCGATTTTTTGGAAAAATGACAGAACAGAGCATTTTCTCAAGAGAAACAAAAGACTGTTTCTAAACCTTTGACCACAAAAACAGTCTAAATAAAAATAGATACAATCATAAATTAAATCACTATAAAAACAGAGATTCAAAATGAAGAAAGCCGCAATTTGCCTATTGGCACTACTGATGCCTATTGCTATTCTTGCACAGACAGCCAATGGAGTAATAAAAGGAAAGCTCATCGATTCAAAAAGTAAAGAGGCACTGGAGTTTGTTACAGTAGCGCTTATGCCCAAAGGGAGCACTACACCGATAAACGGTTGTAATACCGACGAAAACGGAGGTTTTACACTGACACAGGTAAAAGCAGGCGAGTACACATTAAAAATATCATTTGTAGGCTACCTCGACGACACCCGTAATATACAGATGACAAAAAGCGGCCGCATCGACCTGGGCACAATACGTCTGAAAACCGACAACAAGCTACTTAAAGAGGTTGTAGTAACAGAGCAGCGCAGCCAAATGAAATTCGACATCGACAAGCGCGTCTTTACCATCGACCAGAATATCGCAGCAACAGGAGGCAGCGCCACCGACGTACTCGAAGATATCCCCTCGGTAGAGGTAAGCAACGAAGGTACAATATCGCTTCGCGGCAGCGAGAGCGTTACTGTGTGGATAAACGGAAAGGCTTCGGGACTCACATCGGACAATCAGGGCGACATTCTTCAGCAGATGCCTGCAGGAAGCATCGAGAAAATAGAGGTTATCACCAACCCCTCGGCAAAGCACTCACCCGAGGGAACAGCCGGAATTATCAACATCGTTCTTAAGCGCGACCGCAAGGCAGGTTACTATGGCAGCGTACAGGCCGGCGGCGACTCAGAGGGAGGCTACAATGCAGGTGGTAACGTAAACTACAGCAGCGGCAAATTAGATGCATATATCGGATTGAACTATCGCAATATGAACCACGACGGCGAAGGCGACTCATTTACCGAATATTTTTCACGTGATATGTTCCAAAAGCAGCATAGCGAGAACAGTCGCGAACCACAGAACCTCTTTGCCCGCGCAGGACTCACTTGGCGCTTCACCGAGAAAGACGAGCTATACACCAACCTCATGGCAATGAGAACAAATGGAAAGTCGGGTAGCGATGTAAAGACACTGAGCGGCACACTCTCGACAATGGAGGTAGAAGAGACACGCATCCGCACCACCGACCAGACAAACAAACCCTCGATGCTGAATTTCGAGGGAGGCTATCGTCACACATTCAAGGAGGGACATTTTATCGACCTCTCGGCAAGCCATAATATATGGAGTATGAACCGCGAGGCAATATATCGCCAGACAACCGAGTGGGCTGGCAACCCTAACATAGCCAACAGCTATCAGTACCAGAACGTCGAGAGCGAGAGCACAACAACCGAAATAAAGCTCGACTATGAGAACAAAATAAGCGAAAACTCACGCATCGAGGCCGGATATCACGCCAATTTCTCAAGTGACGAGAACCCCACAATAACATACAACGACGAGGCGCATACACAGGAGGACAAGAACCTTTTCAACCGCTTCATTTACAACCAAGATACACACGCATTTTATGGCACCTACTCGGGCCGCATAGGCAAGTTCGGCTATCAGGCAGGCCTTCGTGCCGAGTATTGGCGCATAAAGACACGCTCACTGAATTGGGAGCAAGAGCACAACGGCCCAATGCCCGCCTACACCGATAAAGACTTTTTCAGCCTCTTCCCCAGCCTATTCCTAAGCTACTCACTGCCCGCAGGCAACGAGATTCAGGTAAACTACACACGTCGTCTGCGCCGGCCCTGGGGTGGTCAGCTGAACAGTTTCAGCAACATCAGCGACTCGACCAATATCTCGTTCGGTAACCCCGACCTGACACCCGAGTACTCTAATGCCTATGAGCTTAACTACATTAAGAACTGGGACGACCACACCCTCTCGGTATCGGGATACTATCGCACCACCGAAGATGTAATAGAGCGCATAAGCTATAATCAAGGCAATGTAATATACACCACATTTGAGAATGTTGCCAGCCAAGAGTCGGCAGGATTGGAGATAATAGGCAAGAACCGTCTGTGCAAGAAGATAGACCTTACCACAACAGTGAACCTTTTCTACTACAAGCTCGACGGATTCAAATACAGCATCAACGGACAAGAGATTACAGGCGAGGCCGACGAGAATTTCTCGTGGAACGCACGTATGACAGCAAGCATAATGCTTCCCTGGGCTGTAACAATGCAGGCAACAGGACGTTACAATGCCAAGCGCATCGTAGCACAGGGACACCGCGAGCCCAACTACTCGCTCGACCTGGGCCTACGCAAGAGCTTCAACCAGAATTGGAGTATAAGCATCAACGTACGCGACCTTCTCGACAGCCGAGGCTGGCACACCGTAACCGGCAACGACCACTTCATACGCGACGCAAAGAACAGTCACGGAGGACGCCGCTTCGGAGCAACAATAACATACAGCTTCGGAAATATGAAGGCAAAGCGCCCCACACGCAAGCAGAACCAAAACCAGAACCAGCAGATGAACGATATGGGCGAAGACGATTTTGGCGGCGAGGGTATGATGTAATACCATTCTCGACATAAAAAAGAGAGAAAAAATCCGATGGAAATGAAAATCCATCGGATTTTTTTGCTACACAGCAAAACTAATCGTTAAAATACTTTTTCTTTTCACAAATGTTTGCGAAATTTGGCACCATATTACAAACATTTATTTGACCAAAATATGGCAGAACAGACTAACAAACAGAATACCGACCAGGTGATAGTACGTTTCTCGGGCGACTCGGGCGACGGAATGCAGTTGGTTGGCAACATTTTCTCTACTATTTCGGCAACAGTAGGAAATGACATTTGCACATTCCCCGACTACCCTGCCGACATTCGCGCCCCGCAAGGAGTGCTCACAGGTGTATCAGGTTTCCAAGTACACGTAGGTGCCGACAAGGTATTTACCCCCGGCGACAAGTGCGACGTGCTCATTGCAATGAACCCGGCAGCGCTAAAGACACAGTATAAATACTGCAAGCCGACAGCGGCTATAATCATCGACAGCGACTCGTTCACCGCCAAAGACCTTGAAAAAGCACTATTCACCACCGACGACCCCATCGCCGAGTTGGGAATAACCTGCGACGTTATCCCCTTCCCCATCACCTCAATCTGCCAAGAGACATTGAAGGATAGCGGAATGGACAACAAGAGCATCGTCCGTTGCAAGAATATGCTTGCATTGGGAATAGTATGCTGGCTCTTCGACCGCGACCTATCGCTTGCCGAGGGTATGCTGCGCGCAAAATTCGCAAAGAAACCCGAGATAGCCGAGGCCAACATTAAGGTACTTCGTGCCGGTTACGATATGGGACACAACACCCACGCATCGGCATCGCACACATACACCATTGAGAAAAAGGCCAAGGCCAAGGGTAAATATATGGACATCAACGGAAACAAGGCCACCGCTTACGGACTCATTGCCGCTGCCGAAAAGGCCGGTATGCGCCTCTTCCTGGGTTCATACCCCATTACCCCTGCAACCGACGTGCTGCACGAGCTTGCCAAGCACAAATCAATGGGCGTGGTAACAATGCAGGCCGAGGACGAGATTGCAGGATGCGCATCGGCAGTAGGTGCTGCATACGCAGGAGCACGTGCCTGCACATCAACCTCAGGCCCCGGCATCTGCCTTAAGAGCGAGGCAATCAACCTTGCTATGATTACCGAGCTTCCCCTTGTGATAATAGACGTTCAGCGTGGAGGCCCCTCGACCGGACTACCCACAAAATCGGAGCAGACCGACCTTTTGCAAACACTCTTCGGACGTAACGGCGAGAGCCCCATCCCTGTGATTGCCGCAACATCGCCCACCGACTGTTTCGACTCGGCATACCTTGCCGCAAAGATTGCAGTAGAGCATATGACACCCGTATTCCTGCTCACCGATGCATTTATCGCCAATGGCTCGGCAGCGTGGAAACTGCCTAACCTTGAGGAGTACCCTGCAATCGTTCCTCCCTATGTAACACCTGAAATGAGTGAGGGATGGAGCCCCTACAAGCGTAACCCCGAGACACTCGTACGCTACTGGGCAGTTCCCGGAACACCCGGCTTTATGCACCGCATCGGTGGTCTTGAGAAGAGCAGCACAACCGGAGCCATCAGCAACGACCCCGAGAATCACCAGCTTATGGTAGAGCAGCGCGCACAGAAGATAGAGCGCATTGCCGACACACTACCCCCCTTGCAGGTAGACGGCGACGAAGATGCCGACCTGTTGATTGTAGGCTTCGGTGGAACATACGGCCATCTGCACGAGGCTATGCTACAGATGCGCGCCGAAGGCAAAAAGGTTGCTCAGGCACATCTGAACGTAGTAAATCCCCTGCCCCGAGGCACACAAGAGACACTCGCACGCTACAAGAAAGTTGTTGTAGCCGAGCAAAATATGGGACAGTTGGCAGGCTATCTGCGTATGAAGACCAACGGCATAGAGATAAGACAGTACAACGAAGTAAAGGGACAGCCCTTCAACGTTGCAACACTTGTCGATGCATTCACAAAGATTATAGAGGAGTAACACCAACCGTTTAACCAACAAAAAATTACAGTTATGAGCGAATATAAAGCACAAGACTACAAGTTCGGACAACCCCGTTGGTGTCCCGGTTGCGGCGACCACGCATTTCTTGGAGCGCTGCACAAGGCAATGAGCGAAATAGGCGTTGCCCCCCACGAAATAGCAGTAATATCGGGTATCGGATGTTCATCGCGTCTGCCCTACTATATGAACACATACGGTTTCCACACCATACACGGACGTGCGGCAGCCATTGCCACAGGAGCAAAGATAGCCAACCCCAACCTTACAGTATGGCAGGTATCGGGCGACGGCGACGGCCTTGCCATTGGTGGTAACCACTTTATCCACGCAGTGCGTCGTAACATCGACCTTAATATGATTCTGCTTAACAACCGCATCTACGGCCTCACAAAGGGACAGTACTCACCAACCTCGAAGCGCGGCTTTGTAAGTAAGTCATCGCCCTATGGCACAGTAGAGGACCCCTTCCGCCCCGCCGAACTATGCTTTGGTGCACGCGGCAATTTCTTTGCACGTTGCGTTGCCACCGATATGTCGGCAGCGGTAGAGTGCCTGAAGGCAGCTGCCAAGCACAAGGGCGCATCGGTTACCGAGGTTCTACAGAATTGCGTAATCTTTAACAACGGCACACACGAGAGCGTCT
>JAEIGA010012637.1_pt1 | contig 12819 bp, 10 predicted proteins | sample 9270691 | NCBI WGS metagenome assembly JAEIGA01 (sample SAMN17057246, study PRJNA624740) | gut metagenome | biome: biome; isolation source: fecal sample | host: Bos grunniens | place: China: Xizang | collected 2019 | reverse complement strand
CGAAACGGCACGCATTCTCAACCACAAATAATCCCGGCAGGCGCACAATTCTCCACACTGTACCAAAGTTATTGTGCTAAATTGTGATTTACCGGCAACGCCGTATTTCACACCGCAGGAACTGCGGTATTTCATTGAGGGAGAGTATGCTCAGGGCAAAATCTTTTTTTTACACATCTTGACTTTACCCTCCAACTGTGCTTTAATCATTCCCAGCGGGAAACCGCTATTACTAATTTCATTTATATCAGCCCCCGGGTGTTGCCGCACCGCTAACGGGGGCTTTTTCTTTGGCAGAAGATAGCACCAGCACACAGAAAAGCCCGCCCCTGCTCCACCAGGTGGCGATATATATTGCATGGTGTCCACTCCCCGCGGCCGTCATCATACAGCAGGAATCCTGCCTCGCGCAGCATACGGAAATGAGCGTGGCCCACCCTCAGGCATCTTATCAGCCGGCAGCAAATCCACGCCCCACAGGATTCGGCACAATAACGCCGCACAAAGAACCCTCTGAAAGTCCATAACGATATTTTTCCGAGGTAAGCGCATGCTTCCTCCCCCTCTTACCTGAAATAAAAAAGTACCGCGATTTGCGGTACTTTTTCGGAGTTGCGGGAGCAGGATTTGAACCTGCGGCCTTCAGGTTATGAGCCTGACGAGCTACCTGGCTGCTCCATCCCGCGATTTTCATTAAAGCATCCCTGGCGGGTGCGGCAGAAATATACCACCAGGCCACCGCTTCGTCAAGTCATTTTTTTATTTTTCAGCAAAAAAGTTAATTTTTGGGTCTGTTTCAGATTTGCTGACTCATTCTGCTAGTCAAATTGACTTTGGCGAGCCTCACCTCAGGCGAGCGGAAAATCAGCCCCGGCAATTGAGGGGCTCAAAATTCCTCGGGCTTTCAGCTCGACAAATTCGGATTTATGAGAAGATGCCTCCAATCTCGATTTTGCAGCCTTTGCTTATATCTGCCAGCAAATCTGAAACAGACCCTAATTTTTCTGATTTTCCTTGGCTTTCCAGGACTGGGTCAGAATGTCGACAGCGGTCTGGTTACCTGCTTCAGCAGCATTGACGAGCCAGCCGACCATGAGTTCCTCGTTGCGCGGCACACCTTTGCCTGTGGCGTAACATGTACTGAGCATAAGACACGCCTCACCATCCCCCTGCATGGCTGCATAACGCAGGTAGCGAATTCCTTCTGCCACACTGGCGTTCCTGGCTGAGCCATTCAGATGCATATTGGCAAGCATCAGCTGCGCCGGCACAGAATCATCATCGGCCATGCGCTCAAGCCAGCGTAGCGCCCCGGTCAGATTCCCCGCGCGGGCCTCCATCTGCACAAGAGAATGGCAGGCATCATCATTACCCTCATCCACGGCGGCAGCATACCAGCGCCTTGCTTTGGACAACGAGCGGTTCACGCCAATACCACGCTCGTAGCAAAGCCCCATGGCCGCCATGGCGCGCGGTTCGCGGCTTTCGGCGGCTTTGGAGAACCAGCGGAACGCACGTTTATACGAACGCAGCACACCTTTCTGCCCGGTGAGGAAACGACGACCGTATTCATATTGGGCAACCGGATCACCCGCCACGGCCTGGCGCCGCAGCTTATAAATGCCGTGGCAACTGGAAAGCACAAGCAATGCACAGGCTATACACCAGAAGCGCTTCATCGGAAATAATTCTGTTGTTTTTCACTAATCGGCATACCCAGATGCTGCATCACTGCCAGCATATCCTCCCACAATGCACGGCGGGCACTGCGCGCATCATTTCGCAGCAGATAACTGGGGTGGTAAGTCACACGCACCGGCACCCCCTGACACTCCAACCACTGCCCGCGCAAGGCATTCACGCCCTGCTGCGTATCAAGCAATCCCCTGGCGGCACTGCTCCCCAGACACACAATGCAGGCTGGCTGAATGGCCCGGATTTCGGCCTTAATCAGCGGCAGACATGCAGCCAGCTCCTCAGGATTCGGCGGGCGGTTGGCTGTTCCCTGGTTCTCGCCCATGTATGGGCGGAATTTGCACACGTTGGAAATATACACATCACTTCGCTGCAGCCCCATGGCACCCAGTATCCTGGTGAGCAACTGGCCTGCAGGGCCCACAAAAGGCTCACGCTGCCGCTCTTCCTCATACCCAGGCGCCTCCCCCACCAGCATCAGCCTGGCATGCGGATTTCCCGCCGCAAACACCATACTATCACGCAGCGTACCCAGGCGTTTCGCCGGTTTCCAATTGGCAGCCTTGCTGCGCAAATACTCCAGCTTTTCTTCCACGCTCATATCGGGTGCAACCGCCGGCTGCACTGGCGGGGGCGCATCTCCGCCCCGTCTGGCGCTCAGCATCCACTCCCGCAAAATGCTGCGGGCATCATCATCCACCGCAAGACGCTGCAGCCCCCCCTCCGCCATATGCGTGAGAGATTCCACCGCAAGCTGCTTGAGCGTAGTCATAGTGTCATTCTAGCACACGCGCAAGGGAATGCAAGAAATTTCACCCCTTTGCAGGGTCAGTTTGCGCCCTGTTTCATAATGTGACGCAGAACATGCTTGACGAAACACACGCAGAGGGTATGATTGGAGCGTGAAATATCTCTCAATCCTTTCTCGCATGAGTGCCTGCGCGCTGCTCGTCTCGTTGAGCAGCTGCTACCCGCAGGCGCCGAATCCGGATCAGTTGCGATTGGCGCACGAACAAAATGCAGCCCTGCGCCAGGAAATCATACGCATGCAGCAACTCATCAAACAAGCCGGCGAAGCCACCCCCGAGCTGACCGAACAGGTTGAAGCAAAAGAACAAGAGCTTACCGATGCGCTCAATGAACTGAAAGTCATCAAGCGCCAGGAAACTGAAGCAAAGCTCCGCGTGATTGAACTCAACGACCGGTTGGATGCTTTCCGCGCCAATTTCCGCATGCTGCAGAACGAAACCGCTAACCTTCACAAACGCTCATGAAAACTGAAAGTGCCAATTCCAGGCGTACAGCGGATATATCATTGACCTGGAACGACAAGGTCATCGAGAAGGACACCTCATCCACCCAGCGGGAAAACATTGTGGACACTCCCCTGCCCCAGAGCGAGCCCGTGCTGAAACCTGAACCTGCACCAGAGGAAAAGCCCACCCAGGAGGAGAAACCAGCCAAGGTCTCAAAAGCCAGCAGCTGTGCAGGCATTCTTCTGGATACGCTGCTCGTACTTGTGCTGCTGGGGGGGCTGGGAGCAGGCGCCTGGTATGTCATGCAGGAGCTGGAAAAATACCGTGTTCCCTCTCCCCTGGAAATGGCCCAGGCGGAGCATCTGGAGCTCTGCAAACAACACGAAGCGCTCCAGGATGCCTCCTACCAGGCAGATGAGCAGATTCACCTGCGCGAGCGTCTCTCTGCGCTCGAAACCCAGATTGCCGATGTCAAGCGCCAGATTACCGAGCACAAGCGGGCTATCCAGGAAGAAGAAGCCCGCGAACTTTCCCTGCAACGCGAAATCCGCAAGGAGGACAAGACCTCCCGGGCCGTCGCCCGCAGTCTCATGATTGGGCTGCCCATCGGCAATGCGGCTACTACCCGTGGCAAGGTATACCAGAATGCCGTCATTCACCGTCTGCAGGCGGGCAACATCACCCTGCGCTTCACTAACGGACAGGCCACATTCCCCCTTTCCATTCTGATTAAGGACAACCTGCCCGACATCGTGCGCTACGCCCTGGGCGTGGATGACCTGGTGGACATGAGCGATTTCAGCAACTCCCGCAAACAGCGCAAAGGCAAACTCATCACCCCGCGCAAAGCCCCCACCAAGGTAAGCACCAAGCCTGTGAGCTACGAACCCGCAGCTGCCGTCCCGGTCGTCAACACCCAGTCTCCGGCGGTCATAACCGTGGCGCCCGGGCTCACCCCGGATGACGATGGTTCGTGGGATGCACCGACAGCCCCCCTTCCCCTCTGACTACCCTGCCACAAACTCTGCTCTCTCCAAATCCGCGCCACACGGCGCGGATTTCTCTTTTCATGCATCAGCAGGCGGGCAAAAAAAAAATCCCGCCCCATTTGCAGAGGCGGGATAATATAGAGTCAGAATGCTGACTTACCACGTACGGGCTTATGCCTTGGCAGCAAGGGTGCGGTTCATCTGCTTCCAGCTCCAATCCCAGCGGGTCAGAGACGTAAAGCAGGCCGTCAGCAGGTTCACGCTGGCATCAATATCCACCTTGTGAGCCATTTCAATGCTCTGGTGCACATTACGCACCGGGATGGAGATAGCGCCGGTCACAGCACCACCAGCGGTGAACTTCTGCATAGCGCCGGCATCTGTGCCACCGGCAGCCAGCAGCTCCAGCTGGTAAGGAATCTCACCCTCCTCGCACAGCGCCGTCATGAACTTCACCATGCGCGGGTCAGTAATCAGCGTACCGTCGTACACCTTCACTGCCGTCCCCTTGCCCAGCACCGTGCACTTATCATGAGCACCACTGCCGGGGGTATCGAACGCGATGGTCACATCCAGCGCAAACGCAAAATCCGGGTTAATGGCAAGCGTGGCAGCATGCGCACCGCGCAGCCCCACCTCCTCCTGCACCGTAAATACGGCATACAAATCATAATCAGGCAGGTTACCGGCAGCCTTGATAGCGCGCACCGCCTCGATGAGCATGTAGCAACCACCGCGGTTATCAATGCTCTTCACATTCAGGCAATCGCCCATCTCCACCAGGTCCCCGATGCGGGTAATGGAATCGCCGATGGAAACATACTTCTCCACCTCTTCCTTACTCATGCCGAGGTCCACCACATAATCCGTCACCTGCGGCATCTTGGTGCGTTCCTCCGGGCTCATCACATGAATGGGCTTCACGCCCATGCAGCCGGGCAGGTCTTTCGTACCGTGCACCACCACACGCTGCGCGGTGAGGGTCTTGGCGTCAAAACCACCAAGGGGCAGAATCCGGATAAAGCCATTATCATCAATATGGCGCACAATGAAACCGATTTCGTCCATGTGGGCAGCGCACATAATGCGCTTATCCGCGCTCTTACCCTTGATAAGAGCCACCACATTGCCCACATTATCCACCGTAATTTCATCTGCCAGCGGGGTCATCTCCTGGATGACCAGCTCGCGGATGCCATACTCAAAACCGGGAGCCCCGGTTGCCTCGCAGAGGTCTTTGAAGAGCTGGATGTTCATGCCGCATACTTTACTCCTTTCCTGCTGAATTGGCAAGGCTATACTGTTGCATCGTGCTCTCAAATATGCGAGCAGAAAAGGCGCCACTCCTGCTACGGAGCGGCGCCTGATATCAATTATTGCCTGGAACAGGCTTTTAGAAGGCCACCTTCACGCCCACCTGACCGTCTACGCTGGTGTAGTCTCCGCGCATCACAGCCTCGGCAGAGGCGTACCAGGACATGTTGCTGCGAACAGGTACATCCACAGAAGCACCCACGGACCAGCCAATGCGGTCGCGGCTGGCGCTCTTCTGGCTGTAGCGGAAGCCGTTCAGGCTCATTTCTGTTTCAGAATCCACATCACCCAGCGTGCCGGTTACACCCGTCTGCACGGAGAATACACCGGCAGGAGCCGAACCCAGCGAGGGCAGCGCATGATTATAGCGGGCACCCACGGTCACATCTGTGGTCCAGGAGTCCTGGTCGTCCACACGCAGTGCATAAGCGCCCTTTTCAGTGTAGCCGTCCATGTGGTTCCAGCTGGAAGCCAGCGTGGCAAATGCCTGTACATTGCTCTTCTCGGCGGCAATGAGGGTGTATGCCACATCCTGCATGAAGTTCACGGAGTAGCCGTCAGCCTCTGCGTTGGTGAAGGTGCGCTTCAGGTCGTGCTGGTGCAGACCCAGCCCCAGTGCCGTGGCAAACTGCCACCGCTCCTTGCCATAAAGGGCGAACACGTCGAAGCGCGTATTGTCCTCGTGGCGCTTGCGGGCGTTGTCGCTCTTCAGCGAGGTGCGACCGCGGGAAAGTGCACCACCCACGGTGAGCCCCTGGTTCACAAAGTATTCTGCCGTAAGCATGGCTCCTGTCTCGGAGCGGTCGTAGCCGTCACCCTTATCGGAGGCATCCAGCTCACCTTCCTCGTGGTAGGCCTGCACACCTGCGCGCCAGCGGTTGCCACCTGCTGCCGGGGCTACATATTCCGGGCCCTTTCCGTCGGCAGCCGGTGAGCACAGCGCAAAGCTTGTGTAGGAATCCAGCGCAGGGCCATTGCCAATGGCTGCACGCAGACGGCGCATGTGGCCCATGTTGCCCTCCACCTGACTGCTCATGGCGGTGGCCAGCTCGTGGCCGCTCAGCGCATCAAGCTGGGCTTTTACGGTTGCAGAATCGCGGGAACTTGCCAGGTCTGAAAGCATGGCATCGGCAGCACCCGAAGCAGCAAGCGCTTTCAGAGCTCCATAGAAGGCACTCTGGTTACCGCTCAAACCAAGAGTAGCAGATGAAAGCTCCTTGATGGTAATTCCACCGTTGGCGGCGTCCCACATATCGGAGGACACGATCTGCCCATCCACCGCCAGCGTCAATTTATCCAGCCCCTCAATATCTTGAGCAAAATTGAAGAGCTTAATTTCGGCATTACTATCACCGGTGAGATTGGTCACATTAATCACGCCCTGATCACCCACGGTCATCTTCTGGCCACCTACGGCATCTTCATCCAGAGTATCCTCTGTTACGGTAATATCCAGCAACCCATTCACGGTGAGGTCATTCAAATTCGTCAGAACACCAGCATTTGTCTTCACCACAGCTGAATTATTCACGGTTACATCCGTGCCTTCATCCGCAGTAACCAATGACTCGATGGCAACCTTGCCGTTCACCTCAATATCAGTAAAGTCTGCCAGTTTGTAACCGGTTGCATTGCCTGTACTGTCGTGCCCTGCAGATACAGTTAATTCTCGAGTTCCAGACAGAGTCCCCGTAGCTGCATCATTATCGGCATCTTCCGAACAGCCATAGATGGTTCCACCTACGGTTGTGCCTGTTCCGGAAATTTCAATTTTTGTAGAAATTCCCTCATTATTGGTTCCAATAATGGAATCCTTGCCACCGGCATAGACATCGCCGATAACTGTACCCCCCGTAAGCTCCAGCGAGGTGGAGCCGGTCACGGTATCGTACTGGCCTGCACCATACACATTACCATCAACCACACCACCTGTGATGGAAACGGATGTACTGCCTGTTTTACCACTGAACTCATCCTTGCTACTATTCAAGTCAACGCCATCAGAATTCCAGTCTTCAGCATCGAAGGAACCGCCACCAAAAACGTTACCCTTAACATTACCGCCCTCAACGGTAATCGAGGTGGTCTTCACATAAGCTTCACTCACAACTTTGGATGCCAGGCCTCCGCCTTCAGCTGTTGTACTACGAGCGCCGGCGTAAATATCACCTATTACTTCAGCATCACCTGAAATGGTAATATTAACGCTACCGTCTACAGAGTTACGGGAACCACCCGCACCACGAATGGCATCCTGAAGCACGCCGTCCTCATAGACACCACCAACCTTACCACCACTGATATTGATATTGATATTACCACCATATGCCCATGACTGGTCAGCCATCAATTCATCCAGTTTCGTATGCGTATTTCCCGAAGGGTCCAATTCCAGATCTTTCTGAATGGCTGCTGCAATCTCACTGCCTATCAGCGCCTCACCGCCATTGTGACCACCGCGGATTTCTCCAACTTCACCGCCTTTAATGTTGATGGTAATATCAGATGTCGAGTAATAGGGTAACCATTCAGTCGCCCCTTTAGTACCCCCCTTATAAGTTGTATTACCTTCATCATCCGTTTTCGGCTTATAATTGATACTCTTCAAGGAAGAACGAATATCAGAACCACCTATGATAGTCCCGATGGTACCAGCTTCTACAGTAATGGTCTTCGAACCGGTCACTCGAGTCCCCTGAATGCCCTCGCCTATCAGCGTATTTATCACCGTATCAGCCCCTCGGACAATCATATTGGCACTGTCGCAATTTTCCGACAACTGTCCACCACCTATGACACCTTTCACGCTGGCATCCTTACCAGTACCTGTATAGTACTGATATTGGGATAAATCTCCTTCGATATAAACACAGGGATTGCCATCTGCATCAACGCCAGAAGTAATGCCTGCATAAGTAACCGAGCATGCGCATGCAGCCAGCACAGACAAGATAAAACGATTTTTAAGCATAAGTTTTTATGTATTAAGGTTGAAGTAATTATGAAACATGCATAACACATTAAGGAATGCGTACTTCTAGAATGCACTCCTTACTTCTAACACTTTTCAAATGCGATGTACAGCTTTTTTTACGTAAGTCGTTGAAATAACACGCTTTGTCACCTATTATCATGGTAGGAATTAAGTACAACTTCCGAACCCCAAATGTATTCAAAAGCCTTCAGAATAAAGGGAGTGCAAGCACATCGCATTTGAAATGCGATAGCACGAAAAAGCGAGTTACGAAAGAGACGCTCTTTCGTGATTCTCTTTATTTTAACCATTTGTTCAGACTTATACTCAAATTCTGACCGTACAGGCAGAGTGCGCCTGCACTGTTTCATGACCGCATAGACTGGATTGTGGATACTTCTGGGGATGTACCTGTTTTCAGCGACATGTCGTAGTTCGCCTCTGCCGGGGCTGCATGATGCGCGGAGACTACACCAGCGTAGTCAGCCAGCACCCGGTTTCCGGGTATTCGGCACAAGCTGCTGATTTTTAATTCGTAAATCGTCAATCAAAAATCGAAAGCCCTCACTGAGCCCTCCGAAAAAATTGGAATTCCATTGACACCCGGGGTGCGTATGTGTTAATCATATCATCATGCTGAAACATTGGGCAATAGCGGCGCTGTGCCAGGCTTGTATACTGCCGGTTCTGGCAGAATCCACTCCGGCAGATATCACCCATCTGGAGCAGAACTGGGTCTCCCCCCACGGGTTGCAGACAGAGGCTGCAGCCTCTGTGGCTCTTATTCCTTTCCCCCAGCAGGTGCAGTGGCACCAGGGCAGTCTGGATGCCCGGGACAAGGGACTTCAACTGCTGGGCGACGCAAGCAGCCCGCTGCTGAGCGCAGCCCTGGCTGATTACGCCGCCACAACCGGAACCGGCACGCGAGGTTTCCTTTTCATACACTGCGCGCTTGCAGATGATGCCCTGCCGGCAGACCGGGCAGGCGAGGGCTACAAGCTCAACATCAATACCGAAGGCGTTACCATAACAGCCGCCACAGAGGCGGGGCTCTTCAACGGCTTCCAGACGCTGCGCCAGATGCTCGCAACCGGAAACGGCACACTGCCCTGCTGCAGCATCACCGACTGGCCGGCATTCCGCTACCGCGGCTACATGCAGGACTGCGGCCGCAACTTCCGCAGCGTGGAACGCCTCAAACAGGAAATCGCCCTCGCCTCCACGCTGAAGGTGAACCTCTTCCACTGGCACCTCACCGACTACCCCGCCTGGCATGTACAGTGCAAGGCCTACCCGCAGCTCAACTCCCCGAAACACCGCACCCGCGATCTCAACGACACCTACACCTATGCCCAGATCCGCGAAGTCATGGAATACGCCGCGGCTCGCAACATCACCGTGATTCCCGAGCTCGACATGCCCGGCCACAGCGCCTACTTTGAGCGAGCCTTCGGCTTCAAGATGCACACACCCCAGGGCATGAAAATAGTGGGCGAACTACTGGATGAATTCTGCAGCGAAATACCGGCAGAACTCTGCCCGGTCATCCACTTCGGGGCAGATGAAGTGCGCATCCCCAATGCCGCTGAGTTTGTGGGCTTTGTTTCGGAAAAACTCATGAAGCACGGGCGCATCCCCATGCAATGGGCCAGCCACCGCGACCTGCCCGTCGGCAAAGACTCCATCGAGCAGCGCTGGGGCGAAGGCGCAGACCTCGTGGCAAAATCCATACCGGCAGACCGCATTACCCGCCGCGCATTCGACTCCACCATGGGATATGCCAACCTCTTTGACCCGGCACTGCTGGTGCGGCGCTATTTCTTCATGCGCCCCTGCGGCGCAACCCAGGGCGATGATAAGCGCCTGGGCACCATTCTCTGCATCTGGCCCGATGGTAAAGTGGACAACAAAGAACTCATTCCCGGCATGTGCAACATGTGGCCCGGCATGATGGCCATGGCCGAACGCGCCTGGCAGGGAGCCCGGGCTGATGGCGACCACTTCCCCCTGTCCATGACCTCTGGCAGCACCACCGCAGGCCGCGCCTACAGCATGTTCGAACAGCGCATGCAGAAACTGCGCAACACCCAGTTCAAGGCAGAAGACTTCCCGCACTGGCCGGAATCCAGCCTCTCCTGGACCGTAGTCAGCCCCGCCGACAGCAAAGCGGCCGCCGGCATTCGCGAGCAGGTGCTGACCGGCAAGCTGGAAGGTCTCAGCACCCGCACCGCACACTGCGCCAACCTCTACTTCCGCACCCGCCCCGATACGGGCTACCTCGGCATGTTCCCCAACGTACGCCCCGGCCACACTACCTGGGCCATCACCACAATCAAGGCAGAAAAGGCAGGCAAGAAGAAATTCATGGTCGGGTTCGATGCCCCTGCCCGCTCCAACCGCAGGTGGACCGGCGTACCCAAAGCCGGCGAATGGTCGCAGTGCGGCACCCGCATCTGGCTCAACGGCGTAGAACAGAAAAACCCGCGCACCTTCAAACTCGCAGGCCAGCGCAACCACCCCGGCAACGCCTGGAACTTTGAACACCCGCTCGACCCCGAGGAGATCTGGTGGATTCAGGCTCCCATCGAATTCGAGCTGCAGGCAGGTGATAACACCTTCATCATCGAACAACCCTACATCGGCGAACACCAATCCTGGGGCATCTCCCTCATACCCGTGCAGGAATAAACCACCCCGCCGCAATACCTGTGCCATACCAGCCGGTGCGTGAGCCGGCTGGTCATAGTGCAGACACATCAATAATCTCCACCGTACAGCCCGGCGCAGTAAGGCTCGCCTGCTGCACCACCCCCCCGCTGTGTGCAATACAAGCAGAGCTCCACACCGTCCCGAAGCCGGAACTGCTGCACCACCTGCCCCCTGCTCCGGGAAACATAAAACGGCTTACCCACCAACTCCGCCACCTGAGCAGCCTTCACCCCCTTCTGCAGCACAGGCCTCACCGCCTCCAGCCCGGGGCGTCCGGCATCCACCTCTGCCTGCTGGCACAGCCACTCCTGCGGAGAATCAAATGATTTCAGCGCAGCATTCGCCGTCTTCTGCAGTTCCTTTGCCACATCCCCCGGCACGCGCAGCACCTCCTTCCGCCCCAGCTTCAATGTGCCGGGTATACCCTTCAGCGGCTTCCCGCTCAGCGCAGCATGCAGCACACACGCTGCCAGATACGACCCCGCCGCATTCGGATGCGAACCATCCCGCGCGTGCAACGGCATCTCCGTCCGCAGCTCATACCAACGCGCCCAGGCCTCGCCCACCGGCGCCACACGCGCGCCACACGCCACCGCAGCCCGGCAATACGTAAGACTCGTCTTCTCCTGCATATCCACCATCAGGCGCATCTGCCCACTCTCCTTCGTGGCATGCGCCCAGGTCAGAAACAACAACACCTTCGTATTCTTCGCCCTGGCCAACTCTGCCCAGCGCCGCACCGAAAGCAGCGTCTCATCAGGCCTGTATGCCGGCGTCTGGCTCTGGTCCTGCAGCACCACCCAGTCATAATCCCCCTCCTCCAGCAACCGCCGCGCACGGGCATGCTGCTCAGAATCCAGAAAACCACGCAGACTCATAGCCCCCACCGTATAAGAATCCACCACCAGCGGGCAGTCCGTCTTCCGGCTCAGCGCCATCAGTGCATCCGCCACATCTGCCGCCCACCCGGGCTGCAGACACCCCAGCAACATCACCAGCACAACCCTCATCAGCTTCAACATACACGCATCCTACCACGCCCACCTCCACTCCACAAGCCATACTGACAAAAAAATACTCACATAAAGCTTGCACCCCTTCCCCCCTGACGCTACAATACACCCGCAACACACAATACGGGGCATTAGCTCAGTTGGTAGAGCGGTTGCATCGCACGCAACAGGTCAGGGGTTCGAATCCCCTATGCTCCATAAAAAAGGCACCCATTTCGGGTGCCTTTTTTATGGAGCAATTCCGGGGCTTCTCACCCCTTGCCCGTTGCAGGCGGTGGATAAGCTCCCCGGTTTACCGGGTGTCCGCAGGGCATGAGCGGTTGTTGAGCACACGCGGAAGCCCGGTGGGCTCCCGCGCCCCGAGAGACGAGGACACCTCCGAGCCGGTACCCCGGCCCTGCCGGGGGCGAGTGGGGCCGTCAGGTCAGCTAACGGCCGCGTCGACTCCCCCCCATCCACCCCCGGAAACTGAATCAGAAAACAAGGGTCAATAGCAAAAAGTGTGAAATTTGAGTTTTCATATCACAATGTGCCCACTTTCAATTAAGACTCTTAATCGGTAGTTCTGAAAGTTACGATAGCCATAGGCGCGGCGTTGAATTAATTTCATTTTTCTATGGAAGCCTTCGGTGATTCCGTTGCTTTTCGTAAAGCGCCACATGCAGATAATGGGTTCAAACCACTTGCTGAGCGTCTTGGACAACGCATGGAAATGCTTTGTGACCTCTCTTCGCATCTGCTCCATGCAGTGCTTGAGTTCTCGTATGAGAGGCAGGCATTGTGCTTTTGTTTTCTTTTTGTTGTTAAGTAGCTTACATAACTTTTCCTTAAACTCATACGCCACTGCGATGATTGGTTTTGCTGCCAGG
>JAEIGA010012636.1_pt1 | contig 12820 bp, 7 predicted proteins | sample 9270691 | NCBI WGS metagenome assembly JAEIGA01 (sample SAMN17057246, study PRJNA624740) | gut metagenome | biome: biome; isolation source: fecal sample | host: Bos grunniens | place: China: Xizang | collected 2019 | reverse complement strand
TAAATCAGAAGATATAATTTTTGCTGGAACACAAAATAGAAGAGCTTTAGGATATGCTGAAGCTTCTATTGTGATAGATAATACAGATTCAAAACTTCCAATTGAATATAATGAGGTTATAGTAACTAGAAGAATTTATAGAACAGGAGAAAGTGGATATTTTATTAATAAAACACCATGTAGATTAAAAGATGTTTTAGAATTATTCATGGATACTGGTATTGGTAAAGATGGTTATTCTATAATTGGTCAAGGAAAAATAGATGAAATTTTAAGTAATAAATCAGAAGATAGAAGACATATTTTTGAAGAAGCTGCTGGTATTGTAAAATATAGAACTAGAAAAGAAGAATCAGAGAAAAAACTTGAACAAACAAAATTAAATTTACTTAGAATAAATGATATTATTAATGAGATTGAAGCAAATATTGAACCTTTAAAACTTCAATCAGAGAAAGCTAAAAAGTTTTTAAGTTTAAGAGATGAACTTAAAAATATAGAGGTTGGATTGTTCTTATATAATATTGACAACTATAAAAAACAAATGGAAACATTTGCTGAAAATATAGATGTTTTAGAAACTCAAAAGGTTAAAGAAGATGAAGTTTTAAATAATCTTCAAAGTGAAAAAGAGACATTAAGAGAATTAGTAGATTCTTTAATTGAAGAAATTGAGAAAACTCAAAATTTAGGTTTTGAAGGAAATCAAAAGAAAGAACAATATAATAGTGAAATTGGTATTTGTAATGAGAGGATATCAAATAACAATGAAAACTATGAAAGATTTGCAAAAGAAATTGAAGAATTAGAACAAAGAAATAAAGAACTAGAAGAAGAAAAAACACAAAAACAAGAAAAGAAAGATAATCTTTCAAATAATAGAGAAAAGTTTGAAACAGAACTTAAAGAAAAAGAAGAAGAACTTGAGCAATATGCAAAAACATTATCTGATAAAGAAATTGAAATTGAGAGTAAAAAACAAATTGTTCAAAAAAATATAGATGAAAAATATGAGATTATTGCAGAAATAAATACAGAGAAAGCTAATTTTGATAACTTAAACAAAAGAGAATCAGAACTAAAAAAAGATATGCAAGAAACAATCTCAGAATTAGATGCTACAAGAACTAATAAAGATGAGATATCAAGAAGTTTTTATAATTTAGAAAAACAAAGAAATGATATTAACAAAGTACTTGACAGCATGAAAGATGAAAGAGAACAAAGTTCTGGAAAAATTAAAGATTTTGATACAAGAATAAATACATATCAATCAGAATATAGAATAAAAGAGTCAAGATTAAAATTCTTAGTTGAAACAGAAAAAGAAAAAGAAGGATACACAAGAAGTGTTAAATTATTAATTGAAGCTACAGAAAAAGATTCTTCTTTATCAAAAGGTGTTCATGGAGTTTTAGCAAATCTTATTTCTGTTGATAAAGAGTATGAAACAGCAATAGAGATGACATTAGGACCAACAATTCAAAATATAGTAACAGATTCTGAAGATGAAGCTAAAAAATTAGTTAATTATCTAAGAGATAATAAATTAGGTAGAGCATCATTCTTACCACTTTCAACAGTAAAAGGACAAAAAATAATAGGAATTAATTCAAGAGGTGTTGATGGTGTTGTTGGCGTTGCATCTGATTTAGTTAAAACAGATAAAAAGTATCAAGATATTGTTTTGAATTTATTGGGTAAAACGGTAATAGTAGAAGATATAGATGGAGCAGTAAAACTTGCTAAACAAAATTCATATAAATTTAAAATAGTTACTTTAAAAGGTGATGTAATTAATCCATCTGGTGCTATTAGTGGTGGTTCTGTTCAAGAAAAAACTGTAAGTATTTTAGGTAGAGGAAAAGAGATTAAATCTTTAGAAGAAGAACTTGTCAAGATACAAGAAAAGATTGACAAAGTAGAAAAAGAAAAAGCAGATTATGAAGATTCAATTTCAGAAATACTTGCTAAATTTGATGATCAACAATCAAAGGTACAAGAACTTGAAATTGTATATGCAACAGAGAAACAAAAAATGGATAACTTTGATTTAGAAATTAAAAAGTTAGAAACAAAACTTGACAAGATAAAAGATGATATAGAGCAAATAAAAAAAGACAAAGAAGAAAACAATTCAAAACAAAAAGAAATGAATGATAAAGTTGCTGCTATGGATGATGAAAATCAAAAATTAAATCTTGTTATTGAAGAATTTACATTACTAAATAAAGATAATCAAAAATATATTGATGACTTGAATTTTGATATTACAAATTTAAAAATATCTGTATCATCATTTGATGAAAGTGCTTTGTCAATAGATGAGATGATGGATAGAATTAATCTTGATATCTCTAAAAATCAAGAAAGCATAGATGCAAAAGCTGCAGCTAGAACTAAGATTGAAAACGATAATGTTGACTTAGAGATGAAGATTGAAGATATTAAAGATAAAATTAAAGAGCTTGAAAAAGAGATTTTAGGAAGTACTGAAAAAGTAGAAAAACTAAAAGAAGAAAGACAAGTTAAAAACGAAAAATTAGTTAATGCTGAAAGAAATATAGAAGAACAAACTGAAAAAATAGAAACAATTAAAAATCAAATATCTAAACTTGATTTGAAACGAGCAAAAATTGAATTGGAATTAAATCAAGTAATAGATAAAATGTGGGAAGAATATGAACTTACTCCAAATAATGTAGATGGAATTGAGATGGCTAAAAACCCACAAGAAGTACAAAAACAAGTTAATAGTATAAGAAATGAAATAAAAGAATTAGGATCTATTAATGTTGACGCAATTAATGAATATAAAGAAATTAAAGAAAGATATGACTTTATGTGTGAACAAAGATTAGATCTTGAAGATTCAAGCAATAAACTAAAGAAAGTTATTGAAGAAATGACTGAAACTATGCAAAAACAATTTAAACAACAATTCAAAGTAATTAATAAAAACTTTGGAGAAGTATTTGTTGAATTGTTTGGTGGAGGTAAAGCTGAATTAATATTAGCTGATGAAGAGAATATCCTAGAATGCGGTATCGATATTGCAGTGCAACCACCAGGAAAGAAATTGCAAAATATGATGCTATTATCAGGTGGTGAGAAAGCATTTACAGCAATTGCACTTCTATTTGCTATATTAAAAATGAATCCAGCACCATTTTGTGTGCTTGATGAAATTGAAGCAGCATTAGATGATGTAAACGTATATAGATTTGCTGATTATTTGAAAAAATTTGCTAAGGATTCTCAATTCTTGGTAATTACTCATAGAAAAGGTACTATGGAAGCAGCTGATACTGTTTATGGTATTACTATGGAAGAAAAAGGAATTAGTAAATTATTATCAATGAAGTTAAAATAAGAGGGTAGTTTATGCTAGAAGATAAAAAAGTCAATTTAATTAGAGCTAAAGAAGCCGTTGATGAGTATTTATATGGAAGAGGATTTGCTGGTGATATTGTTGAACATCCTAGATATGATTCTATATTGACAATGCTTGGTTTAAAATTATTAGAATCAGGTAATAAAAATTATGGATTAGTTGCTCATGATATATTAGATAAAATTGTATATATCGAAAGAGATACAGTATTACTAATATTAGAGGGCAATGGAGTAGATGGTACAGCAATAACTAGTAAATACTATATTGATAATCAAGAAAACGATAAACTAAAAAGATTAAGATTAGAAGCAAAAAGTCCAACTGAAGTTGTATGTGCTACTATTAGTACATACAATGAGGATGGAATTGAAGAGTCTCTTTCTACTGAACAAACATTAGATGATGGTACAATATATTTTAGTAGAGCAGAAAGAGATTTAAAAAGACCTGATGTTATTAAAATTATTAGAATGAAACAAGTTAAAGATGATTTAACAAAAATGCCAGAGATTTATCAATTAAGAATATTTATGCCAGCTCTTGAAGATATATATCCTGATAGAACTGTTGTAGATCCTTTTGATAAAATGCATTTTTCAATTTTAGGGATGCCTGAAATATATAGAGATCTTACTCAAGATGAAGTTGGATTAATAAATATGAATGGCGGAAAAGTAACTCCTTTAAGTGATAAGTATAGAGAAGAGCAATTTGGAGAATATAAGAGATTTAATACTCTTTATAATAGAACAAAAGTATTTGAAAAAGGTTTAGCAAAAGCCTTAAATATTGATGCAAAAACTATAGATGATTAAGGAGGAACAAATGAATTTGAGAAAAACAAAGAAACAACTTTTGGTAGTTGTAATGGCTATTTTATTTCTAATGATAATACCTAAAGTATCATTTGCTGGCGAGCAAGAATTGAATTTGTTAGAGTTTAAAATAAAACTTACAGATTCAGGTGACATGATAGTAGAAGAAATTTGGGATATTTATCTTAATGAAACAAATACATTATTTAAAACATTTCCTAAAGATGGAACTTATAGTGGTATTACAGATGTAAAAGTTAAAGAAATTTATGATGATGGTGCTGAAGTTCATTTTACAAAAAGTGACACTTATGCATATCATGTAGAAGAAGATTATTACCATGCTTTATTTAATGATGAAGATTATTTTGAAATTGCTTGGGGTGTTAATCAAGAATATGGTTTTGATGATAGAAAGTTTTCTATAACTTATACAGTAAATGATTGTGTTGGAATTTATAAAGATACAGCAGAATTATATTGGCAATTAATAGGATCAGATTTTAGTATATTTGCAAAAGGTGTTAAAGGTACAATAGAACTTCCGAAAGAAGTTGAAAATGAAGATGATTTAAGAATATGGGCACATGGTCCGTTAAATGGTGAAATTTTTAAAATTACAAAAGGGGTAGTTGGTTTTATTGTAGAAAATTTACCAACTAGCGAATTTTTAGAAATAAGATTAGCAGCTCCAACTTCTATCTTTCCAAATGCAACTAATGTACATGATGAAGATAAATTACTTAAAATTATTGCAGAAGAGACAGGGTATGCTAATGAGGCTAATTTAAGAAGAGAAAAAGCAGAAAAAATGAGAATGTTTTATAAAGCTTTATGCGAAGTTCTTTTAGTAGCAATTATTTTCTTCTTTTCTTATAAAATTCCAAAAAATAAGAAAAAATTAGACGCTAATCCAAAATTGATTCCAGAACAAAAAATAGATTATTTTAGAGAAATCCCAGATGAATCAGCTTCAGCGATAGAAGCAGGTTTTGTTTACTATTATAATAAATATAATGGCTTGGGAGATTTTGGACGTTCTATGTCAGGAACATTAATGCAACTTGCATTAAAACGTTGGATAGAATTTGAAGTTATAAATAATGGTAAAAAAGATGATGTACAAATTACAGTATTAAAAGAAGGAAAGACAGATCTTACTGAAGATGAGAAAATGGTGTATGAATGGCTTGTAAATATTTCTGTAGCTAATGGAAATGGGCCATTTAACATGAAGGATTTTGAAAAGTATTGCATAAAACACAATACAGCTTTTAATAAATTCATAGTAAAAATAACAGAAAAAACACGTGAATTAGCAGAGAAAAAAGGTAAGTTTGATAAAAGTCAACAAAAAACAAGAGACGTAATAATACTAGGTATTATTGGTTATATTGTAGGAATAGTAGGAATGGGATTGTTTGCAGCACTTACAGAAGCAAATGTTATTATAACAATTATCAGTGAATTGATATTGTTAATAAACTTAGTGTTGCTAATTAGATTAGATTCAAGATTTACTGGACGCACTCAATTATCTGTTGATGAAGCAGAAAAATGGGCTGGACTAAAAAAATATATGGAAGATTTTTCTTTAATAAAAGATAGGGAAGTTCCAGAACTAGTACTTTGGGAAAAATACTTAGTGTTTGCTACAGTATTTGGAATAGCTGATAAAGTTATTAAGCAATTGAAAGTTGTTTATCCAGAACTTTCTAATCCAGAAAATTTAGGTTCAACATATGCGTATATGCATATAGCATGTAATAATAATACAAACTTTAATTTTGTTAATTCAATTAATAGTTCGATAGGAAGAGCAACAAATTATTCATCTGGCTCAGGAGCCGGTGGTGGATTCTCTAGCGGCGGCGGAGGCGGCCGGAGGCGGAGGTGGCGGCGGAGGTCGTTAATCTCAATATATATAAATAAGAAGGAACTTTACTAAATTTTAGTGAAGTTCTTTTTTTATAAGTATTTTTAAACTAAGAAAAGAATAGAATAATAATAGGTAAATTATTAAAAATGAAAATGGGAATTGGTAACAAATTATAAAAAATATGTGGCAAAAAATATATAAAATAATTAAAATTTTTGGGAAATGAATGTAAAAAAATATCAAAAAATGTATTTTAAAAACCACTTTGTCTCTGAGAGAAGAAAATCAAACATATAGAAAAAGGGAGAAAAAAAGAGAAAAAAAGAGGGTGAAAAAGGAATTTTTGCTTTTGCACGGAGTGAGGTAGGATATTTTTGATTAATACAGTTTAAAAAAGGTTAACGACAAAAAAAGTGTTTGAAAAGGGGTAAAAATTGGTGTATAATAGTGTTTAGTGGCGAATTTTTTAAAGCTAAAAAGGAGAGTGAATTTTATTTTAAAAAATTGGGTTAAATATTATACAAAAGAAGCTGTGAAAACCCTTAAATTCGTAACAATCGGTTCAGCTATGGTATTAACTGTAGCAAGTATTAAATACAAACCTGCATATGATGTCACAATATCAGGGGAATCAATTGGTTACATCACAAATAGAAAAGTAATAGAAGCAAAAATTGAAAAATATATAAATAATACTGATGGTAATGTAGCATTTAGAGAAATAACAGAAATGCCTAAGTATGAATTAAAACTTATTAGTAGGGACAAAAAGACAGAAGAAAGTGAAGTTATGCTTGCAGTTAAAGAAAGCACAACAACAACATACAGAACTTATGCTGTTACATCTGATGGAGAGCAAAAAGTAGCTGTAGAGTCAAGAGAAGAAGCTGAAAGTATAATTAATGAAATAAATGCAGATTTAAAGAAAGGTGTTGACCTAAAACTTGGTGTTGTAGAAGTTTATACTACTGACAACAATATAGTGTCAAAAGATGCTGCAAAAGCAACTTTAACTGAAATTAAAACTGCAAAAGTTAGTGAATATGAAACAAAAAAAGCAGAAGAAGCTAAAAAAGCTGCTGAAGCAAGAAAAAAAGCATTTGCTGCTGCTCAATCTAGAAGCGTAGCAACAGCTCCAACAGGAAGCTTAAATGGAATGGCGTTAACAGTGCCAGTAAATGGTAGCGTATCTTCAAGATTTGGTTCAAGAGGATATTCAAGATCTACTATTCACACAGGTGTTGACGTAGCTGCTTCATCAGGAACAGGAATTAAAACAATTTCTCCAGGAACAGTAGTTTATTCAGCTTATAAAGGTTCATATGGAAACTTAATAATTATAGACCATGGAAATGGTGTTCAATCATATTACGCACACTGTAGTGCATTATATGTATCTGCTGGTCAAACAGTAGGAGCAGGAACTGTAATTGGAGCTGTTGGTTCAACAGGAAATTCAACAGGACCTCACTTACATTTAGAGATCAGAATTAATGGATCACCAGTTAATCCACAAAATTATATTTATTAGAAAAATTAAGCAACTTATCAATTTTGATAAGTTGCTTTTTTGCGTATAAATAGCGTGTTAGAAGGATATAATATGTAGTGAGGAAAGTGGGTTTGTCAAGTGTTTTTTTGCCAAATATTTTTAGACAAATCTATTGAAAAAAAATTGCTTTATAGATATACTATTATAGATATAAAATAAAAATTTATAAGGAGGTACGTTATGGCAGATATAACGGATGAAGAAAGGCTAGCAATTGAGCAAATGGTAAATGGCTTAGTTGAAAGAGCTAGAAAAGCATCAGAAGAGTACAAAAAATTAGATCAAGAACAAGTTGACAGAATTGTTAAGAAAATGTCAATGGCAGGACTTGACGAACACATGAAATTAGCTAAAATGGCTGTTGAAGAGACAGGAAGAGGTATCTACGAAGATAAAATAACAAAGAACATGTTTGCTACTGAATACGTATATCATAGTATTAAGAAAGACCAAACTGTTGGAGTTATTTCTAAAAATGACGAAGAAGGATATTCTTTAATAGCAGAGCCAATAGGAGTTATAGCAGGAGTAACACCTGTTACAAATCCAACATCAACTGTTATGTTTAAATCATTGATTTCTGCAAAAACTAGAAATGTTATCATCTTTGGATTCCACCCTTCTGCTCAAAACTGTAGTAGAGAAGCAGCAGATCTTTTAAGAAGAGCAGCTGTATCTGAAGGAGCTCCAGAAGATTGTATCTTATGGATTGATCAACCATCAGTATTAGCTACAAGTTTATTAATGAATCACCCAGGAGTTGATTTAATATTAGCTACAGGTGGATCAGGAATGGTTAAAGCAGCATATTCAAGTGGTAAACCAGCTCTTGGAGTAGGACCTGGAAATGTACCTTGCTATATTGATAAAACAGTTAATATTAAAAGAGCAGTTACAGATTTAGTATTATCAAAATCATTTGATAATGGTATGATTTGTGCTTCTGAACAAGCAGCTATTGTTGATAAAGAAATTTCAAAAGAATTTGAAAAAGAAATGAAAGCGTTAAATTGCTATTTCGTTAATGAAGATGAAAAAGCAAAATTAATTAAAGTAATGTTTGATAGTGAACATGGAAATAAATTAAACGGTGCTGTAGTTGGACAAAGTCCAGCAACAATCGCTAGCTGGGCAGGATTTACTGTTCCAGAAACAACAAAAATATTAGTTGTTAAAGAAACAGGAGTTGGAGATGAATTTCCATTCTCTAAAGAAAAATTAAGCCCAGTACTTGCATATTATACAGTTAAATCAACTGATGAAGGTATTGATCTTGCAGATAGATTAATTAGATTCGGAGGAATGGGACACTCAGCTGTTATCCATTCAGAAGATAAAGAAACTGTACTTCAATTTTCAAAAACAGTTAAAACAGGAAGAATTATTGTAAATTCTCCATCTACTCATGGAGCTATTGGTGATATTTATAACACTAACGTTCCATCATTAACATTAGGTTGCGGAACTTTTGGTGGAAACTCAACTACATCAAACGTTACATCAGTAAACTTAATCAATATTAAAAGAGTAGCTAAAAGGAGAGTAAATATGCAATGGTTTAAAGTTCCAGAAAAAATATTCTTTGAAGCAGGTTCAATTGCTTACTTAGAAAAAATGCCTGACATTTCAAAAGCATTTATCGTAACAGACCCATCTATGGTTGAATTAGGATATGTAGATAAAATTCTATATCACTTAAGAAAGAGAATGGCATATGTGCATGCTGAAATATTCTCAGAAGTAGAACCTGATCCATCATTCACAACAATCAGAAAAGGTGTTGCTGCAATGTCTATGTTCCAACCAGATGTTATTATTGCTTTAGGTGGTGGTAGTGCTATGGATGCTGCTAAAGGTATGTGGTTATTCTATGAACATCCAGATGCAGACGTAGAAGGATTAAAATTAAAATTCATGGATATTAGAAAGAGAACATATAAATTCCCTAAACTTGGAACAAAATGTAAAATGGTTGCTATACCAACTACATCAGGAACAGGTTCAGAAGTAACATCATTTGCTGTTATTTCTGATAAAGAGAAAAACATCAAATATCCACTAGCAGATTACGAATTAACACCAGATGTTGCAATCGTAGATCCAGATTTAGTTATGACATTACCTAAAAAATTAACAGCAGATACAGGTATGGACGTATTAACTCATGCTATTGAAGCATATGTTTCAGTAATGGCATCTGATTATACAGACGGATTAGCAGAAAAAGCTATAGAACTTGTATTTGAATATTTACCAAAAGCTTATGATGATGGTTCAAATAGATTAGCAAGAGAAAAAATGCATAACGCAAGCTGTATAGCTGGTATGGCATTTACAAATGCATTCTTAGGTGTTAACCACTCTATAGCTCATAAATTAGGTGGAGAATTCCATATTCCACATGGTAAAGCAAATGCTATTATATTACCATATGTAATAAAATATAACGGAACAGCTCCAACAAAAATGGTTTCATTCCCTAAATATGAACACTATATTGCAGATCAAAGATATGCTGAAATTGCAAAAAGACTTGGTCTTCCAGCAGCTACAGCTCAAGAAGGTGTTAACTCACTTGTTAATGCAGTATTAGAATTAAATGCTAAACTTGGTGAAGAAAGATCATTAAAAGATTGCGGTATTGATGAAGCTGAATTCTTAGCTAAAGTTGATATGTTAGCAGATAGAGCATTTGAAGATCAATGTACAAGTGTTAACCCAAGAGTACCATTAGTAACAGAAATTAAACAAATTTTATTAGATGCTTACTATGGAAATGAAATTAAATAATTAATATTTTAACAGCTACTATATTAGTAGCTGTTTTTTTAATTTATAATTGACTTAAAAATTTTTTATAAATATAATATTTTTAGATCGTTATTACATAGGAGGAGAATATGTATAAAATTAGAAATTTAGTAAATAATGAAAATGTTAAAACAACAGCTAAATTAGGTAATATGAGAGTATTAGAATACCTAAATGATGTTAGTGTTACACCAACAGGAGCTGTTACTGCTTACTTCGCTAGCAAAATGAATGTAAGAAAAAAACAAGTACTAATTGAACTTAATGATGATGAATATACAGTTAGTGCTGGTGCTATGCAATGGACATTAGGAAATGTTGAAATTGAATCTGGAGTAAAAGGTGTAGGAGATTTATTAGGAAAAGCAGTTAAAGGTGCTGTTACTAAAGAAGCTGCTGTTAAACCAAAATATAAAGGAAAAGGAATTTTAACATTAGAACCAACTTATAGATACATTTTATTAGAAGATGTAGGAACATGGGAAGGTGGAATGGTTCTAGATGATGGAATGTTTTTAGCTTGTGAATCAAGAGTAGAACAAAACGTTGTAGCTAGAAGCAATATATCTTCAGCAGTATTTGGTGGAGAAGGTTTATTTAACTTAAAACTTTCTGGTCAAGGTATTGCAGCATTAGAATGCTATGTACCAAGAGAAGAACTTGTAGAAATTACATTAGAAAATGATGTATTAAGAGTAGATGGAAACTTCGCAGTAGCATGGTCTGGAACATTAGATTTTAAAGTAGAAAAATCTACAAAAACATTATTAGGATCAGGTATGACTGGTGAAGGTTTAGTAAACGTATATAGAGGAACAGGAAAAGTATTATTAGCTCCAGTTGGAAATCAAGCTATGGTTCAAAGAAGTGGATCTAGCCCAGCTCCAAATGGTTCAAGCGGTGGTGCAGGTATCGGAAGTATAGCAGGATCTGCATTAGGTGGATTAATTAATGCATTAAGCTAAAATAAAATTTGAAAGATGGATAGAAATATCCATCTTTTTTATCATTTGTGTAACATTTAGGTAATTCATTGACAAAAAAATCCATTTAGGGTAAAAATAAGATATAGAGTTATACGTGAGAAAAAGGAGAAATTTAAAATGGATGAAGTTAAAGTAAGTAAGAAAAATAGATTTACAACATTAATGTTATGCTGGTTTTTAGGATTTTTCGGAGTACATCGTTTATATGCTGGAAGATTAGGATCAGGATTCTTAATGTTATATGGAACAATTTGTTCACTATTAGTATTAGCAGCAAGTTTACCACTTGGATTAATGTGCTTTATTACAATGGGAGCATTTGTTGTTAACGATTTCGTTGTTATAGCATTTGGACAATTTGCAGATTGCTATAATAAATGTATTTGTGATGATACAATTAGATCATAATAGTACCAAAGAAGCAGAGCCAAGGGTGGTATCTGCTTTTTTTGACTATATAAATTAAAAAATTATTTAGGAGGAATATAAAATGGCTGAAAATGAAAAAATATCAGTTGACACAGAAGACTTAAAAAATGAAACAAAAGAAACTGTAAATCAAGTAAAAGAGACAATTAAAAATGTTGATTTAAAAAATGATGCTGAAGCAACAAAAGGGTTTGTAAAAGAAATGTTTTCAAATCCAATAGAAGCAGTAAAAAGAGCGGCAAATGGAGAAGAAGGAATATTTAAAAAAGCAATTATAATAATGCTTGTTTATATGATTTCTACAGCTGTATATCAAATACTATATAGTATAAGATATAATGGAATTACAAGTATTTTAAAAAGTATAGTAAATATTATTACTGGAACATTAAATCCACTTGTTGGAATAATTTTATTATCTGTAGTTGTATATTTAATGATTAAAAAAGATGATAAATCATTAGTAAATGTTATATCAACAATGGTTGTTGCTGCTGTACCAATGGTATTAGATAGCATATTAGATATAATCAGATTTGTAGTTCATAGTGCAACTATAGTAACATTATTTACAAATCCACTTGCAACAATGCTTTCTGCAGTATCAATTGTTTTAACATATTTTGGTGTTAAAGAGTTATTAGGTGTTGAAGAAGAAAAAGAAAGCATTAAGAAATTTGCAGTTGCTAAAGTAATAGTTGCTGTACTTATGTTTGTTTTAACAAGAATTGGACTTGCATAAAAAGTTATAAAAAATATGAGAAAATCGCCATTTTGGCGATTTTTTTCTTGCGAAAATTCGAATTTTAGTATATAATTGTAGCATTATGTGAAGGGAGTTGAAGCAAATGGCAATTAGTAGAGAAGAAGTTATTCATATTGCAAAACTTGCATGTTTAAATCTTTCAGAAGCAGAGATTGAAAAATATACAAAAGATATGCAAGAAATAT
>JAEIGA010012635.1_pt1 | contig 12820 bp, 7 predicted proteins | sample 9270691 | NCBI WGS metagenome assembly JAEIGA01 (sample SAMN17057246, study PRJNA624740) | gut metagenome | biome: biome; isolation source: fecal sample | host: Bos grunniens | place: China: Xizang | collected 2019 | reverse complement strand
GGAACCATCTGTGATACGATCCGTATTGTTGGGGTCGCTGGGAAGAACCTCACCCGGAGCATCGGGTTCTACGGGCGTTTCCGGCGTAGAGGAACCCGGCTCGTCACCAGGTGTTTCGCCATTACCGCCCTCATCGTCGGTTACATCATCATCGCCAGAGTCCTCTATATTTTTGTTGTGTTCTGCAATTTGTCCCGGCGTCAAAACCTGCGCCTGACGAATTTCTGCTTTCGAGCAGGATGCGATCACAAACAAAAGAGCAAATAAATATGTGATAAACTTTTTCATACAAATTAGGATTAGTCAAGATTAGGGTCATAAGCACCAGGTTGGAAACCATCTTCGCCACGCGCCTCACCTCTACCGTCAACGGAGAAGGACACGGGAGTTACCCAAGAAGCGAAAGTACGGCCTAAAACCGAGATAGAAGAATACTCAACCGGGTTAAATGCCACAGCCGCATCATAAATTTCATCTGCGATTGCATACGATTCAAGTTTATCCGCCACCTGTGAAATATCCCAAGACCAGCAGTTGCCCATATCGCTTCCTGTCAAAGTTGCATCAATCACAGCATCTGCCTTAACAACAGGATTGGTGCTACCCGATACAACATTGAGAGTCTTGAATACATTGTATCCCTTTGATTTCATTATGGCATTGCTATTCATAATCAAACCATAGCCATTGCTAACCGTGCTGGTAAACACGCTGTTGATAACCGTAGCGTCTGCAGCCGCTTTGGACTCGCAACGGAAAGCGGCATTGTTGGAACCATTGGGATTGGAAGAATCCACCACGGTCGTATTGGCAATAAAGAATGCACCACCTCCGTTCAAGGTTGAGCCAGGGCCTGTGTTACCCACCATGGTCGTATTGTTGAGACAAACCACACCGGAAGAACATTGGATGGCAGAACCAAAACCGCCGTTGCCAAGCGTATTCTGTGACAGATAGCAACGATCCATGAAAATAATGGCTTTGGACGAGTTTACACGAAGCGCACCACCACGGCTCGCGGCTGAATTCTTGATAAAGATACAGTTGCGTGCCTTGAAATATCCCTCCGTAATGAACGCACAAGGACCACCCTCTTTCGAGGTATTGCCGCTCATGCCATTCACGTTACCCTCAAAGATACAGTTGTTACACTCCACAGAAGTAGACAAGTAAGCACCATTGACACCAAACACGGCAGAACCGCAGCCATTGACTTTGCTATCCGCAGAAATGGTGGCAGACTGGTAGAAATTCTTGAAAGTAATGTTTTCAAAACGGACATTTCCGCCTTCAGTAACCATGGCAAAGGCACCATCACCCTCGTTAGCGACACCATCCTGATTGATATCACCCGTAAAGATGGTCGGATACATCTCCGGATCGCACTCGCTCAAATCATCATACTCCAACTCTTTGGAGTAACCACCACGAACACAAAGGATCGTCTTGGAAATCTGGCTGATGGAATTGGCGGCTGTCGCGGGATAGACACCCTCCTGAATATGGATACCGGCCTCAGCCAAATTGGAAGCGGGATTGGAAATCATCGTCATGAAATCTTCAAAAGGAAGGGCATTGTTCCAGTCGGAACCATTTTTTACACCCGAACCATTCAAAGTCACGTACCAGTTTTCAGTAAATTCCTGCTCGGTAATGACAGCACCAGAAGGGGGTACCATAGGGAAATAAGGCTGGCAGGCCACTGCGCTGATAGCGAGGGCTGCCACAAACAAGTATTGAGAAATAGACTTCATACTGCTCATTCTTTTATAAATTAATGCCATCTTGGCTTAATTAAGACCCGGATAACCCGGATTTTGCACCAAATAGCTATTCTGCTCAAGGATGGTCTTGCTCAAAGGATAAATACGGTTGTGTTTGTCCTCATCAGCCGGCTTATCCCACCAAGCCTCTTCGAAACGATCCCAACGAATCAAGTCATCTCTTCGGCGGCCTTCGAAAATAAACTCTCTCATCCACTCATCCAAGAATTCCTGATCGGTAAGTTCAACAGAACCTCCGTGAGAACCTCTGTACGCAATGTTAGAATTGAAGTTGCTATAGTTGCGAGCACGCACCTCATTCAACAAAGCACCGGCACCATTGACATCACCGTTGCGATACAAGCACTCAGCTTTGGAGTAATAAATCTCCGCCAGACGCATCACTGTGTAGTCAGACTCGATAAATGCACCACCGGAATAGGGGTAGAAAGGATATTTTACGCAATACAAACCGGAGTTCATATCACCATTAAACAAGGTAGACTCTTTACGAGCGGCATCGGTAATCGTACTGGTAGGGGCACCGGTCGTGAAACCACCGCACTGGTCCAAGAGATAGATATCATAATTGCTCGCAGATTTTGCGCGATTTCCTTTACTGTCAATAATATACCCCTCCAAGAAGAACATACCTTCACGGGTATTATTGCCTGTATTCTTGTACTGCATGTAACGCAAGTCACCCGGATATTTGAGGAACTTCTGCGTGGGGCATCCCAATTTGTAGTTATAGGGAGCACCGGAGAAGAGGCGGCGAGGATTGTTGTTGTCATAGGAAGGAGACAAGTGCCATTTGGGATTGCGGGAACCGCCTTCCTTGATATCCAGATAGTCCATACAGTTAAAAGGAAGACCACGACCATAGATGGTACGATAGTCATTCTGCATGTGCCAAGAAGTTGTACCGAAAGAAGCGGGGAAGCCGAAAATCACCTCGTTGCAATTCTCATTATCCCAATCAAAAGGACCGTACCAAGTGGGAGACAGGCTGTAATCGCCGAACTCACCATTAAGGATGCGCGTACACATGGCTTCGCATTTGTCATAAGCATCATAGCCCATCCACGCTTCCGTATTCAAATACAAACGAACCAAAAGCGTTGCGGCGGCGGCCTTGGTAAACATACCCTGCTGCACACCAGGACCGGCAGAACCCAATTTCACAGGAAGCAAATCCAGACACTCCAACAACTCGGTCTCGATAAAGTTATACATCACCTCCGGAGCTACTTGTTTCTTGCGCTCAACTTTCTCGTTTTCCTCTGTAGAGCTGGATGTAATCAACTGACAATTACGGAAATAGTTGAACACAACCAAATAGCCATAAGCACGCATAGTACGAAGCTGAGACTCAAAAGAATTCCACTCATCTTCGGTAATATCAGGAAATCTGTCGTGATCCAAACGTTTGATATCATCCAACACCAAATTACATTGGCCGATACCTTGGTAAGTATTGGTCCAAACGTCAGCAATGTGGCTTCGTACCAAATCACCGGAAATATCCTGCCAGTTGTGGGTATGCCAATCTGACCATTTACCGCCGTCCCACCAACCATAAGAGTCCATCTGCGGTGTCATAAAGACATCACTCGGATATTCCTGCATAGGCACGTGGCGCTGCACAGATTCAAAATAGTGCTCAAAAGGACGGAAAACGGCCTTGATTACGTCAGACTTCTGGGTGTAGTAGTTTGCTGACAACAAAGAAGAGTATACATTTTCGCCCAAATCCACACAGGAAACAGTTCCCAATGCAAGCAGAACGCTCAATGCTTTTGAAATAAATTTTATTGATTTTTTCATAAATGATGTCTCCTATATTAGAATCCCAACTGAACACCCACAACCATCTGGAAAGCAGAAGGATAATATGCAATGCTGCCACCGAACGTTCCCGGCGTCAAGCCATTCACGGGATAGATAGAAGGGTCGATACCTGTAAAACGGGTCAACGTATAGATATTGGAAGCCGTAACGAAGGCACGAATCTTCTCAATAAATTTCATATTGAAATTATATGTATAACCCAAGCTAATTTGGTCTAACTTCAAATAATCACCAGGCTCCAAGAAATAGTCTGTCAAGACGTTACGACCTTTGGTTACCGCTGCATTCTTGGCATAAGCCGAACGAAGCAAGTTGGTATTCATGCTCTGCAAACCATAGTAGAAATCATGCACATTGAAGATTTCAAAACCAAGGGCGGCACGCATGGCAATACTCAAATCGAAATTCTTGTATTTGAAGTTGTTGGTCCAAGAACCTGTAAACCAAGGAAGACCGTTACCAGTAATGGTTTTGTCGGCCTCTGTTCCCTGTCCGATAGGAATGATTTTGCCATCCTTATCGTAAATCAACCAGTCACCGCGGGTATCCACACCGGCATAACGGTAAGTGAAGTAGTTACCCACGCGCTGTCCTTCTTCCAGACGCTGCAAGTCACCCGGATTGTTGGGGTTGGACATGTTACACATGGAAACATAAGACTGACCTTTGAAAATATCGTTGGAGAAACTTTCAAATTTATTATCTGAAGTCGCACCAATCAAAGTAAAGCTCCAGTTGAAATCATCCGTACGAATCGGATTGACCGTCAAATCAAGCTCAACACCCTGGTTGCGCATAGAACCTACGTTCGCTGTAATAGAACTTGAGATATTGGGGGGTACGGCTACAGTGTAGGTTCCCAACAAGTCTGTCTGATGGCGGTTGAAGTAGTTGATGCTACCCGTTACACGATATTGGAAGAGACTGAAGTCGATACCAATGTTCTGGTTGTTACCCTTTTCCCAACGAAGGTCGGGGTTCACGTTGCCGCTCGGGCCCCATACATGGAAACGCTCACCATTGTACTGGTAGTAACCAAAGGCGCGGTAAGTCGCCAAAGAAAGGTAGTTACCGATATCCTGGTTACCTGTCACACCATAGTCATAACGAACTTTCAAATCATCTACCACGCCGGAAGCGAAGGAGAAGAAAGGCTCGTCAGAAATACGCCATCCCAAAGAAACGGCGGGGAAATTACCCCATTTGTAGTTAGCACCGAAGCGGGAAGAACCTTCATGACGAATGGATACTGACAACAAATAACGCTCTTTCCAGTCGTAATTGACACGGGCAAAGAAAGCAATCAAGGTGTGGTCGCTCTTGCTGGAACTCATATTAATCTTTCCATCCTCTGCCGCCAAAGTACCCTCACCGAGGTTGTTGTACAAGGTTGCATCGGTCGTAAAGTTCGTGTTGTTGGCAGAAAGAGACTCAGCCACATCATAAGAGTAAGAGTAACCTGCCATCAAGCGCACTCTGTGTCCTTGCAAAGTCATGGCGAAGTTGTTTACCCACTCCAAGTTGACAAGTTGCGAAGTCGAAGAACTCTTTGAGGCGTGACCTTTGGTACCACCATTTACCTGACCGGTATAGGTAGAAGGCGCATAGTAATTACTGAATTTATCTACGATATGGTCAGACACCGTCAAGAGGGAATTCAACTCGAAATTCGTATTGTCGGGGGTAAACAAGGGGAGCAAATTCAATTTGATGCTACCGCTCATCTCCAACAAACGGACATGGTCATAATCAATCACCTCTTTGGCTGTCTCTACCACATTGGATCCGGTCATACCTGAAGCAAACTGATAATAACCATTGGGCGATTTCTCATCGTAAACAGGAATGGTCGGGTTGTTCTGCAAAATAGCAGAGAAACCGACAGAGTTGTTCTTTTTAATAACACGAGGGGTGATATTTCCTGTAAAGGTAAAGAGACCACCCTTGGTCGTATGATTGACGCTGGCGCGCGCACCGTATTCGTTACGATCAGAACGCAAGTCAACACCCGTAGCGGAACGATAGTCAGCCGTCAAACGGAAATTGGTCTTGGCATTACCACCGGAAAGCGTCAAGGTGTGCATGTGGGTCATACCTACACGGGTTGAAGCGTCAAACCAGTCGGTAGAAGCGCCGAAATCGAACATCGGATTGGCCGCACAACGATAAGCACGGAACTGGTTGGGCGTCAAAAGCTGCAACTCACGTTTGGGCATGTTGGCCGTGAAAGAACCACTATACTGTGTGTGGATGGTGCCATCACGCGAACCTTTTTTCAAGTTTACAAGCACAACACCGTTACCACCACGTGTACCATAAATGGCGGAGGCGGCACCGTCTTTCAAGACGTCGATACTCTCGATATCGGCAGGGTTGATATTGGTCATATCACCGCCCGGAATACCGTCAATTACATACAAAGGACCCGTACCGGCCTGGCGGGAAGCCACACCACGAATCTGAATGCTACCCTGCTGGTTAGGGTCCGCCATCTGCGTATTATCTACGCTCACACCGGAAACCTTACCTTGGAGCAACATTTTGGAGTCCAAAGAAGTAACTTGATTCAAATCCTTGGAGGAAACGTGCGAAATGGCAGATGTCATCTCACGTTTTTTCATGGAACCGTAACCCACAACAACCACCTCGTCCAAAGCGGTCGTTGCTTGCGACAATACGATACGCATATCCTTCTGTCCCAAAAAGGTAAACTTCTTGTCCTCAAAGCCGATTGATGAAACGACAATCTCGTTTCCTCTATCTACTGACAAAGAAAAGTTACCGTCCAAATCCGTAATGGCACCTGTCTGTGTACCATGGATAAAGACAGAAGCCCCGATAACGGGCTCACCATTGTCATCGACGATGGTTCCCGTGAACACTTCTGCGCTGGCATAAGCCGGGATGGCCATGAAAGCCACCAGCATTGCAGCATAAGTGAGGAACTTTTTAAAATAGTTTTGCATAAGTTATTGTGTTATTAATGAATTACTTATTCAACACCTGACGACCTGCAGCAACGATAGCATCACGCATCTCTTTGCCCACGTCGCCATGGATGCACTGGCAAGAGCCGAAGGTTGCAAACAAGTTTTCGGCCTGTGCGGTTGTGAATTTATCCTTATAGAGTGTGCCGTCTGAACTATCCGGCAAGGCATTTACCGTAATGATGGTTCCCAAGCTCTTGGCCTTGGTTACAGAAGAAACTGAGGTAAGACTTCCGATTTTACCATTGGCAGAGCAATCTTTCGTCTGGGGATTCCAAGAACACTGCGTGAAATAGCTGTAATCTTTGAGACCACCGTCAAGCAAATGCTGCGCGTTGCTCACCCAGCTATAAACATTACATTCGGGATTGGCCTTGTATGCTTCCGTAATTTTGTCTTTGCTGTTGCAATACACCAAAACTTGCTGGGTCATACCGTTGGCTGCAATTTCCTGTACAACCTGGGTAACGCTGGCGTCGCGGTCTCCGATGTCCACGTTGATGTAGATACGGCCTTTGCAGAGTTTCAAATACTCATCGAAGGTCAACATTTTCTGGCCTTTCACCACCTTACCGTTACGGTCTTTCAAATCGTAAGACTTGATCTGTTGCAAAGTCAAGTTCCTGATGGTACCGCTACCATTGGTTACACGATTGATGGTGGCATCGTGAGATACGACCAATACGCCATCCTTCGTAGTATAAACGTCATTCTCAACAATGTCCACTTTCTCTGCAATACACTGCTCAACTGCCATCGCAGAGTTTTCAGGAATCGAAAGATTAGAAGTGTTGGCGCGGTGGCACATCACCAGACAAAGGTTGGGATTTTTCTTGAGGGTGGCAGCCAAAGACTGCAAACTCTCCATTTTCTCCACATACACTTTGTAAGTGGTCTTCGCAATTTCCTCGGGAGAGGTAGTCACGGTAATGGTCTTCGTTCCCTCGGAAGTAAACGCATAGGAAACACGACCGGGCCCCGTCAGAGTGAAGGTTTTTTCTTTACCAAATTTAATGGTGGAAACCGTGGTTTCTGCCACATTCAAGATGCTCACAGATACGGATTCATTCAACAGAGCTGTACCTGCCACACCTTGTGAGCAGACCACTCGGGGCGTAAAATCAAAATCATCCCCATCGTTTTTGGTACACGAAAGGGACAACACAGCCGCAAAAGCGAAGATCGCCCACGTCAGAATTTTTTTCATAATAAACTTAATCGATTAATTTTTAATTATCATACTACACACGTCTGCATAGTAACGACAAAAATAACACATCGCCCCCTAATTTCCAAAAAAATCAAAGAGCGACGTGTTAAAGTCGAAATATTTTCGCAGGTCAATGCCTATGTAGCCGACTACACGGCGTGGAGACTACTGAGCAGCTTGCTGAGCAGCAGCGGCTTTCGCCTGAAGTTCTGCCTGCAAAGACTCCATGGTTCTTTCGGCAGGGATATTGAGAACAACGCGAGCTTCTGCAGTCAAATCATCGCACTGAGCAGGATTGATATACAAAATAGTAGTCACGTCAAATACCATGGTATATCCTTTCTCAACACCCAATTTTGCCACAACCTCCTGCGCCTTTTTATAGATAGGAGCCATCAATTTCTGCTGTTGCTCCTGAAGTTCCTGCTGAATAGCCTCCTGGAACTCACGAATACGACCTTCAAGATCCGCTAACTCTTTTTCTTTACTCTCCTTGATGGCAGCAGTCCAGGTAGCAGATTTCTGACTGTACTGCTCATATTTCTTCTGAAACTCCTCAACCATTGCACGATAGGTTTCCTGCGCCTCATTCGATGCTGCCTCGGAAGTAGCGCGGGCTTCATCCATCTCGGGCATCAACTGTACCAACTCAGAAAAATTCACATAAGCGAATTTAGGAGTAGCAGCCTCTTGGGCCATTAAAGCATTGCTTGCAAAAAGCGCAACAATGGAAATCAAAATAAATTTCTTCATCTTATCAAAATTTAATGTTTGTCAATTAAAATTGCTGTCCAATCACAAAGTGGAACTGACTCTTTCCATTCACAGGATCGTCGAAACCATATCCCCAATCGACACCCAACAGACCGACCATAGGAAGGAATACACGCACACCGACACCGGCAGAACGCTTGATCTGGAAAGGATTGAAATTGCTCAAATCCGACCAGCAGTTACCGCCTTCCAGGAAGAGTAATGCATAAATCGTGCTTTGAGGCTGTAAAACAACAGGATATCTCAATTCAATCGTGAATTTATCATACAAATAGCCCTCGTAAGCCTGTGTACCGTTGGGCAGATAGGTAACTTCGGTCAAAGAATAATTCTGGTAACCACGGAGAGAAATCACCTCTGAACCATAGAAGTTGTAACCGGACATACCGTCACCACCGACAATAAAGCCCTCGAAAGGAGAGTAACCCCAATTCTTGTTATAGCGGCCCAAGTAACCGAACTGCATACGAGTCATAAGAACCAAGTCCCCTACAAGTTTCGTGTATAGAGCGCCTTTGAAGGTCCATTTGTGATACTCAATCCATTTGTATTTTTCAGCATCGGTCCATAGCTTTTTGCCATTGGCTCCCACGGCATTGTAGTCCACATCCTTCCAACTGGCTACATCCACTTTGTTGCCGTCTGCATCATAGGTGTATTTACGGAAGAGAGAATAGGGAGGAGTCAGCTGCAAAGAGAGAGAGAATTCACTACCCGTTCTCGGATAAATCATCTGGTCGGTAGAATTACGGGAGAAATTGATGGTCCAACTGAGGTTGTTGGAAAGTCCCGTATCAAACATAAAGTAACCCGTCCAATTCTTCAGATTATAAGTCTGCCAACTGAGCTGATTATATAAGGTAAAATAGCTGTCAGGCCATTTAAGGCGGGTACCGAGACCGGCGGCAAAACCGTACACCTCCATATAACGGCTGTCATCAAGGAAGCCGATAGCCAGATAACTGTTGGTCTGGCGGGTATAATACAAAGAAAGGTTGAGGGAAGTCGGTTTCTTGCCGAAGAGCCAAGGCTCGGTAAAGCTGGCCGACAGACTCGTGTAATAGGTACCGTTGGTCTGGAAACGGATGGACAAATTCTGCGCGTCACCCAAGGGAACAGGTCGCCAAGCACCTTTTTGGAACATACGACGCGTGGAGAAGTTGTTGAAACTTACGCCAACGGTAGCCACAAAGGTATTTCCACCCCATCCTCCGGAGAGTTCCAGCTGGGAAGAAGGCTTTTCCGTTACATTATATATAATATCAACGGTATTGCTAGCTTGGTTCGGGATAATGGAATATCCTTTGGACGCATCGGTAATCGCCTCGGGGTCGAACTGTCCCATAGAGGAAATCTCACGGATGGAACGCTCAAAGTCGCTCTGGCTGAACAAATAACCAGGACGGGTGAAAATCTGACGACGCACCACCTTCTCGTTGGTAATGTCGTTACCATTGATAATAATGTTGTTCAACGTGGCCTGCTTACCCTCTACAATACGCATCTCCACATCCACAGAGTCGCCCTCGATATTGAGTTCGACAGGCTGAATGCTGAAGAACAAGTAACCATTGTCACGGTAGAGTTTGGAAACGTCATATTCATTCTGCTTACCACCGCCGAAAAGACGTTTTTCCATAGAAACCACGTCGTAAACATCTCCTTTCTTGATTTGGAGGATTTCATTGAGGGTCTCGGAGGGATAGACGGAGTTGCCTGTCCAAGTGATATTTCGGAAATAATAACGCTTGCCTTCATCAAAAACAAAATCGATTCCCAAGCGGTTCTCTTCGATGTAGTAAATACTGTCTCGAACGATACGCGCATCACGGAAACCGTTTTCGTTGAATTTCTCAATCAACTTCTTCTTGTCGTTGGGATATTCCTTTTCATCCAGCTTTTTGCTCTTGAAAAGGTTCATCAGGCGCATATCGCGCGTCTTTTCCATGGAAGACATCAAGGCCGTAGGCTTGACATGGTCATTGCCGATGAAATTGATTTTCTTAATTTTTACCTTTTTGCCCTTATCCACGGCGAAATTAACCTGAATGGCACTGCGAATCAAGGAATCCTTCTTCACCTCGGCCTTCACCTTCACATTGAGAAAGCCTTTTTCCTTGAAGAAACGCTCTATAATACCAATAGAGGTCTTTTCCACATAATCCGAAAACTCGCCGCCACGACGCAAAGAAAGACGTTCTTCCATCAAATCTTTCTGTTCGCTCTTGCGCACGCCGGTAAAAGTCCAGCGGGACACCCTCGGGCGCTCTTTGATATCAATCACCAGATAGGCACTGTCTTTGGCAGCCGAAAGCGAATCCAAACGAATGGAAACATCTTCGAAATAGCGCTGCATCCAGAGACGGTTGATCATAGAAGAAATTTCTTCGCCGGGAATGGTGAGTTCCATGCCTTTGCGAAGACCTGCAACCTGAATAATCTGATTGGCGTTGAAGTAGTGAACACCTTCCACCCTTACTCCGCCAACGATGTATTTCTTGGGACGATTATAATCAACTTCGACCGCTTCCGACACAGCAGCGCTACCACACCAAAGGAGGAGCGAACACAAAGCGTAGAGAAGTTGTTTAAAAAATTTCATCCTGCAAAGATAATCAATTATTTGATTTTTCCCCAACGACGGTCGCGTTTCGCGTAAGTTTCAAGGGCCTGAATAAATTCTTCGCGTCTGAAATCCGGCCACAACGTATCCACAAAAAGATATTCGCTGTAGGCTCCCTGCCACAAAAGATAGTTGCTGACGCGCATTTCGCCGGACGTACGGATAATCAAATCCGGGTCCGGAATGCCTGCCGTTATCATGTAACGATTGAGGGAGTCGATATCACAAGCTTTCATCTGTTCGCGTGCTTGCTCCAGACTTTCCGCCTTTTCAAGCACCTCCAAAGCCATTTGACGAGCCGCCTGAGCAATATCCCATTTTCCACTGTAACTCAAGAAGACAATCAGGTCAAGGGCGGTATTGGAAGCGGTCATGCTCTCACATTGCTCAATCTCGTTCCTCAATCCTTTCGACAGACGCTCGCGATTGCCCAACACGCGGAAACGCACGCCATTTTTATTCAGCGACGGCATTTCTGCCAGCATGGCACGTCCCATCAGTTCCATCAGATTGAGCACCTCCGACTCGGGACGTCCCCAATTCTCCTCTGAAAAGGCGAACACCGACATATAGCGTACACCAAGCTCTACCGCCGTTTTCACACAGGCTCTCACGCTTTCTACGCCCGCGATATGTCCCTGAAATCTATCTTTTCCTTGCTGTTTGGCCCAACGGCCGTTGCCGTCCATAATGAAAGAGACGTGAACGGGGATTTTTTCCGAATCTATCATGATTTAGTTGTCTTTGCTGTTTCTCAAATCGTCTCCCCAATGAAGCTTATCAGTCAGGGCACCGAAAAAGTTGCTGCCATCCAAACGAACACGTTTGAGCATAAAGGGCGCCTTGGACACCTGAATCTTCGCACCGGCATCCAAAAGATAGTAGCGATTGTCCAACGAGAGACGAAGGGAGTCTTCTCTGGCGCAGAATGAAAGTTGGAGAGAAGAGCCGTCCGGAATCACCAAAGGGCGCATATTCAGGTTGTGAGGAGCTACGGGAGACAAAATCCACACCTTGGCCTGCGGCATGACGATGGGACCGCCTACGCTCAACGAATAGGCTGTAGAACCACTGCTGGTCGCCACCAACAAACCGTCAGCCCAATAAGTGGGAAGTTTCACCCCATCCACTTTGACATCCACGCCCAACACGGCCGCCCCTTTACGCAGCACGCCCACCTCATTGAGGGCATACGGCCAAGAAATATCGACGCCGGGCGCCTCAACCTTCAAAAGACTTCTTTCTTCAATGCTGTATGCTCCTGCAAGCAATTTTTCGATGGCGTCTTTAGGAGAATTTTCAGAGAGAAAACCGATACGTCCCAGATTGATTCCCAAAATGGGAATTTCACGCTCACCTACTTTTGTAGCGGCAGACAAAAAGGTGCCGTCTCCGCCTATTGACAGAACCCAATCGGTGTCTTCACGCAGCTCTCCATCGGGGTCCAGGCGGTAGGTCGAAAATTGCTCCGGATGGGCTTTCAGGGCGTTTTCCAACCAAAGATAACGCTCATCCTGCCAAAGTTTATCGTGACGAATATAAAGGGCTAAATTCATTTTTCTTATAAAAATAACGCCAAAAATAATACATATTTTCCAAATTATCCATAATT
>JAEIGA010012634.1_pt1 | contig 12820 bp, 9 predicted proteins | sample 9270691 | NCBI WGS metagenome assembly JAEIGA01 (sample SAMN17057246, study PRJNA624740) | gut metagenome | biome: biome; isolation source: fecal sample | host: Bos grunniens | place: China: Xizang | collected 2019 | reverse complement strand
TTCAATATCAAAATAGCGTGTGCCCGCAAGGAAATATTTCGCATTTCCTTTGGCGAGATAGGAATAACAGCCCGCCTTGGGAACCATATACAGGCTATCCGTAAGCAGCTTACCTTGCGGCGGCAACGTGATCTCCAGCTTTGTGGGCACGAAATCACAGCCCTCAGCCGTCATATCCAGACGGATACCGTCCTCGAGGATGTGGATATCGACAACACGTCGAAGCGTCTGCACGTTGATGGTATCGCGCTTGGAGTGGTCCATTCTGCGCCAGTTGGAGGTTTCGGGCTTATCGTCAAATCGGGAACGGTAGCCCGCCTTTTCCTCGCTGATCAAGCGGTAGCCGTCCTCGATCGGAACGATCGTTCTCGGACGGAAGGTGGAGTGGGGATCGCCGAAGAAGGACGCCGTATAACGGAGCTGCAGAATGGCATTACCGTAATTGATCTGGCAGAAAACGGGATGACGCGCGCAAAGAGCGGTGATCGTCGCGTTCAGCTCAGGCTTATAAATACGGGCGATGCGGCTGTTCGGCAGGAAAACGGACTGGTCCTTCGGGGGAGCCTTGGGAACGAGCCTGTCGTAAACCGCCTCTGCTTCGGGATGGAGCAGATGATAAGTCAGCAAATAGAAATAGTGCTGGCAGGATTTTGCAAAATAATCCTCACGAAGGGTTTCCACCATATGCGCGAATTCGGGGTTCTCATCGTGAAGCATGAGTATCAGATAATAGGGATAGTATTTTGCGATCGGGTATTCACCGCCCATATCCCATCTTGTGGAATTGAGCGTGTTGACCGAGTTATCGGGTTCGATGAATTTATACATCAGATTGAGGTTGCGGCGGGGCGGATCGTAAAAATCGTCGTTTTTCAAAAACTCCGCCATCACGCAAAAAGAGAAATCGCAACAGCAGTTATAGGAGCCCGTGGACCTTTCCGTATATTCTCCGCACTCGTCGCAGTCGATGCCCTCCATAAGGAACTTATCGATCGCTTCCTTGAATTTCGGATTTTTCGTAAAATAATACGTACAAGCCAATCCGGAGGAAATGATCCAACGGTGGTTCGGAGTATGGAATCCGAGCGTTGCCATGGCTTCACCCATGCGCTCCATCAGCTCCAGATATTTTTCGAAAAGCTTGTCCTCGAGCGGAGTGTGTTGGGTATAGCGCTCAATGATCGCCGCCTGCGGGAACAGAGCCTGCGAATGGAATCCCGTCTGCGCAGGATCGTGGAAATTCGTTACGGCAAGATCAACGGAGCCGTCCTCATGAACAAATTTTTCATATTCACAAAGCGATTCATAGGCATATTCCAGCATTTTTTCATCATGATAATACTTGGATCCCTCCGTGTAATACGCGATAACGAAATAAATGGAATACTGCCCGGGGTGCATACCGTCACGCACGCCCGACACCGCATCCTGGTAAAGAGCCTCCTGATCGGGGGTCGTAAACATACGGTGAGCGGCAATGTAATTACCCATTTGCTTGAATAAGAACTCTTTCAAAAGTTGGTAATGGTTTCTCATTGCGAAAACCCTCCTATAAATTCTCTTTTCGTAGGCATTTTACCATATATACAAACAACAGTCAATAAATTCGAGAAAATTTGTTGATATTTTTTAATTTTTCTTGTCTGTGACATTCACAAAACGCGTTTGCAAAGCGATCTCTGCAAACGCGCACGTGGAAAATTTATGCGGTCGGTCAGGCAATGGTCTGCGGTGCTGCTCCTTCCGTTTCCCGCGCGGCGGATTCGCGAGGATCCAGACCGAAGCTGATCGTAATGGCGTTATTGACCTTTTGCATAAGTACGTCGTCAATATGTCCCATTTTCTCTCTGAGACGGGTCTTGTCGATGGTCCGTATCTGCTCCAGCAGAATGACGGAATCCTTCACAAGCCCGAAGCGCTCGGCGTACACGTCTATATGCGTCGGTAATTTCGCCTTTCCCAATCGGCTGGTTATGGCGGCGGCGATGACGGTAGGGCTGTATTTGTTTCCGATATCATTTTGAACGATCAGGACCGGACGGAGCCCGCCTTGCTCACTGCCGACGACAGGACTCAGATCCGCATAATAAATATCTCCTCTTTTTACGGTCAATTTGACCCCCTCTTTCTTTTTCATACATAAGATCGCGGTATATCGATTGCCGTGCTTCACACGGCTTACAATTCTATTGTTACCGAAAACCCCCGGGGTTTAATCGGGAGAAGAGAAAAAATCCGGATCTCCTCCGACAGGAGTCCTGCACATTTTCCTCTTCTCGATATTATTGTATTTCCTACGATATTTTTTGATACAGAGAAAGGTCAAAGACAACGCTCGATCTTCATCAGGCGGTTATATTTCGCCACCCGTTCGCCTCCGGCAGGTGCGCCCGCCTTCAGATACTGCGCGCCGACGGCAACGGCAAGATCCGAGATAAAGCTGTCGCAGGTCTCGCCCGATCGGTGGGACATCACGCATCGATATCCGCTTCTCTGCGCCAGACGGACGGTATCCATAGCTTGCGTGAGCGTTCCGATCTGATTGGGCTTGATCAGAATGGCGTTCGCAAGCCCCTCGCGGACGCCCATTGCCAGAAGCTTTTCATTGGTAACGAAAAGATCGTCGCCGACGAGCATGAGCTTTTCCCCAAGCAACGCCGTCATATTTTTCCACCCATCAAGATCATCTTCACCGAGCGGATCCTCAATGGAAATGATCGGATAAGCCGCGCAAAGCGAATCAAATCTTCGGATCAGCTCCTCCGACGTTTGCAAAATCGCTCTTTTCGGCAGAAAATATCCGCTCTCCGTCGCCCATTCGGACGCGGCGGCGTCCAAGGCGATCTTCACTCGGCCCGCATACCCTGCTTGTGCGATTGCCTCCGTCAGAAAATCCAACGCGTCCTCATCACTTCGCAAGTCGGGTGCGAAGCCTCCCTCCGCGCCGACGGAGGTAGCAAGTCCCCGACGTTGAAGCAAAGCCTTCAGCGTATGATAGATCTCCGAGCAAGCCCTGACCGATTCCGCAAAGCCTTCCACGTCGACAGGCACGATCATAAATTCCTGAATATCCACGTTATTCCCCGCGTGACACCCGCCGTTCAGAATGTTCATCATGGGGACAGGCTTGGAGCCGCATCCGTACGTTCCGCCAAGATAGCGGTAAAGGGGCAGTCCGTACGCGTTTGCCGAAGCGCGGGCAACGGCAAGAGACACCGCCAGAGTCGCGTTCGCACCCAGATTCTCCTTATTTTCACTGCCGTCAAGCTCGATCAGCCTTTCGTCAAGAAGTCTCTGTGCACCTGCGTCCATTCCCCTGACAGCCGAACATATCTTATCTTCAATGTCCCTGCAAACCCCTTTCGTTCCCTTTCCAAAATATCGGGAAAGATCACCGTCCCGACGCTCGTGCGCTTCGCGCTTTCCCGTGGACGCCCCACTCGGTACGGAGGCGATTCCCATCGCACCGCCCTCCAGCGATACGTGTACGCTGACGGTGGGATTGCCTCTCGAATCCAAAATCTCAAACGCCCTGACGGACGATATTTTTTTGTTGATAGCCATACATCCGATCCTTTCCTTACGTTTCACCGATCTGAAAATTACTTTTTGAATAAAAAATCCGTTTTTGTTGAATTTGACAGAATAATGCGCATTTTTTTGCATATTATGAACATGAACTTTCGAAGTTTGCCGGGCAAAAATGGTCACCCAACCAAAAATAACCGTAACTGCTTGATTTTATCGTCCCGATATGATATACTCTTAATCATTCAACACGGCTGTCAATCATAGCATGGATAAAATCTGATTTTTTATACGGAAATAATATCTTTGCCTAATCCCGACCGTGTTTTTTCATTTCAAGAAAAAGGAGAGCATCTATGAAAAAAATTCTCGTAACCGGCTTTGAGCCCTTTGGAGGCGATCTTCGAAATCCTTCCGGTGAATCCGTCCTCGCGCTCGGTCCTGTGGAGCAAGCGGAAATCCGCAAATTGGTCCTTCCCGTCTCCTGGAAACGTGCCTTCCCCGAAATCGAAAAGCTCTGGGACAGCTGGAAACCCGATGCTCTGCTGATGGTCGGATTGGCGGCAGGCTCCTCCGCGATCCGCATCGAAAGACTCGGCGTGAATCTTTGCGGCGAAACCGCCGATATTGACGGCTTGTATGCAAACGGCACGGCGCAACGCGCTTCGGAGCAGCCCGTCATTGACGGCGAAAGAGAAGCATTCTTTGCAACCTACGATCACGCAGGCATTCTCGAAGCATTGAAAAAAGCAGATATCCCCGCGAAATATTCCTTCTCTGCCGGAACGTATATCTGTAATTTCCTCCTGTATTCTTCTCTCGCCAAAAGAAACCGTGAAAACAGCGATATGAAGATCGGCTTTATCCATCTTCCCTACGCCGACGGACAAAAGGAAGGCGTGCCCTCCATGCCCCTTGAAAAAATGACCGAAGCTTTGGAAATCGCACTGTCCGAAATTTTTTAATCCCCAGAAAGGCTGAATCCCCCATGAAATTCTCCCGCATACTGCTCACGGCAATACTCACTCTCATTCTTCTGATCGGCGCCGTCGCGTGCTCCCTTCTGACAACGACACAATCGGAGGAGTTGGAAACGAAAATCTACGCCTATCTTGACGAAAAATATCCCGACCTTGAATTTGAAATCAAGGATTACACGCAGGATACTTATACGAGCGGCAGATATGTTTTCCGCGTTTTTTGCAAAACGACCGAAATTGGTTTTGAGATCTATCAATCCTCTTTTCTTACCACGGACAGCTACACCGTTACCTACGCCAATCGGGAAATGGAAAAAATGTTCCTTTCATTCTTCGGAGATTCCCTCTCCGAAGCGCAGATCCAAGCCATTCAATGGCTTGACCCTTACGCCGACGGAAATTCGGGATATAAATTCCGTGACGTAGACCTTACACAATTGCCCCATTCCGTTTCGGAGGTAAAAAATATTCACAGGATCGCCCTTCTCGCCAACGATACGGACGGCGTTATGCAAGCGTTGAAAACCGTGACGGAAAAGCTGAACGCGGCAGACGTCGTATGCGATCAGATCACCTTCGAATGGCTGCAAAATGACTTCTCCGTCATTCTTACCACGAATACCTTTACCTTGAACACCGCTTCCGAAGAAGAAATGCTTGCGTTCCTTACCTATCTGGGCGATGCAAGACAAAGTGACGGCGTCATCACCGTTTCGTACATTCCGCGCGCAAAATATGCCACTCTCCTTCTCGACAAGCTTGAGGATGACAAGGTCATTCCCGGATTTGAAGGACGCTTTTCCGAATCGAAAACAACGGATACGAACGAACCGTAATATTTTCATATAAAAAGGAGCGAGGTGCCCGAAAGCACCTCGCTCCTTTTTATCATTCTGTCAAAAATGCAATACCGTTTCTACGTTCGGCTTTAACGTAAGAGTCATGGATTTATATTGGAAAAGCGCGGGCACGTCAGAGCGAAGCGTGAAAATTTCTCCTCCTGCCGTGATCTCGCGGCGAACAAACACCCTGCCGAGCTCCGTCTCCATCTCCGTCTCCATCGCAAGTGCAAAGGAAAGCTCCGTCGGACGAACCGTCAGCATATCGCCGCTGTCATCCACACCGAAGGCGTGAGAGAAAATATAGCGGAGCGGAGCGCCGAACATATGGTGATTATGCGAAGCACGTCCGCACCAATATTCGCACAAGGAGGTTTCTCCGCGGCGAAGCCATGCGCCAAAGGAATTTTCCTTTTCCGAGGTCAGAAGCTTCATCGCAAGATCGCCGTAACCATTCGTAAACAGTATGCGGATCAGAATATCCGTTCCGAAAATTCCCGTGTCAAACGCACCGAGTGCGTCATATTTTTCGGCAATCGCACAAAGCATCTTTTCGTCTCCAAGCCCGATATCAACGGCAAATACGTCCGCGCCCTGTATGCCGCCACAGTAGGTATGCGCGTCGGCATCATAGAAGCGGCGCTTCAGATTGGCTCTGTATTCAGCGGATTTTTTTGCCCAAAGATCGGTCTTATCCTGCAAAATCTCCGCGATCTCCGTCATATAATCAAGGCATTTGATGAGAAAATACGTGTTGACGAAGGGCTCGGGAATCGCGACCTTTTCTGCCGTGCACCAATCGCCGAGACACCAGCCGCGTTCCTCCTCACGAACGACCACGCCGTCCTCACAGCGGGATTCCATGTAGGAAATATATTTTTTCATATTCGGATAATAGGTACGCAAAATATCCGTTCTGCCATGCCGCAGACCAAGCATATAGGGAACGATGACGATCGCGCCGCCCCAACCGCCGGGACCGCCTCCGCCGCCCTCAAAGGGGGCGGTATGCTGAACGTGTCCCGAATCGGGATCCTGACCGTCGGCGATATCACGAAGCCACTTTTCGTAGAATTTCTCGGACGAAAGGATTGTCAGCGCAAGATCCGCCGTCAGCTGACCGTCACCCGTATAACCAAGCTTTTCGCGGTGCGGACAGTCCGTGATCACGCCTGCGTGCATATTGGAATACAAGCTCTGCACCGAAGCACGGAACAGAAAATTCAAAACCTCGTTGTCCGAAGAAAATTTCACGCGGAGCGGCATATCACTATGGATCTCATGCACCCATACGTCCTCGGCATTTCCCACGATCTCAAAATAACGGAATCCGTGGAAAACAAATTTCGGCATACAAAAATTCTCTCCACCGTCGCTGATATAAGTCTCCCTCTGCAGGACCTGACCTGCGGAGGCAGTACGCAATTCATAATCCTCTCCCAGCATTTCCGCATGGGTAACGACGGTCTTTTCACCGTCGGCAGCTCTCTGCGTAAAGGAAACTACGCCAGAAAGGTTGACGCCCGCATCATACACGGTCCTCTCCGCGTTACGGAAGACCACGGACGGCTTGATCCTGCGTACGATCCTATCATGCGGCGCGTCGCTTTCATAAAGAGGGCCAAGCTCCACACGATTCGGCACAACCGGCTTTTCCAAGCAGTCCTTATGGCGGAAATCATGCGTTTCACCCGCATAAAGATTGCCGAAAACGATCACAGAGTCATGCCACGTCATCGTTTCATCGGAGAGGTATTCCTTCCCGTCAACCGTCAGAGAAAAAGCAAGCGTGAGACTGCCGTAGGATCGTTTTCCCTCTCCGTTACAAACGTCCTGATAATAGTAACCGCCGCCAAGCTGGATCTCGAGAATATTTTCGCCGCGCTTCAGATAGTTCGACAAGGAATATCTGCAATAATACACGCGATAGGAAAAGGTATCCTTGATCGGATAATAGAGAGACGAAAGATCCCTCTTGCCGTAATCCGATGCGGGAGGAACCAGCACGTCGTCAGAAACCTTCCGACCGTTGACGTACAGCTCAAAAAAGCCGAGACCTGCGATCTCAATTTCACTCTCCTCGGGATTTTCCACGCAAATTTTTTTAACGAAAACAGGCGATGCCGACGCAGGATCGGACGCACAGATAAATTTCGCTTGATGAATACTCATAAAACCATTCCTTTCCACGGTTTTTATTTGGTTTTATTTTATCACAGATCCTTCGGAATGTAAATATCCCATTTTTCGCAAATCCGGATTTTCATGGGTAAACCAAACAAAAATCCCCGAAAAAATTATTTTTTCGTTGACACAAAAACATTTCTGTGATACCATAAAGGCAACAAATAAAAATTGAAAGGATCTCTCCTCATGACTACAAGAAACGCTTATCCCCGTCCCGAGCTTGTCCGTGAAAGCTGGATCAATCTCTGCGGAGAATGGGAATTTGAATTCGACTTCGGCAAATCAGGAAAACCTCGCGGTGTCGCGCGCAAGGAACATCTTGAAAAAACGATTCAGGTTCCCTTTTGCCCCGAAAGCGACCTTTCCGGCATCGGCTACAAGGATTTCATCCCCGCTTGCTGGTATCGCAAAACCGTGAACGTCCCTCACGGCGATCAGGAACGCGTCATTCTGAACTTTGAAGCTGTCTGCCACAAAACGGAGGTTTTCGTCAACGGTGAATCCGTCGGCCGCCACCGCGGCAGTTACACGCCCTTCTCCTTCGACATTACGCAGTACCTGACAGACGGAGATAACTCCATCGCCGTTTACTGCGAATCCGACGTTGCGGGCGACGGAACACAGTCTTCCGGCAAGCAGTGCGCACGTTATCAGTCCTACGGTTGCTTTTACACCCGCTCCACGGGTATTTTCGCGCCCGTTTGGATGGAAGTCGTTCCTTCCGTTTACCTCAAGAACGTCCGCATGGATCCCGACGTAGACAACGAAAAATTGGATCTTGAATTGACCTTCCCCGCAATCGGCATGAAAACCGTCACGATCACGGCAAGCCTCGGCGGCAAGGAAGTCGGTACCACGACCGCGAAAACAACGCTGAAGACCTTGAAGACCTCCGTTGCTTTGAGCGAGCTTTCCCTTTGGTCCATCGAAACGCCCACGCTCTATGACCTCGAGATCAAGGTCAGCGACGGAAATCATACGGACGCTGTCAGCTCCTATTTCGGCATGAGAAAGATCGAGCTTGACGATAAGTGCCTCGTCATCAACGGCAAACGCGTATTCCAGCGCCTCGTGCTCGATCAGGGCTATTACAAGGAGGGCGTTTATACCGCTCCCGACGACGACGCATTCGCAAAGGACATTATGCTGTCCAAGCGCCTCGGCTTTAACGGTGCAAGACTCCACGAAAGAGTATTTGAGCGCCGCTTCCTCTACGAAGCAGACCGTATGGGCTACATCGTATGGGGCGAATACGCAAACTGGGGCTTCGACGTAACCAATGCGGGCAACCTGAAATATTATCTTTCCGAATGGGCGGAAGCGATGGACAGAGATTACAACCATCCCGCTCTGATCGGCTGGTGTCCCTTCAACGAAACGTGGGACGTAAACGGCAATCAGCAGGATAACGGTCTGATCCGCGCGATCTACAACTACACCAAGACCATCGACCCCGTCCGTCCCTGCATCGATACGAGCGGTAACTACCACGTCGTTACGGATATTTACGATATCCACGACTACAATCAAAACGTCGAGGTATACCGCAAACGCTATGCCGAGGTCAAGGACAACGAAATCTTCGAAAACTACGGAAACCGTCAGAAATATAACGGCAAGCCTTACTTCATCAGCGAATACGGCGGCATCAAATGGGCTGCCCAGATGGAAAACTCCGTCACCAGCTGGGGCTACGGCAATTCCCCCAAATCCGTCGAGGAATACGTTGAACGCTACACCGGTCTTACCGACGTTCTTATCCATACAGCCAAGGTATGCGGCCTCTGCTACACGCAGCTGTACGACGTAGAGCAGGAGCAGAACGGTATTTATTACTTCGATCGTACGCCCAAGTTCTCCGAGGAGGTCATGGATCGCCTCGCCGCCGTCATGAAGCAGAAGGCTGCCATCGAAGAAGAATAAGAGTGGATAACTTTTTCCCCACGATCCTCAGCGTTTGATCGAAAGATTATCCTCAATTTTGTGGAAAACCATGTGTGACTTTTCATATTTTCCCATCAAAATTTGTGGAAAACGCTGTTGAAAAGTGGAATACCACTTTTTTCCTGTAGAAATCCGATGAGTTTTCCAACAGTTTTCAAACATATTGTGGAAAACTCCTTGAAAACTTTTCTCATTTCAATACGTTGCAATGCCCCGACGAGCTCCATGCTCGTCGGGGCATTTTTTCTACAGAAAATTTCTCAAACTCGCCGCTTTTTTATATTGGCAACTCCGACGATAGAATATTACGGCGATCTTCGGCATATCGATAAAATAAAGCGGTCTTTTATTTAGGCATAATAACAACGAGCACGCATCAATATCTGTGCATTATGAGAATTATCTCCCGATTTCGTGCCGCCATTGTCTTTGAGTCTATATAAAATATGACTGATTTTTGTTTTTTTCTCCAAAATTTCAAAAATTTTTTAAAATAAATAGACAATTGTGTATTTTTATGATATAATATTGAGTATACGCAAAATATGCAATCGGAGGTAATCAATCATGGAAGCTACCAATGAACAAATAACAGTCAAAGAAAATAAGAAAGAAGCATCCAAGCCCAAAAAAGAAGAAACATGGATGAAATCCAGACATAAAACCGTCAGAAATCTCGTTGCTTGCACGCTCGGTCCCTACTCCGCATGGAAATACGGCGTAAAGGCTGAAAAATTCAAGGAGCAGAACGGCAGACAGTATCTGGTGCTCTTCAACCATCAGACCGCCTTTGACCAATTTTTCGTCGGCGCGTCCTTTGACGGACCTATCTACTATCTGGCAAGCGAGGATATCTTCTCCAAGGGATGGGTATCTTCCCTGATCCGCTATCTCGTCGCGCCCATTCCGATCAAAAAGCAGACCTCCGATATACGCGCCATTAAAAATTGTCTGAAGGTTGCCAAGGAGGGCGGAACGATCGCTCTCGCGCCCGAGGGCAACCGTACGTACAGCGGAAAAACCGAATTCATGCTCCCCACGATCGCCTTTCTCGCAAAAAAGCTGAATCTTCCCATCGCGCTCTATCGCATTGAGGGCGGTTACGGCGTACACCCGCGTTGGAGCGACGTTGTGCGAAAGGGCTCCATGCGCGGCTACGTTTCCAAGGTCATTGAGCCCGAGGAATACAAGAAAATGTCCACGGATGAGCTTTTTGAGGTGATCCGCGAGGGCCTCTACGTCAACGAAGCAAACACCGAGCACGAATTCCTGCACAGCAAGCGTGCGGAATATCTGGAAAGAGCCGTTTACGTTTGTCCCGACTGCGGCTTGACGACCTTCGAATCTCACGGCAACGAGATCGAATGCATGACCTGCCATAAAAAGGTCTTCTACAACACCACGACAGCGCTCAGCGGCATTGATTGCGATTTTCCCTTCCGATTCGTCAACGATTGGTACGAATATCAGCAGGATTTCGTTCGCAATCTCGATCTGAGTCAATATATCGACACACCGATGTACCGCGAATACGCAAACGTCTCGGAGGTCATCGTCTATAAGGATAAGATCCTCCTCGAAAAAAATGCGGAGATTGCGCTGTACGGCGACCGCATCGTGATCAACGAAGGCAAGGGAAGCGAAACGGTCTTCCCCTTCGCCGAGACGCCCGCCGTTACCGTACTCGGAAAAAATAAGCTCAACATCTATTCCGATCAGAAGATCTATCAGCTGAAGGGCAGCTGCCGCTTCAATGCATTGAAATACGTCAATATTTTCAACCGCTTCAAAAACGAAGAAAAAGGAGATCCGCATGGAAAATTTTTGGGATTATAAGGTGTGGGGCACCGTCAATCTGATCGCAGTACTGCTGCTCAGCCTGCTCGCCGCCAATACCTTGAAACGCTCTTTTAAATTTTTAGAAAAATCTTTGATTCCTACCTCCGTACTTGGCGGAGCTATGCTGCTCGTAATCGCGGCAATATACGACCTCGTCGCAAAAACACCGATGTTTGAAACGAAGTTTTTCGCAGAAAACGGCTATAACACCTTGGAAATCGTTACATATCATACGCTTGCACTCGGTCTGATCGCATCCACGTTCAAAAGCTCGAAGGGCAAGCTCTCCAAGCAACGCGCCTCCGAAATTTTCAATACGGGCGTAACGACCGTCTCCACATACCTTTTGCAGGGCTTTGTCGGCATGGGCATTACGATCATCGCGGCGATGACGCTCAAAAACTTCTTCCCCGCCTCCGGTCTTCTGCTCGCATTCGGCTTCGGTCAAGGCACGGGACAAGCGATGAACTACGGCAATATTTATGAAGTAGAATACGGCTTCATCGGCGGAAAAAGCTTCGGTCTCACCATAGCGGCGCTCGGATTTCTTTGCGCAAGCATAGGCGGTGTCATCCATCTGCAAATGCTCAAAAGAAAAAAGAAGCGCGTTATCAACGGTGCATCCGAGGATGAATCCATTACTTTTGAAGAAATCCAATCCGCAAACGAGATTCCCATGCAGGGCAGCATCGACAAAATGACCGTCGAGATCTCGTTCGTTATGATCACCTATCTGCTCACCTATCTGATCATTTTCTGGCTCGGCACGTTGCTTCCCGGAATGAGATCCGTCATTTACGGCTTCAACTTCCTGATCGGCGTTCTTTGTGCCATGCTGGTCAAGCAGGTGTTGAAGCTCTTGAAAAAAACGCCTCTGTCTCATAAGGATTATATCAACGATTTTCTGATGACACGCGTCAGCAATTTCTTCTTCGACCTCATGGTCGTTGCGGGAATCGCGGCGATCCGACTCGGTGTGCTTAAAAGCCACTGGGGCCTGATGATCATCCTCGCGGCAGGAGGATTTTTCGTAACCTATTGGTACAACCGCTTTGTAACAAAAATTCTTTTCCCCGCATACCGCGAAGAGCAATTTCTCATGATGTACGGCATGCTCACGGGCACGGCAAGTACCGGTACGATCCTGCTCCGAGAGATCGACGGCGATTTCAAAACGCCCGCGGCGGACAACATGGTATACCAAAACTTCCCCGCAATCGTCTTCGGCTTCCCTCTCATGATCCTCGCAACGCTCGCACCGCAAAAGCCCGTTCTGACATTTTTTATTCTGATCGCATTCTACATCGTTCTGAACATCATTTTGTTCCGAAGCGTCCTGTTCCGCAAGAAAAAGAAATCCTGAGTATGATAAGAAACCGACAGAAAATTCTGTCGGTTTCTTTTTTCGGCATTGAAAAAAACTGCCGTTTATGGTAATATAAATATAGTATAAATCAAACCAAAGGAAAAAACGTGATGAAAACCTTATATATCTCCGATCTG
>JAEIGA010012633.1_pt1 | contig 12821 bp, 37 predicted proteins | sample 9270691 | NCBI WGS metagenome assembly JAEIGA01 (sample SAMN17057246, study PRJNA624740) | gut metagenome | biome: biome; isolation source: fecal sample | host: Bos grunniens | place: China: Xizang | collected 2019 | reverse complement strand
TTATGATAGTGGAAAATCTTGGATATATACAAGTCCTAGTGTGACTAATCCTATTACAAATCCTTCTATTACATGGACAAGTGATAAGACAAATGTAACATTTGATGCTGTTAATGGTAAGCATAATGAGTAAGTTTATAACAAGAGTTGATGATATTAATAATAAATATGAAGTAATATTTAAAACAAATGATAAAGAAGAATATAAATATATAGAAAAATATATAGAAGATTACTATAGAGAAGATTATTATAGAGAAATAATAGATTGTTTAAAATCAGATGAAGTAATTAGAAAATGTGAGAATTGTAGATATTCTGATATAAGATTTGATAATTGTCTTTATTGTATTGGTGTAAAAGAACCAGAAGTAGTTTATCCTACGTATTCTTGTAAGAATTGGAAGTATAAATATGCAAAGAAATTTTTGTGATAAATGCGGCAAAGAAATATTTAGAAATAGTATATCGGGAAAATTTAATAGAGTTTGTTTTATGAAAGATTCTTTTCAAGCTGATAAGCCATATAAAGAAGATGAATTTATTATATTTGAGTTATGTGATTACTGTTATAATAAATATTTTGAGTTATTAAATAACATTGATAGTGAAGGAGAATTTGTTACTAGGATGACAGATAGTATAAGAAGTAATTATCTATATCCTAAGTATACAATTTATGATATATGGAAAAGTGGATAAGCGTAGAAGAATATGAGCCTGAAAGAGGAAAACAATATTTTATAAAAGGTCTTAAAGGTGCATATTATGCTGGTGAATATAGAGGAAAAGGTATAGATGGTAAGCCTCTATTTTGGATTAGAAGTGGTGGATTTTTTGTAAAAGCAAATTATTATGCAAGGATTCCAGAATGAGAAAAATTAGACAATTAGAATATGAAATAACTCAATTAGAGTTTAGAATAAAAGAGTTAGAAGAAAAGATATGTCCTTGTGAGAATCATAAATGGAAATTAGTAAATACAGATATAAGTTATCGTGGGAAGTTTACTTATACCTATAAATGTGAAAAATGTTTAAAAGAAAAAGAAACTCATGTAAAAGAGATAGAGGATTATTGAGATGTATGTAATTGAAGTTTCGCCAAAGGCATTGGAAAATATGTATAAAGTGAAATGTAATAGCTGCAAATCAATTATTGGATATAATGATTCTGATATTATAACAAGTTATGATTATGCAGATTTTACTACTACAATGAAATCTATACTTGGAGAAGAAGTATTGACTTCAAAAAGTGTGATTAAATGTCCTATTTGTGGAGAATATATACCAATAAGTTATATATAAAGAAGGAGGACTAGGAGTGAAAAGGGCACGATTTATCTGTGAGTATTTGCTTATGAACGTTGTGGCTGCGACTTGGAAAGTCTTTCCAATGTCTCAAGAGGGCATGACTTTATTTTGGGATAATCATTGGGTACTGACTTTGCTTGCAGCCGTGTTGGCTTTTATTATTTTGATTTGTATTGACTTGGAGATAAGTGACAATGGCTGACATCGTGATCAGAGGAATTGAAATGCCTAAAAGTGATTTAGAATATATGTCATTTTGGGTATATGGAGATGGAAGAGTGTATGCGAGTAATAAAGGTGCCATATCCTCACAAAAATTACAAGACTTAGCTGTTGCACTCCCGGAAGGGCATGGGAAGTTGGGCGATCTGGACGCGCTTATGTCGGACTTTGTAAAGGCAAGATGGGAGTTTTTCTCGGACGGCGATACATTCCTACAACTTTTAAAGCAAGCTCCTACCATCGTACCAGCGGAAGGAGGTACAGACAATGACTGATACATCATATCATGCAGAAAAAATAACTGAAAAGAAATTGCTTGGGAAAATTGATAATGCAGAATTTGGCTTATTCCCAGACAGGCCATTTATGTATGGATTAATGCTTAGCTTCTCACTCTCCGGAGTTGGAGTACTTGATGGCGGAAAATATACTGTCAACATTTCTCCAGAGTGTCGTTGGGAAGAATCTGAGAGGCAAGAAGCCTTCACAAAACAAGCTGAACACCTCAGGGGTATTCTCAGAAATGCGAAATGTAATTATGTTTCCGAATTAAAAAACAAGCCCGTAGAAGTAACTATTGTTAATGGAACATTTAAGGATTTTAGAATTTTGACAGAGGTGTTGTAATGGCTGATATTTTGATTAGGGGTATAGAGATGCCTACTGAGCAGAGAATAGAAGTGTTTATATACAAGGATGGTTTTGTGGTGTATGACAATTCGGATGGCCATCTTCTTGGACGGGCAATAGTTACATTCCTCCCGGAAGAGTATGGGAGACTTATCGATGCAGATGCATTAATGAATAGTATTGGAGATGTACCATATAAAGGTTCTGTGCGACGAGTGTTGATGTCTGCTCCGACTGTTGTTCCAGCTAAAGGAGGGAACAACAGTGGCTAAGAAAACAATTTCATGCCCAATATGTGGCAAGAGCATTGAGCGGACTTATTATGAAGAGGACATTGGCCTCGTCGAGGATTATTGCGATTGCCCAAATTGTGGATATTACTCAAGAATGTCGTATAGCCCTGTTGAAGAGGGTATTTCGTTCGTCAATAATGATTTTGATTATATATCTGTTATCAAAGAGGCTTGGAATAGGATGGTTAATATGTGCGATAAGGACATAAATGTCCTTAACAGAGTGGACTGCATTAGCAGGGCTTTGGTAATGAATGCTTTTTCTGATGTGCTTGATCGTGACTTCCCTTACATTAGTGAAGTAACGCCAAGGGAGCGTATTGAGGCTATCCCTGCAGCTGATGTGCAGCCTGTGGTGAGGGGAAAGTGGCTTGATACCACAGGATGGGGAAAAGGCAAGTGTTCAAGCTGCGGCTTTGTTATTGATTGGGATGATGTTCCGGCATGGCTTCATAAGGCACCACATTTCAGCGGGACGTGTCCCAACTGTGGCGCGGATATGAGGGAGGATGGAACCGACAATGGCAACTAAGGAAGAACTGTTTGCAGCGGTTAGGCTGATTAAAGAGCATTGTAGAAATCGTCCTGACCATTGCGATTGTTATGGATGCCCTTTATATATTTCGATAGATATTGGATGTACTTGTAGAAGTATTGTTCCAGGCTGTTGGCGCGACCCAGAGGAAGGAAGCAGCAAGGATGCTTGAACTGAAACCGTGTCCATTTTGCAGAGGAAAGGAACCTATATAGTTGTTTCTTTAGAAGTTTTAAATAAATTTAATAAAAGTTATATGTAGTAAAGGAGAAGATAAATATGAATATTGCTCTTGTAGCGCATGACAGTAGAAAAGAAGAGCTTAAAGAATGGGTGAAATATAATTGGAGGTCTCTTATTCCTCATCAGTTATATGCGACTGGAACAACTGGTTCAATTATTGAAAATATTGATGTAAATGAAGGAACTCCTGATCCTATTTATAAACCTATTAAAGTAAATTGTTTACTTTCTGGCCCTCTTGGAGGAGATTTTCAAATTGGAGCAATGATTGCTGAAGGAAAAATTGATCTATTGATCTTTTTCTGTGATAACCTTATTATGCAAGGACATCAGAATGATGTTTCAGCTTTAACAAGACTTGCTTCTCTTTATAATATTGCATTTGCTACAAATAGAACAACAGCAGATATGATTCTTACATCGCATTTGTTTAATAATAGAAGTTATCATAAAATTATTCCAGGATGTATTGATAATTATAAGCATAGAATGGAAAAATAAATATAAAAATTTTATTCAAATATACTAAAAAGATAAACTAAATTATTTGTAAAGTTATAAGGAATTAAGGAGCTTTATAAATAATGAAAAAGAAAAATAAAAAAGCTTTAGGTTGGTGGCAAAATTTAAATGCTGGAGACCCAGAAAAGAATATGGAAATATTTAATAAGAATATGACCTATAATAAATCATCTGAGACATCTGGTGAATCATCAGAAGCTGCAATGGCTGAAGCAATAGAATCTATAATAAAAAATCCAGAAACAAATTTAGAAGCTTTGAAAGCCTTGAACATGTTGGATGAAGAGTTCTATAAACCATGGTTGTTAGATCAAAAGTATGATAAACATGTTCTTGGAAAAGAAGGCGATCGTTGGGTATACTTTAAGAATAAAAAATGGTCTAAAGAAGACTATGAAAAGAAAGCAGAAGAACTTCAAGAGATTCCAGTAGACAATAAAAATGTTTTTGGATATAAGAATGAAGATGGATCAATTTCAAAATATTTTCAGAATACGCCAGAAAAATATTATGTTGTTTATAGAATAGTAGACGGTGTTAAGAAAACAATAACTTTTTATTCTTTGAGAAATAGTTTTGAATATCTTAAGAAAAAAGGTGAAGATGCTACAAAATATGGACTAAATCAAAAAGATTTGGAATTGGGAGAAGCACTTAGATTATTATAAGGAAAGATAAATTATGGATGATATTGATATTTTAGATTATTACAGAGATGAGATAGCTGATCTTGAACATGTGTGCGTTTTAGAAGATGGGACAGAAATAGATTTTTTTGATTATATTGAATATTTATTGAGTAAATTTCCATATAGAGATAAAATAATTGGCTATGATAAAGTCTTTGATGGAAAAGAGAATAGACTCACTGTAGAAGATATTAAAAATATGATTAAACTTGGTTTTTTAAAAGATGATTTAAATTTAGTAAGTAGTGGAAATTAAAGAGAATCAATTAAATAAAATTAGTTGATTCTCTTTTTATTTTTATTATAATATATTTAGAATAAATAAATTGATGGAGGTACAAATTATGAGAGCAAGAAACAGACGTAAAAAGGTTTGGGCATACCTCGATGGAAAAAGACTTGTTGATGTCGTACAAGCTGCTCTTGATAACAACATGATGGTGGATGATCTCAAACAAAAATTAATAGAAGAAAATCCTGGACACGTGGTTATGTTCAAATTTGAGTGAATAAAAGGAGGTAAATACAATGGATTACAATATTGATAAAACTGCTCATTACTTCATGAGAGCAATGCGTAAAGGTCTGGGTTTTCCCTTTAGTAGTTTATGTCTGTGTGATCCAAACGATACTGATTGGACAGAATGCGAGATTGTTGAAGATAGGTATAGTGTAGATGAAGGGTATAAAGTCACACTTAGACCTATTGATGAGAACTTTGCTCGTGAAGACTTTTATCAAGGAGATTTTGTTTCTTTGATGAAAAGTGGTCATATTGTCAAGAAAGAGCCGTCTACTCATATTGAGCACATCAAGTTTGCTGAACCCATTGGTTGTGGAATGTACGTTGTCACTGAAGCAAATTTAGTGTCTGACGTGTAAGGAGGTAAATATAATGAAGTTGAATAATTATTATTATGTTTTTTATAAGCCTTATGCTAATGACGAACTTCAAGTAATTGCTGTTTGTGCTAAAAGTAAAGAAGAAGCTATTAATAAGGTTAAAGAAGCAGGGTTAATTTTTACAACAGATGATTATGCAAATAATTCTGGTTATATTAAAAATGTAAATCTTATTAAAGAGAATTTTTGTCTTTAATATTTAATAGAAAGGTAAATAAAAATGACACAGAGAACTTGTAATATTATTATGTGTTGCAAAGGCAATGATAAGTATTCATATAAATTTGATCCTATTTATAGTATTAAAAAGTACTTGGCTCATGAATGCAATTATCCAGTAGGATTATATACAGATGGTATCATAGAGAATATTCTATATGAAGCTCTTTGTGATTATATTAATGGAGTAAAATATCCAAGCTTTGTTCTTTGGTCTTTGCGAGAAGATGGGAAATTTAAAAATAGTCTTTCTGAAAAAATTGTTACAATGTTTAGCCTTGTTAAAGTTAGAGAGGGTGATGACCTTCATTGTATAAATGGTTTTACTGAAGAATTGATTGCTCAATCGTCAAAAGATTTAAATTGGAAGGTATAATTATGGATTATTCTAAAATGACAATTGAACAACTTTTTGATGAATATTATTGGGCAAGAAAAGACATTAGTGATTATAATAATGGTGAATTTGTTTTCTCACATGATGAAAAGGAAAATGAGAAAATGCTTCAAGAAAGATATGATGTTATGTATAAAACTGCGGAAGAAGCGAAATCTCGCTTAGAAAAGGATGATGAATAATGCTTAGTTTAGAACTTATAAAAGAGCTTTGTTTGCTTCTTGGCCATTGTTCTGATTCTGATATTGAAGATTTTATTGATGGTCATCATTTGTTAGATGAAGAAGCAAAAGAAGTTTGGGAGATTGTAGCTATTAATAATGCTCCGGAATGCTGTAAAGATTGTTCTTTTGTAATATGTTTTCCAGATATTCATCCTTGTGATAGATGTATTAGACCTAGAGAAGATTTTTATAAAGATTGTTTTAAAAAGAAACAATAGAATAATAGTTGATTATATAGAAAGATTGATTAAAATAATAATGTAAGAAATAAATAATTAATTTTATGGAGGGCACTAAAATGACTTTTACTGAAACTTTGACTAAGCTTTATAATGAGACTGAGCATATCCAGATTTACGGTCTTATCTCTTATGAAGACGGTAGATACGGAATTGGATTTCGTAGACAGTGCGTAAATTCTGAATACAAGGACCCTATTATTGACGGTATTGCTTTTATGCTTTGTGCTGATGCTCGTGATACTTATTATAATGTGAAGATCAGTAGCATCACCGAGCTTCAGTTTACCAATCTTGATGATGTTAAGATCAGTTTGAGAGCCCAAACTTCATTTCCTCTCTGCACTATTAATCTTGGAGTTTTCAAGGTTAATAGTAGGAAGGTTGTCGAGTATATTGAGAAGACTCCGTCTCGTATCTGGCTTGACATTTCTAGAGTTCATTAAGGAGGAATTTAAATATGACTGATGGGTTGTATAAAATGACTATTGAAGAACTTTTTAATTCTTATTATTTTTCAAGAGCTAACATGGAAAGATCTGTTAAGTGTCATGCTCCTGAAAGTATTATAGCTTCTTATGCTATAGATATTAATAATATTATAAATGAGGTTAAAGATAGAATTAATTCTTCTGTAGATTCTTATACTGGAGAAAATGTGGTTGTATATGATGGGGAGGTTATTTGCTAATGAAACTTTATTCTATTGATGAGCTTAAAGAAGATTCCTCTTCTTAAGAATGAGTATAATTAATTGAGAGGTGATAGTTTATGATAGGTAAGTGTGAAGTAACAGTTAGATTTAGTGAGAAAGAAGCAAGAGAATGGCTTGAAGATGAAGGGTTAGATTTAGATAACTATGAGGCGTATGCATGGCATTTGATTGAGATAGATGATGGGGAGTATGAGTCTGTAACTGTTTATAGATAAGGAGAGTTTAAATAGTGGAAAATAAACCTTGTTGTATGAATTGCCTATATATGGATGTACAAGTTATTGATGATTTTCCAGTAGGTTATTGTCCATATATAGGAATGCTAAATTTTGATGTGTTTGAAAATATAGGATGCTTTGGAGAGGATTCTATCCCATATATCAGTAAAATTAATAAAGAGGAAAACCATGAGTAGTATAGTTTTTATGCCAGTTTGTAGTAGATGTGGAACTGTTTTATATGGAAGAGAAATAGATTGTTCAAAGCCAGGAGATAAGAATAGTATAGGTGGATCTGTAACTCCTAGTGAATGCCCAGTGTGTAAAACTTGGTTTAATAGAATTGTAGTACCAACAAAACTTCCTTGGGATGCTCCAAAGCCACCTGAGTACCCTTCTTATTTCTATGATAAAGAGTTAATAGATATCTAAATAAATGGAGATTAATAAAATGAAGAAAGTTATTTGTATTATTGTAATTATTAGTTTGTTATTTGTTTTAACTGGTTGCGGAAATCATAGTATTGGTCTTGGAAATTTTAGTTATGAAGGTGTACATTGTGCAGATAGCTGTGGTAATATTAGAGATTTGACTATTATTTCTTGGCACAATGATGATGTAGGTATTGAAGTAGATACTAAAGAGTGTGGGTCTCTATTTCTTTCAGAAGGAACATACACTTTGTACGAGTGTATTGGCAAATGCCCGTTTTGTAATAAGTAATGAAGAGTAAAAATTTATATGTAGTTCAATTTAATGACAGCACTTATTGGTGTGGTTATAATACAGTTGATAAGCAAATTAGAAAGGCTAAAATATATACAAGTTTAAAGTATGCTAAAGAAGCTGGAGATAGAGCTTTAGAATATCTTAATAAAGATTCATATAAAATTTTAAAAGTTGAATTAAATGTAACTGGAGAAGTTAATATATGACAAAACGTGATTATATTATTGAATATTGGAATGGAGATAAGAGAGAAATCACTGATATTGGTTATGATGAGTCAGATATTCGTTTTTTATTGGATGATGCTGGAGTAACAGATCTAGTTAATTGGGATAAAGAAAAAATTTTTTCAATTAAAATTATTCCATTGAAGAAGAAATAAATATAATAGGAGTTAATAATATGGGAGTATATTTTCCTAATATGAAGAAGCCACCTACTTGTTCAGAATGTCCTGTAAAATTTGATTGTGGATTATATTTTGATATTCCTGTTGGTGGAATTGATAGTAATTGCACAGTAATTTATGTTAATAGTCCACACGGTAAATTGGGTGATCTGGATGTACTGATGGAGTATTTCACATCAGATTCTTATTGGCTAAATAAGCTGCACAAAACACAAGATGGATTCGACAAGGAAACTTGGACAAACAAGGAGTTGCGGCATTTGATAAACAAGGCTCCCACTATCATCAAATCGGAAGGAGGTATGTAAAATGACAAATAAAGAAGCGATAGAAACACTAAAGAGCAACTACCCGGACAGCCGCTATTCCATGTTGAGAGAAGCGGTTGATGCTGCGATTTCTGCATTGATTGAGCAGGACACAAGAAAATCTGGAGCGAATGATTTTAATGATGCCGTAAAACCGGTCCATGCTTGGCTCCGTGAAAACGGGCATCCGCACATGATTGTTGTTGTCGATCTGGAAGGAGCGCAGGCATTTGAAGGAGTTGCCGCAACTCCGTTTGTAGTCCCGGATTGAGGTGAAAGATATGATCGACATAATTGCAGAGGACAACACCATCGTGCCAGCGGATGTGACCGACATTAATGTCGGGAACAAAAAGGAAGGAGGGAATACTGATGGTAACTAAGGAAGAACTGTTTGCAGCTGTGCAAACGATTAAGAATTGCTGTGCAGAAGCTCACAGCTGCTTTAGTTGTGTTGCGTATATGTGGTGTATATCCATGAGGCAAGGTGCGGGTCTGTACACGCCGAGAGTCTGGCCTGACCCGGAGGAAGGAGATAGCAAGGAATGATGCCCAGTGTAATTGTAATAGTTATGTTAATTGCGTTGGTTGTAATGTTAGTTATAGGAGTTGACGACTAAAATGGATGAAGTAATCTTATGGTTGAAAAACTTGTTCATTGTTACGATTATGTTCGATGCAGCGTTGTATACAGTACTTCTTATTGTTTGCAATTATGTTCGTGATATTTCAAAGGCCAACAAACTGGAGAACGAAGAAAAGGAAATAGTCTATTCGATAAAATGTGTTGGACGAAAGCCTACTGAAAGCAAATCCAAATGGTTTACGTTTAACAAGGAATATGTTGTGCGTGACAATCATGTGTTTGATGATACAGGAATAAAATGGTGTGTTTTCAAATACGACAAAATAATGCTTGAAGCTGGTGATTATTTGTTTTGCAAAGTAACAAAATCGAAGCAGGAGGACTGATAATGGATAAATTAATAACCGTTAACCATGCTATTAATATTATTGAAAATATTACATGTCTTGAAACTGTCTGTAAAAGGCAAGTTTTGCATGTGGCCCCTGGAGACTTGAGATACCATAAATGTTCAGAAGATTGCGAAATATTGAAGATCAAAGAGGCGTTGTTTAATGCAACGGCTGATGCTGTATTGACAGCGGTTGCCGTGGATGCGAGATTTGTTTAGGAGGACTAACAATGGCTAACTTTATGAAATTCACCACAACGAATGACACAGCAGTCTACATTAACAGGGATTTTATTTCGGATTTCTCTTACGACGAAACGAAGAATCGCACGGTTGTCGGTCTGCCTGGAACCGATAACTACTTTGAGTTAAAGGGCGACCAAATCCAGAAAATTCTTGACGGATGGAGAGAGGTCTGACAATAAATAATGATTAAAAAGATTTTTAATATAATTATCATAGCTATTTTACTTTTCACGTTGTGTGCATGCGATGAGCATTATGATTGTCACGTTGCTCACGTTATAGATTCCAATGGAAACTGTGTGGATATAAAAATTGATGTATATTGTTATACAGAAGGTGGTGGAGTAAAGTGCTACTGGAATGATTACAGAGAGTCGGCTTTATTTCCCAATGGTACTTATGTTTTATTTAAAGATAAGTGTCTTATTTGTAATAAAGAAAATTAAAAGAAAATTAAATAAGGAGTTCGTGCACCAATGTATGGACGAGTTGTTTTATGTGATGAAGATTGCGGGGATTGTTTATGCAGATTTTGTGCAAGAAATTCCTATACAGATAATTATAATTTAGATGTATCATACGCAGATTGTGAGCCTTGCGAACACTGCTATATTGGAGAAACATTATTAGTAGAATCTGAACTAGATTGTCCAGACTTTGCTCCAGATGAAGAGATATTTATATCTGCTAAAGATTAATAAAAGAGAAGATTTTTAATATCTTCTCTTTTATTTTTTTATTTAAAATTAAAAATTTTAACAATTATTTAAATAAACACTATAAATAAGCTAAATTATTTGTAATTAAAAATTAAAGAGAGATAATAAAAAATGAAGTTTAAATTAATAGAAGAATATACTGATTATGGGTATATGTCTAATAATATTGAAGTTGCATCTGATGCTTCTGATGAGCTTCCTGATGAAGAACAAGAGCAGATAAGAAGCTATATGCCTTTATATAAAACTTTTATTATTACTATACAAGGTAAACCTCAATGTGAAATAAAAGCTAGAGATAGAAAAGAAGCTGCTTTAAAATGCAGAAAACAATTTAAAGATAAAATTAGAATATTAGGAATTAAGGAGAAATAAAACATGGCTAAAATTACTATATTAGAGAAAGATTTAACAAAAGCTTCATTTCAAGCTTCTCCAACTGATATAGCTTATGTGCCTGGATTAAGCATAAAAGAAGATGCAACAAAGGATCCATTATTATGTAAAAGTGTTGTAGATTTTGAAAAAGAATTTGGAACAATGCCGGAAATATTAAATGATTCTTATGTTACTTGGAATTCAGAAAGTTTTAGAGTTAATTTTAATGCTGTAGCTTTTAAGCAAGAGCATAAGCATGATATAAAATATTATTATACAACAACAGATGGTTGGTATTTTATTGATGATAATGGTGAAAAGCAATATACATCTGCCCGTAGTTTAAGAAGAATAGGAATATCTATCCATGAAATAGATATTCATAATCCATTTAAAAATGGTGATTGGATTGAGGTTCATCTAGTTTATGATTTATCTTATATTTATGCTAAAGAATTAATTCAATCAGGAATTCCTGTTGTTTATCAAGTTATAGAATTAGAAACTGCAGATGATTTAAATATTTATACTATATCTCAGATATTAAAATCTAGTTATTATGATTATACTGTAAAAGATGGAATAATGGATAGAGGAGAATATTCTATTAAATATTTAACATCTGGCGGATATCCATCTTTTTTATATTCTTATGATAATGAAACATTTAATTTTGGAGAAGGTTTTGCTTCTAAAATGCTTACAATGGCAGGAAAAAGAGGAGATTTTATTGCATTAATAGATGCTAATAAAGATTCTTGTGGTGCTATTATTTCGAGTTATACTGATGAATTTGGAAATATTTATACAGATGAGAATAATAATCCATTTGTAAATAGTTCATCTTCTGGTTTATTAGGTTCTGGTTCCTTATGGGATGCCGCAAAAGCATTTGGAGATTCTGCAGATTATTTAGACTATGGTGCAATGTTTACTCCATGGTTCTATTATAATACACAAGCAAGTTATTATAGTAATGATGGGCATATTATTAATCAATTATCAAAAGTTATAATGCCTCCTTCATTTGCATATTTAATAACACTTGCTAAATCAATAAGAACGAGTGGAAATTGGCAAGCAATAGCTGGAGTAGCTAGAGGTGGAGTACCATATTTTGAAAAATTATATACTAAAGAAAGATTATCAAATAATGTTGCAGAACAAATGCAGCCAAGAAATGGAAAAACATCTGTTAATGCTATAACGAATATTAAACCATATGGATATTTAATATGGGGAAATAGAACAATGAAAAATAATGAGAATGCAGCTTCAGGCGGAATAGATGGTCTTACTGCAACTTCATTCTTAAATATCCGTAACATGGTAAGTGATATTAAAAAGACTGCATATAATGCTGCTAAGCAATGTATTTTTGAACAAAATAGTGACGTATTATGGGTTAATTTCTGCTCATTAATAACTCCATTACTTGATAGATTAGTGTCAGGACAAGGCTTATCTAATTATAAAATTATAAAGCAGTCTACTAAAGAAAAAGCTAAATTAAAAGCTACCATAATAATATATCCAATTTATGCGGTTGAAGAATTTGAAATAACTATTGAGCTTTCAGATAAAGATGTTAGTGTTATTTAAGGAGAGATAATAAAATGAAATTTAAATTAGTAGAAAAGTTAGATAATATTAAAGAAGGTTTCGAAGAATTTGCTTATAATAAAAGAG